>FWWL01003792.1_pt1 | contig 26716 bp, 18 predicted proteins | sample 2228331 | NCBI WGS metagenome assembly FWWL01 (sample SAMEA103939775, study PRJEB20133) | metagenome
AACGGATGCATGCCAGCAGGGGATCGTATTCGGGCCCCTCAGGGAGCCGAACCTGCTGACCAGGGACCGGCTGGAACATCCTCTGGAGCACTTCAAACATCCCCGTGATGCCTCTGGGAGCGGATCCATCGGCGGGGAAGCGCCCGCAGTCCTCACGGACCTCAAGTGCCCATCGCGCCTCTCCGTATATGATACTTCACAGATCCCACCGATCCCGTTCACGACGCCGCGGCGCGCATGCGGAGTGCCGTGTATGGCGATCCGAACCAGCATGAGTTCAGACTTACCCGTAAGGGACGTTGGAGTTGCCCCCTTCCTCTATCCATTTTTCTCCCAAGTTCTGACATATCCTATTAAATTTGATCTTGAGCATCAAGAGATACTCTGCTGCGCCAATCTGCTCCGCAACGCCACAGAGGGAAACCTTAGGATGCAATGGCTCTGGAAATCCTCGCCCCCTGTGTCCGCGCGAATCCGGCTGGTCCATGCCTTGGGCCTCTGGGCCAGTGCATGGATGCTTTTGCACGTGGGGTCGTGGCATCTTGCCCAGATGGGGCCTGCGTGGCTCACCCTGGGAACGCTGGGGGTTGGGGGGCTTGCGCTCCTTCTCACCCGCTCTGCGCTGTGCCCACTCACCACACGGCGTTTCTGTTTGACTATGGTTCTTCTCACCGGCCTCTTTCTTGCGGTCGCCATCCCACTCCCATCGCCTTTCCAGCCCCTCTCCACCGAACCCCATCTGGCCCTCCCTCCGCCCGGGATTTCTCCGGACGCCATCCGCTCTATACAAGGCTTCGGATCCCCTCCCTGGGCAGGATGGATCAGCGATGATCCGTTGAGGAACTTCGCCACTGGGGTGTACATCGCCGTCCAGGCGATTCTATTGGGGTTTCTGATCACTTCTATCGTTCTTTGGTTAGGCGAGCGCACCCCGCGCACATCCCCCCGCGCGATTTCCCGGCCATCATGGATCCTCCTTTATGCCCTGCCATGCTGGCTCATCTGGTTGATCTACTTCCTGGCCTTTTATCCCGGCATCTTCCCCGCAGATTCGCTGAACCAGTGGCAGCAAATCCTAAGCGGGTCCTTCGACAACCGGCATCCAGCCGTTCACACCCTCTCAATGGCCCTGGTGTATTGGATCGGGCGCTCTCCAGCCGCAGTCACCCTGACGCAAATGTTCGTGCTTGGGGGGATCATCGGGATCGCCGTGCGCGCGCTCGAACGCTGGGGGGTTTCAACATCCGCTCGCGGATTTCTGGTGCTCGCGGCTGCATTCTCTCCAGCCAACAGTTTAATGAGTGTCACGATGTGGAAAGATGTCCCTTACGCGATGGGAATGTTGGGGCTATCCGCCGCCTTGCTTCACCTCATTCGGGACTTCATAGAGGAACGACGACCGGCCCCAAGCACCTGGGCTGGGATCGTTTTAGGCGGGCTCGCGATCGCTTTCTATCGCCATAATGGCTTACCCGTCGTCCTCTTTACATTGGGCCTCCTAATCGTGCTGTGGAAGAAACAAGCAACTAAATTGATAACTTGCTCAGTATTCCCCATTATTGTGTGTTATATTATGATAAATTCGATCGGAATTTATGCCTTTAAGATTTCTCCTGTGCCCAGGTGGTTTGCTTTTCAAGCCCTCATTCATCAGGTATCGGCGCTCATCTATGCCGAAACACCCTTAACCGTGGATGAAGCAATGTTTCTGGATCGAATTCAACCGCTGAAACTGTGGCGGGATGGGTACACATGCCGCTTCTTGGACCCCGTCGTCAACAACGATCAGCTGGATCGGAAATTCTTCGATGAAAACGCCTGGGATTTCATGAACCTATGGCTCCGGCTGATTCGTCGCAACCCGACGGGATGGCTACGGCATTACCTCTGCAGCACCGATTTCCTGTGGCGAATCACCCAACCGGAGAACGCCTATGTCTACGCCTTTGAGTGGGGCACCCCGCCCAACGCGCTGGGTCTATCCACGCGCCCGATCCTGCCCGAATTGCGAAACGGCCTGTGGCGGATATTCCGCGAGACGCTTCGGCCCGAATGGATTTGGTTGTTCTGGCGTCCTGCGGTTTTCTTCTACCTGATCATTCTGATCGGGATCGTGTTGGCTCGCCGCCATGGCGCCCGACCGGCGATCGGCTTGATCGGGCCCGCGATCCTTCACACCCTGCTCTGGTTGCCGATCCTCACCGCGCCGGATTTTCGATTTCAATATCCGGTCTATCTCGTCGCGCTGATCCTCTCGCCCTTGCTCCTGGGCTCCGCCGCCCCGGGAAGGTCTACGCCACAAGGGATGTGCGCTTGACAGTTTGATCCCCGTTGGTTAGAATTATGTTGGGAGAACAGCGGCAGGAGATCGTTGCCTGGATGTAGGGCTTGTTGAAAAGCGCCGACCCAACCCGTTCGGGTCTGTCCAGGCAAGAGGACCCCGCTTCGAAGCGCCATCCGCTCGGGCTTGACTTGGCCTACGAAGGGAGACGCAGCATGAAAAATGTGAGACGGTTGCTCATCGGGTTGCTCCTGATCTTGGCTTGCTCCTCTCCTTTCCATCGAGTAGGGGCCATGCCGTCTCAACAGGCGAGCACCCCATCTTTAGCCCCCCAGCCGACAAAGGACAGCGCGGCCAGCCCCACAGAGACCCCAACCGGCGTTCGAACGGCCGCGCTCCGCATGGATCCCATGCCGAACGGCGGGCTGTTCATCCTGGGGGATCCCATTCGCATCCACGTCGCTCAGCAGCCGAGGTGGGTCCGCTATCGTCTGACCGACGCCTATGGCCCCACTGAGGGGACTGTCAATGGCGACATGTTTGAGGGGGACGGCTCCGTGCAGTCCGATGCGAGCGGGGCATGGCTCTACCTGCCCACCGATCGTTTGACCCGCTACGGCTTCTACAGGCTCGATGTGTTCACAGACCAGGGGGATCTCACCGATCTCCGCATCGGCTTGGTGGATCCGATCATCCGGCTGGGCCCAGGCAGTCCCTCCCCACTCGGCTTCATCATCGCAGTGGATCCCTACCCAGGATTTGCCGAGCAGATCGCCCACCTCGGGATTAAGTGGGTTCACTTCGATATTCCGGTAGATACGGAAGACAGCGTCCGGGCCGCGCTGAGCCCAGAGATCCAATCCTTCGTCAGCCGGGCGCTGGAGCACGATGTGACACCCATCTTCAAGCTCATCGGCGGCGCCCCCCCTGGGGCAGGGGACTACAACAGCCGGTTCTATCAGAACCTCCGGGATGTGGCCCAGGCCTATCGAGGGAAGGTTCGCCACTGGATCGTTGGAAACGAAATCGACGGATGTGGGTGGTGGAACCCGTGCGACTATGACCTGTATGTCACCTTCCTGCGCGGGATCGCCCAGACCGTCCGAAGCGTTGATCCGGAAGCTCGCCTCTTGGCGGCGGATCTCTATCAGGGGGATTCGCAAGTCCTTCGGAAGATGCTGGAAGAGGAGCGTCGGGATCCGACGTTCACCTTTTTCGATGTCCTGTCTGTTCATTACCTCGAAGAGGGAAGCGGCGAGGGGTTATCCCCCGATGGATGCTGTGGCAGCATCAACACATATCGCCAGGTGCTCCAAGAATATGGGATCGTCAAGCCGATCTGGAACACAGAGGCCCTCTCGCCCCTTCGCGGCGGCATCCATTGGTCATCCAGCGAGACCAGCTACTTCCGCGGAGGGCAAAGCATTCCCCTGCTCTCGCCGGCCAAGACGCTGGTGGGCAACCTCGCCGTAGGGGCGGAGAAGGTCTTTTTCTTCAGCTACAACTATGATCAACCGCTCTTAAGCGCCTCAGAAAACCCCGCCCGAACGCTCACGGAACGCGCCCTCGCGGTGCGCGCCCTGGCGGATCAGCTCCAGACCGCCGTCTATTATGGCCGATTGAGCGGAACCCCGTCCTTCGTGGAGGGTCATTTATTCAAAAACGGCGGTGAGACGATTTTGGTCATATGGAGCAATGAGGGGAATCTCGATATCCAAGCCATCATGAGCGGTATGAACGGCCCTGTAACGCTGTTCGATCCGTTGGGGAACGCATATGCGTTGCGCGAGACCAATGGACAGGTCAAGTTCCGGGTCCACTATGAGCCGCAGTATCCGCGGGGATTTACCGGCCTCCCCTCGGTAACCTTCCAGGATGACGGGAACGATGCCCCATATTTCGTCTCCGCTCCGATCACAACGGCTGCCGTGGGGCGCCCTTATTACTACAATCCGGAAGCCTACGATCCCGACCCCACCGGTCAGCCCAACGCCCTCATGCCACTGACCTACGCTCTGGAGCAGGCCCCCTCAGGGATGCAAATTGACCCGAACAGCGGCGTGCTGACCTGGACCCCCACCCAAGCGGGGCGATTCACCGTGCGACTTCGCGTCCAAGATCCTCAGGGGGCTTCCAACACCCAGATCTTCGAGATCCAAGTGGCCGGTAGCGCCCAGAACGCCCCTCCCCAAATCCTGTCCCGCCCCCGCACGGTCTTCGGTGCAGTGGGGATGCCCTTCGCATATAATGTGAACGCAACGGACCCAAACGCAGATTCCATCACCTATCAGATCGTTCAGGCTCCCCCCTGGCTCATGATGGATTCCGCCTCGGGCTTCGTCTACGGGATCCCCTCCGAGCCTGGCGCCTTCCCGATCACCATACGGGCGGTTGACTCCCGAGGTGCATGGGCGGAGCAATCGTTTGCCCTCCAGATCGCCTCCGGCGGGGCGGCCACTCCCCCGCAAATCAGCGAGGGCCCGACCGCGATCCCCCTGGCGACCATCGCCCAGATTCGCTGGCGAACCCTTCAGGCGGCCGATAGCCGGGGGCGCTACGGACGATCATGTGGATCATGGGAACAAACGATCGTCCGCCCTGAATGGGTCACCGAGCACGCCGTGACGATCACCGGGCTCCAACCGAACACAACCTATTGCTATGAAGTCCAATCGGTGAACACAGGGGGAGCCAGCGAGTGGCGAGGGGGCACATTCACCACCCGGTCTCATGAGTATCGAAGCCATCTTCCCCTCATCACGCGCCGATGATTGGATCTCGCCCAGGCGCACCCTCAGCTCCGACGAGGGAAACCGGCAGCCCCTCCTTGGGAGGTGGAAAGCCACTCGAACGGTGAACGCCCCTCGGATCCCACGCCCGACCCTCCATACACCTGTTCGAAGGGCCTCAAGGCGCAACGATAGTCGTAATGGGCCTGCAAGGTGCGCCGCCCCTCCTCCGCGATCCGCCGCGCCAGGTCCGGATCCCGCAGGAGATCCGAGAGCGCTGCCGCGAACGCCTCGGCGGTGTCGGCCACCCAGATGTTTTCCCCCGGACGGACCTCCAGCCCTTCGCAGCCGATGGAGGTGCTGACCACTGGGACCCTGCGGGACCATGCCTCCAGGATCTTGACGCGCACGCCGCTCCCCGCATGCACCGGGACGATGAGGACGGCGCTTTGCCGCCAGTAGGGGGTGGGATCCGCCACGAAACCCGGCACCACGATCGAGGGATCTCGATCCGCCATGGCCTGCAGATCGCGCGGCGGACGGGCCCCGATGAGGAACAGGCGGGCCCCCGGCACCGCCGATCGAACCCGCGGCCAGACCTCGCGGCAAAACCACCGGATCCCTTCCGCATTGGGAGGCCAGTGCAGCCCCCCGATATGCAGAACCCCCTTCGCATCCGGATCCCTCGGGATGGGCGGGAAATCCTCCGGGTCCAGCGCGATGGACATCGTCACCCCGGGCAAAGGGCCCCCGGCGGCCTCCTCCAGCGCGCGGCGATCCTCTTCGCTCACCGTCAACACTTGATCGAAGACACGGCCGACACGCCCCTCGTAAGCCTTCAGCCGCCGGGCCTCCCATAAAGCCAGCGCCCGCGCCCATCCCGCCGATAGCGTCCGCGCCAGGCGATCCGCGATCCGCCAAACCGCGTTATGCGCGTCCAGCACCCGGTAGGCCGGCATCGCCAACGCGTAAGGTGCCATGTTCAACTGGTCCGCGTGCACGGCATCGAAACGCGCTTCCTCCCTCAGGCGCCGCAACAACCGATAGAGGGCCGGGACATGGTCCCGGGCGATGAGAAAGGGTTCGCCTCGCCGGATCGCCCGCGCGAGGGCCCAGATGTCCCGCGCCCGCGAACGAGGGAGCCGCACGGTATAGATGGCTTCGCAGAACGGCCGGAGGGCCTCGATCCACTCCGGCCGCTCCGACCCTCGAACCAGCGAGACCAGGGTGATGGCGTGCCGCTGGCTCAGATACCGGAGCACATAGTGCGTCTTGATCTGCGGCCCGCTGACGAGCGGATACGGCAACACCTGGGTGAGCATCAGGATGCGCATTGCCCACGTTCCCTCCGGGCTAACGCCGTCGGCGGAGCAGCCACCATGCCCCCCCGCTGAGCCCTGTGATCGGAACGATCATCCATCCCAGGATCGCGATCGCCTCGCGGTCCGGCTTCGGCTGACCGTCCGGTAAGGCCGTGGGACCCGGCGGCAATCGGATCGGCGTCGCCGTGGGTGGCTCTCGCGGGGGCGGGGCGAGGGTGGCCGTCGGCGTGGGCCGCGGACGGGAGGGCCGCACCACCTGCGGCGCGTCCGTCTGGGCGGCGGCATACCAGACCGTGTATTGCCCGCGATCGCTGTCGAAGAGATGAGGGGGATCCCGCTCGAACCAGACGAGATGGAGCCGGCGCCCCTCGGAGAGCCCCCAGCGGGGCCACTCCGGGAACTGCCCATCCGCCCAAACCAGGAATGGCCCCCACCACGTGGAACCGTCCCAAATCAAATGAAAGACCCCCAGATCTCCCTCCGGGGATCGCATCCCCACCGCCGCCAGATGCAGGCGGCCCGCGCTGTCGGCGATCAGATCATATGCATCGAAGGGCGGATGGCTCCACGGCCGAGTGCGGAACCCCGGGATCGGCTGCGGCGGGGTCCAGGTTTCCCCCTGATCGGAAGACTGCTGAAAGTAGAGCACCGCGTCCTCCACCGTGCGCCAGATCATCAGCAACCGCCCGTTGCGGTCCTCCCCGATCACGGGCTGCTGCGGTGTCCCCACCGGACTGGTGATCCACCGGGCAGGCTCCCATGTGCGCCCTCCATCCAACGAGCGCGTCCAGCCCACCCCGAAGGGGGTTCCCCGGCCTACCCACGAGTCATAGCCTTCCTGCCAGACCACATAGAGATAGGGCGCGCGGGAGGACACCCACAGGAACGGCTTCATGGAGCCGTAGGGGGAGCGGGAGAGATTGATCGGCGGGGACCATGTTTGCCCGCCGTCCGCCGAAGATCGATAAAACACATCCGAGCACCCCGTGCATGGGACCTCGCCCGAGATAGCCTCCACGGGGGCCATCTCGGTCCACACGAGATGCAGGGCCCCATCGGCCCCCTGCCCCAGCTCCACATAGTAGGCGGAAGCGCGGCTGATCCGGATCGGATCGGACCACGCCTGAGCGTTTCCCGCCTGCTCGATAGGGGCATGCCGCACGTAGACCGTCTGGGGATGCCGATACGCCAGGATCAGCTGGCCCGTCAGGTCAAGGAGTGCGGCGTTGCGCACTGCATAGCTCTCGTCGTTGATGATCCGGCCTGCATACACATCCACCGGCGCTTCCCACCGATCCCCCACTTTCATGCGGAGGAACAGCGCATCATAGCGCTCCTGGCCCCGCCGGATCCCACCCGCCCAGAAAACAATGACGCGGCCCGCATCGTCCGCCACAACGTCCGGGAACCAGGCGTAGGGATCAGCGACCTGAATGGCGCGCTCCCATCGGACCTGTGGTCCCTGGGCTTGCACCATGCCGATGGCCCCGATGAGGACGCCCAACCACAGCCCAGCCCATATCCATCGCGCGGCCCTCAAGGCCATCGGAAGCCTCCTCGCAGATCCGAAGGGGAAACCGGCGCGCGCCGGAGGCCGCCCTCGGAGAGGCGACAGCGGTCCAGCCGATACAGGCGGTAGGCCCCGGCGGACGCTACGGGCTCCGGGCATTGTTCCTCCACGGAACGATACAGCTCCACCCAGCGGCCGAAGGGGCCCACCAGCACGTAATCGGTCGCCGTAGGGTCGAAGCGATACACAGAGGCCGGCGGCGGCCCGCCAAACCAGATGAACCGCGAGGCGACATCCAGCAGCGCCTGCGGCGGCATGTGATAGCGATGATCGGTTAGCACCATCATCTCCGGCTCCCACGTTTCGATGCGCGCGCTGAGGGGGACATGCTCACGAAGATAGCGGGCCATCGCGAAGGCGGAGCCATCCCCTTGACGGATGACCCGTCCGGTGACCACGGCCGCCGAGCCCAACCAGAGGACCACCAGCCAGCCGGCCAGCGCCACCCGGATCCCCGGGGCTGTGGCCCCGCGCCCTCGCAGATCCTCCACGATCCCGCCGACCCCCAGGCTGAGCAGCCCCAGCCCCGGATAGGCGTAGCGCAGCCAGCCGTTGGAAGCCAGAACCCACCACCCCAGGTTCAGCGCCGTGAGCACCCCCACCAGCCCCCAGCGATATCCCTCCGGCGAGCGGGCAGCGCCTCGGACGAGGACATAGAGCAGAACCGGAAGCAGAGCGCCGTCGAAGACCGTCAGCAGGCTCCGGACCGTCGCGCCCATCCGCGGGGAAGGGAAAGCGGCTACGCTCCCCCCCGCGATCGTCCGCAGCTCCCCCAGGGTCCGCATCGGATCCGGGTTCAGGATCCCCCACAGGATCCCCTGCCAGAGCCCCCACCACCCCAGGGCCAGCCCGGCGATCCAGAGGTTCCCCGCCCAGCTCCGCTCCCGATACCATCCCCACCCCAGGAGGGCCATAACCCCCAGCCCGGGGATCAGGAAGAGCCCCCACTGGCTCTTGGTGATCAGGGCCAGTCCGAAGCCGATTCCCCCACAGACGACCCCATCCCGCCGGCCCCGGGCCATCCGCGCCCAGCCGATCAGCCCGAGGGCGAGGAAGGCCATCCCCGGGACCTCCCCCACCACCTGACGGCCGAAGGCCACCGTGTCGAGGCTGCGGGCGAACACCCACCAGAGCACCGCGAACGCCGCCCCGACCCCGGGGACCCAGCGGCGGGCCACGACGCTGAAGAGGCAGGCACTCACCAGCAGATAGCCCACCATCACCCACCGCGCCGGCCACAGGCCGATCCCCAGCAGCCGAAAAGCACCGGCCACCGGCAGCAGCACAGTGGGCCCCACCCCCAGGATGGGCCCCGAGAACCGGAAGCCCTCGCTGCTGTAATCCGCGTAAACGCCCCAGCGCACCAGGGCCTTGGGCACATGCAGATGGGAACCCTCATCGAACCAGGTTGGGGGATACTCGACCAAACGATACAGGGCCAGGGCGCTGAGACCGAGTAGCCCGAGCGTTGCCCAGAACATCCATCTTCGTGCCCTCATCACCTTCCCTCCCCGGATCCTGTGGGCTCCATCCGCACCGCCCACACGACGACGTTCGGGCGCCGGAAAACAGGGACCAGCCATGGGGTCTCCTCCAGCCCGCCGTTCGCTTCCTCCTCTGGGCCGGCGATCACATACGTGATCCCATCGCGCTGCACCCGCTCCCGGCGCTCCTCCGCCGTCGCGGTATGGTAGAAAGCGTGGGCCTGCTCGCGACGCTCGAAAAACCGCAGGGTGCCGGTCCAGTGGGCGAGGAAGGCCCGGCATCCCGTCCACATGGGGACAAAGGCCCCGATCCGCTCCGGGGCCATCACTGCGCCGCCCTCACAGCCGTGAGCCGCCAGCCAGTCCAGGGCGGCCACCTCATCCCGATGCAGGGTATACGGGGGTTGCCCCCGGCTCAGATCGAGGATCCGCCATCCCCATAAGTAGACATTGGCTGGCAGCGAAAGGATCAGCCCCCATCGGATGAGCTGGGCGGTTGAAAACCACGGGAACCATCGGGCGAGGCGCTCGCACCCGCGTACCGCCCAGTAGGCCATCGGGACCTGCCAGCCGTTCAGGAGATGGATCTGGAAACTGAGGGGCAGATAAACCAGGGGGAAATGGACCAGAAACCATACCCCCATCCACGCCTCGGCGATGGTCCAATCCCGCCAGCGCCGCGGATCCCCTAGGCCGATGAGCGCCAGCACGAACGGAAGGCCCAAGAGCAAAACCAGCTGGAGGGGCGGCGGCGTGAACACCCCTGCGTTGACGAACTGCGCCAGCACTTCCCGCCAGGTCGGATCCCGGCCGGTCAGCCACGCCATATACAGGGCGCCGGGCGCGGCCATCCCCAGCGCCCCTGCAGCGTGAAGGGCCCAGCCCCACGCGAAGCGGCCCTCCGCCAGGGTCCGCCAGAACACCAGCCCCGCCAGCACGGCCCCCACGGTCAGGAGATCGTAAGTGTGGTGCAGGCTGAGGGTAAAGGCCAGCGCCCCAGCCAGCAGACTGTCCCGCCAGCGGCTGGCCGCCATCCCCCGCACGGCCAGCATCAGAATCGCCGCGATGGACGCGAGGGCCACCAGGAAATGGGGATACGCGATGGCGGAAAAAAAGGTGTTCGGCTCGGCGATCGAGGGCACGTAGGGCGCCATGGGCGTGGGAAGGGGCAGGAACGCCTGAAGGCGCTTCACCACGGGATGGAGCCAGGCGAAGCCGCTCCCCAGCAGGGCCAGGGCCAGCATCGCCCGGGCCGCCGGGGGCGATGGGGCCGCCTGACGGTAAAGAGCGATCAGGGCCCCGATGGCCATCAGGATGGCAGCGGCCCTCAGGAGCTGATAGGTGGCCTCATAGCCCAAGCCCCCGACGCGCGCCAGCTGGGCCAGCAGCCACCAGAGCAGGTTGAAATACGCGGCCGGCGTGGGCTCCGGGGTCAGCAGGTTCGGGGCCAGCATGCGCTGCTGGAAGGCCCGCCACCACGCAAAATACTGAACGTGATCGCTGACATTGAAGGCGAACCCCATGAACCGACGGTCGGGCCCTGCGGCGAGATATGCGACGGCGTAGGGGACGCTGGAGAGCAGCCCGATCCCCCCGGCCCACAGGCCCAGGTCCCGAAGCCCAGGCCACCGCTCATCCGGTTTCGCTCCGCCCGCTCGGGAAGAGGTTTTCATGGCCCGTCCCCAGATACAGAGAAGGATGGGGCACGAGCCCCCGGCGTGGGATCCAGCAACCCGAACCCGCGCGGCCCATAGACCCATTGTGCGCCGGGCGGCCAGCGCCACCCCGGCAACCGAACTCCCGAACCCTCGAACCACTCCCACGGCCGGGATCCTGGGAGGACCCAGCGGGTCAGCTCCGGCTCAAAGAGCACGATAGCCCCCACCCCGCTCTCGGAGGGCCGGGAGAGCACGCGTTCGACGGCGGGCCGCTCCGCCGCGTCCTCCAGCCCAAACGGCAGCACCTGGTATTCCGGCCCGTAGATGTCGAAGAAGCGCCACTGGGAGGCGATCACCAGCGTCCGCTCCGGTGGGAACTCAGCGCGCAACATGGCGAAGCGCCCGGCCATCGTGGCGTCGTGATGGCGTAACGTGGAGAGGTTCAGCAGGCGGATCCCATCCGGGCCCAGGGGGCGTTCGGGCGCCAGCAGGAACAGGACGAGGTTGATCGCCACCCCGAGCGTCCCCAGGCCGGCCCCCCGCCGGCCGCCCTGGGCGATCGCCATGCCCATCAGGATCAAAAGCGCAGGCAGGAACACCAGCACCAGCCCCTGCTGGCCCATGTGGATGAACGTATAGAACGCCAGGCTGGGGACGACCCACAGGAGTCCCCCCAAGCGGGGGAACCCCATCGGCCCCCGGGCCGCCCCCAGGGCCAGCCCCGCCCCCGCGACGCCGTAGGCGGTGTAAGCGACAAGCTTCCCCAAGTTGCGCTGCAAGGCCGTCCACCCGGCCGGGCCGAAGACCAAGGTGGAAGGGAGGAAGTGAGCGTTGTAAGCCCGCCAGATCTCCAGGTAACGGGCAAGCCCTCCGGTCGACACCAGCAGGGGGATTGCCCAAAGCATCACGGCTCCGCCCAGCCAGAGGAGGCTTTCCGCCCGCCGCCGCCACGGCTGGCCCCCCAGCCCCCATAGGAAGACCGGGCCCAGGAAGAGCAGGTTCTGGGGGCGAAGCCCCGCCGAGGCGGCGAAGGCGAGGGCCAGGAGACGATGCCGTGGGTCCCCCTGAGCGCATCGCCACGCCAGCCAGACCACGAGCAAGACGAACCCCGCGTCCAGGGCGTGGGGCAAGGCGATCTCCCCATAAAACCAGACCAGGGGGCTGCTCAGCCAGAGCGCTGCGGCCCATATCCCGGCGCGCGGCCCGCCCCATTCCTTCCCCAGTTGATGGATCAGGATTGCCGCCAGCGCGGTGCCCATCACGCTCAGGGCCACCAGGGCGGTCTGGGGGTCACCGAAGATCCCGCGGCTGATCCGCCCCAGCGCCACGTAGAGGGGATAGCCAGGGATATGCGGCTGGCCCCGTGCCACATCGAACGTATCCAGCGCCAGGGCGAAGTTCACGGAGTCCCAGTGATACAGCCACCGCCCCCGCAACGGCCAGCGGCTCGCCACCGTCACGGCGACGAGCGCGGCCGCAGGATGGGTCGCCCAGCGCCAGAGCGCGGACCACCAGGGGGATCCCATTGCCCACGCTCGGATGCCGTGTCGAAGGATCATCTGCCCTCCCCTGGCGCTTCGCGGACAGCTGCCCATCGGGCCCCGCCCGGAGGGAACAACCGCCAGAAGCCCAGCCCCCATCCCGCGATCAACGGCAACACGCTGGGGATCCCTCCCAGGCCCAGCAGGATCCCCCAGTTCCGGGCGATGTCCCCGGCCTGCCACCGGGGCCAGACGTATTCCAAAAGCGGGAAGCGTTGACCTTGCGGGAACTGCTGCCCGGCCAGGCTTTCCAGCAACACCATCCCCAGGCTCCAGAGCAGCAGAAGCGCGATGAGGATCCGCCCGCCCTGGCGCTGGAGGAGCGGCGGCATCGCGAACCCGGCGCCCAGCGCCAAAAACGGCACCATCGGGAGCAGGTAGCGGGGGCCGACCGCGAAGCCCCCATCCCACATCACTGAGGAGGCGTTGAAGGCGAGGAAACTGAACACCGCCCACGCCACCACCCGGCCCTCCGCCCGCCACGCAGGCTCCCGAAGCATCTGCCACAGCCCCAGGAAGCCGAGCAGCAAAAAGGGCGAGCGGAAGAACAGCCCGCGGTAAGGGCTGAAGGTGATGCCCCACAGGGCCTCGAGGGAGGGCCCCTGCAGGCTGAAAAAGCCCCGATGGTGGACCTCCTGCCAGAGGGCGGAGTAGGCGTAGCCCACCTGGAAGGGGGAACCGAAGACGACGGCGTTGTGCCAGGCGGCCAGGAGCGCAGGCGGCAGCCCTCCTGCCGCCAGCCCGAGGAGGCGCGAGGCCCACCGGGCCCGTGGCCCACTGGGCTTCCCCAGGCTGTAGACCGCGATCCCCGCGGCGATCAGAACGGCGGGGTATTCCGAGATCGAGGCATATGCCAGCAAAGCGCCCAGGGGAACCACCCACCCCTCCCCCAGCAGCCCCCGGCGGATCCCCCAGGCAAGGGCGAAGGCGGCCATCAACAGGGCGGCCACAAACTGATGGGCCACGAAGAGATTCGCGTAGGCGAAGGCCGGCGTGGCCAGCCCGTAGGCCAGGGGGAGAAGGACCGTCACCGGGTGAGGGCCGAAACGCTGGCGCAGGAAGCCGTGGAGCCCGAAGCTGATCGCCGCAGACGGCAGCGCCACGACCAGGGCGCTGAGGATGACCTGCGCGATGGCGAAGCGGACCTTCCACGGCGAGACGCCAGTGCCGGCCGGGTTTAGGGTGGCGCGGAACGCCGCGGAGCGCTCCAGAAGGCGGGTGAGGGGCTCTGTGAGGGGCGAGACCAGGATCCCGCGCAGGGCCGCATAGATGGGAACGGCCGCGAAGGCCAGCCCGGGCGCCTTATCGCTGTAATAGTGCCCCTCCACGAGGGCGTAATCCCCGGTGTTCTCCACAAAGGCATCAATGCGGAAGGTGCCCTGCTCCACCAGGGCCAGCACCAGATCGAGGCGCGAGTTTTGGTTCCAATCCGCCCAGCGGGGGAACGTGTAGACGGTGCTGAGGAAGATCATCAGGAAGAGCAGCCCCGCCGTCGGGGTGAAGAAGACGCGGGCCCAGGCCAGCCAGCGCTCCGGGCGGATCACCGCCCCGTAGGCGGCGGCCTGCTCCCGTCGCCCAAGGAGGTGCATGGCCAGCCACTTCCCGAAGGTGGTGATCCAGACCGCGGCTGTATAGATGGCGGCAGCCGCTGGCCCCTGGCGGCGGCGCAGGAACCGCGCCTTGCTCGTATACAACCACCGCCGCCGCAGGCCGTCCATCCGCCGCGCCGTGGCGCCCCCCAAATGGATCACTCGAGCCTCCGGGATCACTGCCACTGACCAGCCGGCCCGCCGGGCGCGCCAGCACCAATCCACCTCTTCTGTGTACATAAAATAGCCCTCGTCCAGCCCCCCGATGGCCTCCACGACCTCCCGCCGGACCATCAGGCAGGCCCCGGACACCCAATCTACCGCGCGCGGGGCCTCCGATGGCGGGTGGAACGGAAACCACGGGCCCAGCAGGCGATGGCCCAGCGGTCCAGTCAGCAGGACCAACTCTTTCCACCATGTGGGGAAATCCGCCGCGCACCCCTGGGGGCTCCCATCCGGGTTGAGGAGGCTCCCCCCCACGATCCCCACCTCCGGATGCTGATCCAGGTAGCGAACCAGCGCGGCGAGGGAGCCAGGGAGCGGGCGGGTGTCCGTGTTCAACAGCAGGAGATACCGCCCCTGCGCCCGGGCCATGGCCTGGTTGTTCGCCGCCGCGAACCCCCGGTTGGTGGGGTTGGCCAGCACATGGACCTCCGGATGATGGGCGCGGAGCCAGGCCAGCGTGTCATCCGTCGAGCCGTTGTCCACCACCCAGACCTCATACGGAACCCCCTCCAAAGCCGCTGGGAGGGCCTCCAGGCAGCGGCCCAGGAGCTCCCGCGTGTTGTAGGTCACCAGGATGACCGAGACGATCGGCCTCATGGCTGACGGCTCCGCATGGCGGAGGCCCGCAAGCGCTGCAGGCGGAGGCTCCGGTAATAGCGGCCTATCGCCACCGCAGCCCCGGCGAAGATCCAGCCCCACACGGTGTAGCGATAGCCGGCGATGGTCTGGGTGTAGGGGAAGGGGAGGAACCAGTCCCCCAGCCCCATGGCCACCAGGAGACCGGTGAACCCTCCCACCAATCCGGCCGCCAGCGACCGGGCCTGCGCGTCGGAGTCCCGAACCCAGCGCCAGATCTGATAGATCTCGCGCCCCAGGGCCACCAGGAACGCGATGAAAAACCCCATGCCGATCAGGCCGGTCTGAGAGAGGACATCCAGGTAGTTGTTATGGGTGGCCATCGCCTGATCCGGGAAATAAGTCATGTAATACGCGGCATATCCGGCGGGCCCGGTCCCGAAGAGCAGGTGCTCGCGGGTGATCCGCCAATTCCGCAGCCAGGCTTCCATGCGGGTCACCCCGCTGGTCTCGTAGTTGTAATCAAACACCCAGAACCGGAGCGGCCTCCAGTAGATCCACAGCAGAAGCAGGAGGATGACGGCCAGCGCTCCGAACAGCCGCCGGGAGCGCAGCCAGGCCACCACCAGGAGGGCTACGATCGGCGGCAGCCAGCCGCTGATCCACGAGATCCCGGGGACCAGCACATACCACCCCCAGATCCCCAGGATCTCGTGGATGGCCAGGCGGAGCCCGAAGGGCATGGGGCGGAACAACAGGAAGGCTGCCCCGAAGCTGATCAGCCAGAGCGAGAACAACCCCCCGGTGTTCAAGAAGGGGAACAGGGTTCGCCCCGCCAGGATCTGGATCGCCCCCAGGCCCCCGGCGACCAGGAATATCCCCACCAGCCGATCTACTTGGCGGGGGCGATGCAGATAAGCGGCGGCCAGCCAGAGGGCCAGCGGCGAGAGCAGCATCACCCCCAGCCCGCCCAGTCGAGCCCGGAACAGAAACCACGGTGGGATCATCGGGTCCCGCCAGGCCTCGCTCCAGAAGAACGAGATCACCGAGATGGCCATGAACCCCACCAGGGGGACGACCGCAGGGGCCTTTGGCCAGCGCTCCCGCTCAAACACCAAGCGGAGCAGCCAGATCCCCCCGAACAACGCGGTGAGGAGCAGGCTGGCCACGATCGGGCTTTGCGAGCCGGTGGAAAGGGTGAAGGGAACAAACAACGAAGCGAACAGGAGGATCTCCACGCTGTAGCGGCTGAGGGCCAGCAAGGCGGGAAACGACAGGAGGCCCAGCAGCCCCAGGGCCACCCAGAATCCCCGCGAGGTCAACGCCAACACCCCCATCAGGGGGGCGAGCAGGAGCCCGAGGCCGATCAGCCCTGCTGCGGGGCGCATCCTTCCCCATCGCAGGCGCCCCTCAAGCGGTCGCGGCCATACGCCGGCGCCCATCGGTCACCTCGTCAATGAGATGAAGATAGCGCGTCTGAAGCCGCGCCCAGTCGTAATCCCGAACGGCCGCCCGGGCGTGCTGGCTCCGCCGGGCCCGCCGCTCCACATCTTCCAGAAGGTCCACGACCGCACGGGCGAAGGCGGCCGGATCATCGGCGATCTCCACAGCGTCGGGCTCCCGGAACACCAGTCCCTCCGCCCCCTTGGCGGTCGAGACCACCGGCGTCCCCAAGGCCATCGCCTCCAGGATCTTAAGCCGTGTCCCTCCGCCGAACCGCAAAGGGGCCACCATCGCCCAGGCCCGGGCCAACCAGGGCCGGATGTCCTCGAGGTAGCCGGTGTAAATCCATCCCGGCGGGCGCGGCAGCGCAATGTCCTCCGGCGTCCGCCCGGTGATCCACAGTCGGGCCCCCGGCCGCCGCCGGCGGATCTCCGGCCAGATCGCCGCCGCGAAGAACTCCAACGCGTCCCGGTTCGCCCAATACGTCGGGGCGCCGGGGAAGATCAGGGTATCCGGCTCCGGCGCCGCCTCGATCCCCTGATACCGGGCCAGGCGGATCCCGTTGGGGATCACCGCCACCCGCACACCGGGCGCGATCTGTCGCAGGATCCGTGCCTCCACCTCCGAGACCACCGTGCAGGCTGCGAAATCGCGGGTCAGGCGCCGCAGGAACCAGACATACTTCCACCACATCAACAGCCGCCGCGCCCGACGGAGCGGGTTGGCGGCGCGACGGACCTGATCCAGGAACAGGCCGCTTTCCACTTCATCCAAGATCTTCGGGACGCCCCGCAGCCCCCGGATATAAAGGGCGGAGGGGAGCTGGGAGGCGATGGCCAGGTCGAAGGCCTGCTCTCGAGACAGCCGACGCACCAGGGCGTGGACCTCCGGCCGCTCCACGTCCACCAGCCAGCGGGGCGTGGGGGAGAAAAACCCGCGGATCGCGCGCCACCGCGTCGGCTGGAACTCCCGTCGCGGGAAGATGTGGAGGGCCTCGCAACGGGCGGCCAGCTCCCCCTGATACCGCTCCACCTCGGCCTCCGGGTCGGCCAGCACCACCAGGGTCAGTCGATGATGGGCGGCCAGGGTGTCCAGCAGCTGGGAGAGGCGGATCCGCACTCCCCGATCGGGAGGCAGCGGGAACCAGCCCATCACCCAGAGGATGCGAGCCATCGCGCCTCCTTTATAGATTCCGATAGCGCCTGCGCCCCCCACGCCCCCCAACGGCGGTGAAGGAAATCGTGGAGCCCTTCCCAAACCGCTTGGGCATGGGCAGGCCGTTCCGCCCGCTCCAAATGCCGCGCCAGCTGGACCGCGCCGTGCACCCCGTGGGCGAGGGCCCGCCACCGACGGAGGCCTCGCGCATGCTCCCAGAAGAACAGGAGGCGGTTGCGGGTCATGTAATACAGGGTCGTGGGGGGAAGGTCGTCGGAACGCAGAGGGGCCTTGTGCCACATCTGCGCCCGCGGATCCACCCAGACCGAGAAGCCGGATCGGCGCGCCCGCTGGCACCAGTCCGTCTCTTCCCAATACATAAAGTAGCGTTCGTCGAACCCCCCCACCGCCTCCAGCGCCTCCCGCCGCAGCAGGATCCCGCAGCCGGGGACGAACGCCACCGGATGGGGGTGGCGCTGGGAGGGCGCCATGCGCCCGGCCTCCCGATGGATCGTGTAAGCCCGATCCCAGCAGATCTCCCCGCCCAGCGCCCAGATGCCCTGGGCGGGCGGCCAAGCCCACACCAGCGGCCCCACCGCCCCTACCCGGGGCTGGACCTGTGCCGTCTCCAGCATGGCAGTCAGACACCCCGGATCCACCAGCGTGTCGTTGTTCAGCAGGAACACTCCCTCCATCCCCTGCTCCAGGGCCATCCGGAGTGCCACGTTGTTCCCCGCGGCATATCCCCGGTTGCCTCCCAGCTCCTGAACGTGAACCTCGGGAAAGGCCTGGCGGACTGCATCCGGCGTCCCATCGGTGGAGCCGTTGTCGAGGACCACCACCGCCTCCACCGGTCCCTCCAGCCGCCGCACCGATTCCAGACAGGCCAGCGTGTCCTGCAGCCGGTTGTAGGTCAGGACGGCGATGAGGATCCCGCTCACCCTCGCTCCTCCCTGATCGACTCCTCAACCCGCACGCCCGTGGGCTGGGAAGGACCGGCGGCTGGCTCGCGAATCGTCGCCTCATAGAGGCGGATCATTGCTTCCATGGCCTGCTCGAAGGAAAAAGGAGGCTGGGCCTGGGCCCGCAACCGCTCCAGGGCCTCGGGCTGCCGGATCCAGCCGGCCAGCGCCTCCGCGATAGCCCGCGCGTCCCCCGGAGGAACCAGCCATCCGTTCTCCCCGTGACGGACCAGCTCAGGCACCCCGCCCACGGCGCTGGCGAGGACCGGAACGCCTGCCGCCAGCGCCTCCAACACGATCAGCGGAGAGTTCTCCGGCCAGATGGATGGAAGCGCCAGCACATCGGCCTCGGCCAGCGCCTCCGACAGGCGCTCCCGGGGCAGGGGGCCGGCCAGCCGGATGCTGGGATCCTGGGCGATGAGACGCTCCAACCGGATTCGATACCGAGGGAAGGCCTCGACGTTCCCATAGATGGTGAACCGCAGTTTGAAGCGACCCTCCGCCCCCACCACGGCCTTCGCCCGCTGGATCCCCTCGATCAGGACATGGATCCCCTTGTGGGGGGCGATCTGGCCGATGTAGACCCCATGCAATCCGGAGGGATCGCGTCGATCGGAAGGCCGTTTGGAAAACTCCGAAGAGATGAAAAGAGGGATCCGATGCACCCCCTGGGAGCGGAGCCCGAAAGCCTGATGCCGGGCCTGAATAAACGTGGAGGGAACATGGATCGCCGAGGCCTGGTTCAACACCTCCATCGCCACCCCCCGGCGCCTTTCCATGGCTTGAACCCACGGCCGGAGGAGCGGCCGCAGGAGGCGACCGGCCTGGAGGTGGGGGCGGCTCGCTCCCAGCCGGATCAGCCCGTGTTCCATCCAGCGATAGCGCCGGCTCTGGCTGAGCCAGCAATAGGCACACCCCGCTGGATCCTCCGGCCCCGGGCAGACCTGGCCGCTGGGCCGCAGCAATGTGTGGTGGGCGCAGAGGAACCAGAAATCGTGGAGGGAGACGATGGTGGGGATCCCCGCTTTCATCGCCGCCCGCAGCGGCGAAACCGTCAGCAGATACCCGCTGTGGAAGTGGATCAGGTCGGGCTTGCGGCTGTGGAGGTAGGCTTTGAACCACAGCTCCATCGCCGGGTTGTCGAAGCGATCCCGCAACCCCTGCGGACCCTTCCGCCAGCGCACGGCCAGCCGATACACCGGGAACCCCTCCGACCGATCCAGGGCCGCCACGGCGACCCGAGGGAAGGGCCCGTATTCGATCCGCTCCACACACACCACCTCCACCCGATGGCCCTGCTGGTGCAGCCAACGGGCGAGGGACTGGACGAAGATCTCCACGCCCCCGATGTTGCGCGGCGGGTAATGCGGGGCGGCCAACACCACGAACATGGCTCAACCCACCTCACCGGCTACCGGCGATCGCCGGAGGATCTGCCGGATGAGCTGCCATTCGCCCGGCCCCAGCGCCCCCAGGCCCCACAGGGCCAGACCGTAGGCCAGCCCCCCCACGAGCAACAACGCGGGGAGCGGAAGGCTCCGCGCTGCCCAGAGGATCCCCCCCATCGCCCCCGCCGCCAGGGCCGCTTTCCCGAACAAGGACACTTCGATCCCCCGCCACAGGCGCAGGAGAAAGGCATACTGCCCCACCAGCAGGATCTCCGTGAGCAAAGTGACCCATGCCGCAGCCGTCAGGCCGTAGCGGGGGATCAAGAACAGGTTGGCCGCGATGTTGAACGACGTGCTCAGGATCAGCGAGCGGGCCACGATCCACTCCCGATCCCGCACCAGGATCACATAGCCCAGATATTCCGAAAGAAACATCCAGGGGACCACCCCGATCAGGATCCGGAAGGCGAGGGCCGAGGGGAGGAACGATGGGCCGTAGAGAGCCGGGAGCAGGCGATCCGCCAGCACCCAGCCGCCGACGGCGAAGGGGATGGCGAGCATCCAGAGATACCCCAGGGAGCGGCGGACCACAACGGCCAGCGCCGCCGGATCGGAGAGGGCGGCCATGGACGGATAGAGGGCGACACTCGCCGCGTTGGATAGAACAGCGATAGAGAAGATCAGGTTGTAAGCGGCGTTATACCAACCGACGACTCGATCCGGCCACCACAGGCTCAGGAGGATGGTGTCCACTTTATAGGAGAGGTTCACCGCCAGGCCGATCAGGCCGAAGGGGAGGCTCGCCCGCAACAGGAAAGGCCACTCCGTCCACGCCGGGCGCCGCGCCCGCAGGAGGCCCAGGGATCGAGCCATCCCACCCGTCAGCGCCAAGGCCACCGCCAGGCCAGCCAGCGAGGCGCCGATCAGCCCATAGAACCCCCAACCGAGCAGCAGGGCGGCCGTGCCCAGCCCCACAAACAGCAGCTGCTGCAAAACCCCAACGGCCGAGACCAGATCCAGCCGCCGGATCCCCTGGAGGGCCGCCTCCATAGGACCCTGAGCGGCATACAGGATGAGGGTAAGGGAGGCCAGCGCGATCCCCCCGAGCAGGGCCGGGGGTTGTCTGTTCCACCACGCCATCCCCAGGATCAACCCGATGGTCCCGAGGGAAAGGAAAAACCGGAGGGCGATGGCGTCGACCAGCATGGACTCGCCGCGCTTTCGATCCCGGGCCACCGCACGCACCAGATAGGGTGCCAGGCCCCAATCGGAGAGGACCGCGAAGGCGGTCACGTAAGCGAGGGCGGTGGCATACTGCCCGAACGCCTCCTGCCCGAGGCGCCGCACCACCCAGATGGAGAAGGCGAAGGCGAGCGCCTTCACGATCACCCGACCGCCCAAGCCGAACAGGGTGTTCCGAAGCACGGTGAAGGCGACCGCGCTCATCCCGGATGCTCCTGCGGAACCTCCGGGGCGTCATCTGCGGGGGTGGAGCGCTCCTCCCCGATGGCTTCCACCTCATGCAAGGCTTGCGCCAGCAGCTCAGGATCCACGTCCACAAACGGCGGCGTCGCAGGGCGCTGCGCCTCTGGGGCTGCCGGTGGCGGCGCCAGGACCTCCAGTTTCTCCCCTTCCAGGAGGAAGCCCCCAAGGAACGGCCCGCTCCCCTCCGCGGCCTCCGGAACCCTCTCCTCCCGGGGAACCTCCGGATGCGCGGGCTCGGGTTCTGCTTCATGGGGTGCGGGCGGCGCGCCGGGGGTCCCCATTGACGGCGGGGGCCATGGAGGGGGCCTTCGGCGCACCATAGCCGATTGGGCCATCCGCACATGACGAGGGGGGAGCGGCCAAGCCGGAGCCTCCGCTTCCGCTGGCGGCGCTTCCCGCTTGACCTGCCACCCCCGAATCCCACGGACCAGGCCCTCCCCCCAAGTCCGCAACATTCCCGGGGCCGCTGATGGAGCCCGGCGGGGGTAACGATACCCGCTGTAGCCATAGCCGTAGTGAAGCCCCAGTTTGCGGCGGGGGACATCGTTGATCACCATCCCCAGGATCCGCTGGCCCCGTAGGATGTAACGGGCCTGCCCCACCAGCCGCCGCGGGGTCTCACCGTCCCGGACCACGAGGAGGACCCCGTCGGCGCAGCGGGCCAGGATCTCGAGTTCCGCCAGGAACATGGTGGGCGGGGCATCCAGGATGAGCACCGCATACCGCGCCCGGAGCTGCTCCAGGAGCGCCCGCCACCGGGGCGAGCTCAGCAATAAGCCGGGATCCCGGGGGATCCGTCCCATTGGGAGGATCGAGAATCCGCCATCCACCGGGAGCAGCAGGGCGTCCAGATCGGGGGGCTCCCCATCAGCCTCCAGATAATCCACCAGCCCATGCGCAATCTCCTGCGGGGCCAGGTGGGCTACCGTCCCCCCGCGCAGATCCGTCTCCACCAGCACCGTGCGCCACCCCCCTTCGGCCAGCGCCGCCGCCAGGTTGGCGGCCACGAAGGACTTGCCGTCCTCCGGCATCGGGCTGGTGACCAGCAGCACCGGCGACGGATTTCCCTCCAGCAGCTGAAGGACGCGGAGCCGCATGGAGCGGATCGCCTCCGCCTCCGTGGAGTCCGGCACGGCGCGGACGATCAGAGGATCCTTCCGATTGCGCCAGTGGGGGATCACCCCCAGGACCGGGAGGCCGAACATCGTCAGGTTCCCATCCCAGCGGACCGCCCGGCCCATCACGATCTCCAGCGCCATCAGCAGGCTCAGGCTGAGGACCAGCCCGGCTCCGCCGGAGAGGACAAGGTTGCGGAGCAAGTTCGGGGAGACCGGCCGGGTGGGGGGAAGGGCGGGCTCCAGGACGCTGAGGGTGTTCACCCGTCCCTGGTTGATCGCCGACAGCAGCTGGGCGTAGGTCTGCTGATAGTCCCGCTTCAACTGCTCCAGCGCCTGGAGCTGGTCCTGGGCCTCCTGCAGCTCCGCCGCCGAGCTCATCCGCTCTATACGCTGCTTCAGGCCTTGGATCCTTCGATCCATCTCCTCTGTCTTCGCCTGGATGTCGGCGAGCTGGGCCCGCAGGAACGCTTCGTCGGCCGCGTTCCGCGCCCCTGGGGCCTGCTCGATCAGGGTCTCGGCCAGGGCATTGGCCAACGCCGCAGCCCGTTCCGGGCTGAAATCGTAGACGTAGATCTCAAGGAGCGAGGCGTTGAACACCACCCGGGTCTCCACCGCCCGCCCCAGGGCCTCGGGGGGGAGCTCCAGGTTCAGCCGCTTCAGCGTCTGCTCCAACACCGGCCGCCGGCGAGCCATCTCGCTGTAGATCTGCGCCAGGGTCCGGCTGAGCCCGATCTCCTGGGGATCCGGGCTGGGGTTGTTGAGGCTGGTCCCCACCATCAGGGTGACACGCGCCGCGTAAACCGGCCGCTGCTGTCGTGTGTAGAGGTAGCCCCCGCCCCCCGCCAGCAGGGCGCACAGGATGGGGAACCACCACCAGCGCCGGATGGCATCCAGATAGGGTTGCAGATGCTCCATGGAACGTGCTCCGTTTCCTCGAGGGGGGGTCTCCAACGCCTCGCTCCCGCTCAGGCCCCCTGGGCCTTGAAGAAGGCCACCGTCCGCTCCAACCCCTCCTCCAGATCCACCTGGGGCCGCCACCCCCAGGCCCGGTAAACCCGATCCGCCTTCAGGTAGATCCGAAAAGTCTCCCCCACCTTCGGCGGGCCGTAGATCGGCTCCCGGCGGTAACCCGTGATCGCCGCCAGCATCCGAAAGATCTCGTTCACCGTCGTCCCCCGACCGCTGCCCAGGTTGAACACCTCCCCCTCCCCGTTCTCCAGCGCCATCCGGTTCGCCGCCACCACATCCCCCACATACACGAAATCCCGCATCTGCTCCCCCGTCCCATAAATCACCACCGGCTCCCCCCGCAGCATCCGCCCAATGAAGATCGCCACCACCCCTGCCTCCCCGTTCGGATCCTGCCGCGGCCCATACACGTTGGGATAGCGCAGCACCGTGTAACAAAGCCCATAGTGCCGATGGAAGAGCGCCAGGTATTGCTCCACAATGAACTTGGTGACCCCATAGGGACAGAGGGGACGAATCGGATGATCCTCATCGCACGGGAGATAGATCGGCTCCCCGTAAACCGCACCCCCGCTGGAGATGTAGATGAACTTCTTCACCCCATAGCGAAGGGAGAGGCGGATCAGGTTGAGGGAGCCCAGCACGTTGACCTCGGCGTCATAGAGCGGGTCCGCCATCGAGACCCGCACGCTCATCTGGGCGGCGTGGTGGTTGACAACCTCCGGCCGCTCCCGCTCGAACACCTCCGCCAGGGCCGGGCTGCGGATGTCCACCTCGTAGAACCGGACGCGGGGGTTCAGGTTCTCCCGCCGGCCCGTGCTCAGATTGTCCACCACCACCACCTCGTGGCCGTCCTCGATCAGCGCATCCACCACGTGGGATCCGATGAACCCCGCCCCCCCGGTGACCAGGCATTTCATGGATTCGCCCCCTCGGTCGTTGTGCAGATCGCCATCGCTTCGAAGGGCCGCGGGCAGAAACGATAACCCACGCCCCATACGGTCACGATATACCGCGGCTTGGAGGGATCCGGCTCGATCTTGTTCCGCAGATGCCGGATGTAGAGCTTGAGGTAGTGGGGATCCCAGCCCTGATCCTCCCAGCCGGCCCGGAGCAGCGTCTCATGGCGGACGACCCGGCCGGCATGCTCCAGCAAGCAGGCCAGCAGGCGGTATTCGATACGCGACATGCGGACCCGCTGCCCGCGAACTCGAACCTCTTGGAGCCGCAGGTCGATGACCAGATGGTCATCGGCGTAATACATAAGCGCCCCATGGGCCCCTCGCCAGCTGTGGCGGCGGAGATGCGCCTGGATGCGCGCGCGAAGCTCCACGAAAGCGAAGGGCTTGGGGATGAAATCATCCGCCCCCATATCGAAAGCGCGGATCATATCCCGGTCGGAGCGTGCGGCGGAGATCACCAAGATGGGGCTGGAGGTGACGGCGCGAAGCTGCTGACAGAACCGCAGACCATCGTGATCCGGGAAGGCGATCTCGGTCAGGATGACATCCGGAGCGACCACGGGGAGCAACGCCAAGGCCTCCGAAGGCCTGCCCGCCACGAACACCGTCATCCGATCCGCGCTCAGTTCCTGCTGGAGCAACCGCCGCATCTCCGGACTGGGATCCACCACCAGGACCCGCACTTCCGAATCGCAATCCGATCGCTCTCTCTGCATAAGCCTTTCCTCCGCTACGGTCGGCGCCCCCACCGGAACGATTCATATCAAGTTTACCGGGAAGAGGTTTGAAAAAATGAAGATTTTAGTTTGAATTCATTTAGAGAGGGAGGCAGAGAAGCGGCCGGCAGGGCCAACGCCTCGGCGGGATTTTCATGGGGATAAGGCCGTGCACGCCTTCCCAGGGCAGCAGCCTCCCCATGGCCCCTCGGGGGATCCATGGGGCGTTGAAACGCGGGGAATCCGATCGGGGGGCGTTCAGGGGGCCTCCTCGCCCCTCACGGCTTCCATGGGGGCGTCATAGCAGCGAAATGTGCGGGGGATCCTTCCCGCTCAATCGCACTGGAACCGATACCCGATCCCCCACTCCGTCACGATGTAACGCGGATGGCGGGGGTCTGGCTCGATCTTCTGGCGAAGATAATGGATGTATAACTTGAGGTTGTCGATATCCTCCACGTATTCCGGCCCCCAGACCTGACTGAGGAGGTAGCGGTGAGGGAGCAGCCGGCCGGCGTTCCGCATCATCACGCTGAGGAGCCGGAACTCCAACGGGGTCAGCGAAACCGGTCTCCCAGCCACCGTCACCACGTGCTGGTCCAGATCCAACACGATCTCCCCACATCGATAAACCCCCTGCTCCGGCAGCGCCCGGCTGCTCGCCCGCCGCAGGAGGGCCTGGATCCGCGCCAAGAGGACATCTGCCTGGAACGGCTTAGTCACGTAATCGTCCGCCCCCAGCTCCAGCCCGTAGACCACGTCCGTGGTCATCCCCTTCGCGGTCAACATGAGGATCGGGACCGTGGAGATTTGTCGGATCCGCCGACAGACCTCCCAGCCGTCCATCCCCGGCATCATGATGTCCAGGATGACCAGATCCGGCCGCTCGGTCTCGAGCATGCGAAGGCCGGTCTCCCCATCCAGCGCGATCCGGACCTGATAGCCAGCCCCCTCCAGGCGCTTCCGGAGCAGCTCCACAAACTCCCGATCATCGTCGATCACCAGCAGGGTCGAGGCCATCGCTCGCTCCTCGCAAGCGTTCAAAGGCGGAACCCATCCTGAGGCGGCGCTGCGGCGGCCCGATGCTCCCCCGCCGCGACCCTCAACCACAAACCAGTCCGAAAGGCTCCAATTATTTTGACAACGGTTTCGACTTAAGGATAAAAGAGATTCCTACTCCCGGACATAGGACTTTTGTCCTACAGGCTCGGGCCCTTTGCCCGCGCGAGCCCTTTGGGGGTATGCTTCGCCGCGGCGAAGACGCCGGGGCCGACGGGACCCTGCCGCTGGCGGTTCCCGGCTCAGGCGCCGCAGGCCACAAGAAAGGGGCAACGGAGGCATGCATCGGCGAACCGGAGGAGGTAGACCCCCACGGATGAGGCGCGCAGTCCGGATCGAGCGAGCGCTCCTGGCGCTGATCGCCCTGGCCTTCGCCCTACGGCTCTACCGCATCGCGGTCCAGAGCTGGTGGTGGGACGAAGGCTACAGCACCTATCTGGCCCGCCACGGGATCCTCACCGCCATCCGGATGACGGCGGTGGAT
>FWWL01003793.1_pt1 | contig 26715 bp, 26 predicted proteins | sample 2228331 | NCBI WGS metagenome assembly FWWL01 (sample SAMEA103939775, study PRJEB20133) | metagenome
GGCCGAGTGGTTGAAGGCGCACGCCTGGAAAGTGTGTATACGGGAAACCGTATCGCGGGTTCGAATCCCGCCCTGTCCGCCAGCACGTTCTCACCCTTCGCCACGTGCCGCACGTTGCGCCGAACGCGTCGGCGCTGACGTCATCGTCACGAACGACCAGTCGGTCTCGCTCGCGGCCATGTCGATGAAGGCCCTGACCTTCGCCGAGAGCAGGCGCGCGGTCGGGTAGACGAGCTGGATCGGCGAGGGCTCGGGTTCGAATTCCGGCAGCAGGATCCGAAGCGCTCCGCTTCTGACGGCGGCGGCCGCCTGATAGGCGAGGACCAGCGTCAGCCCGCCGCCGTCGATGGCGTGCTGGACCGCGCTTTCGGCGGCGTTGGTGACGAAGCTCGGGACGAAGCCGACCCGCGAGCGCGATCCCTCCCGCTCGAACACCCATTCCTGCGTTGCGTTGAAGCCGGCGAAATGGATGCAGCGATGCCCGGCGATGTCGGCAGGCGTCATAGGCTCGCCGTATCGGGCGAGATAGCCGGGCGAGGCGACGAGCACGCGGCGGGTTTCGCCGACGCGCCGCGACTTCAGGCTCGAATCGGCGAGATGGCCGATACGGACCGCGACATCGACGCTCTCATCGACGAGGTTGATGACGCGGTCTCCGAGAAGCAACTCGCCCTGCACCGCCGGGAACCGCGACAGATAGGCCGAGAAGAGCGGACCGACATGAAAGCGCCCGAAAGCCAGCGGGGCCGACACCACCAGCCGGCCGGCAGGCGCGGCGCGCGCCGCCTGCATCGACGCGTCGGCCTCGTCGAGCTCGGCCAGGATGCGGCGCGCCTGCAGCAGATAGCGCTCGCCTTCGTCCGTCAGCGTGACGGAGCGGGTGGTGCGCTGCATCAGGCGCACGTCGAGATGCGCTTCGAGCGCCGCCACGAGCCGCGTTACGGCCGATGGCGACAGGCCCAGACGACGGGCTGCCGGCGCAAAGCCGCGCATCTCCGCCACTTTGACGAAGGCCGAGAGGGTGGCGAAACGGTCCATGAGATTACGCCGCTTGACGCAATGATGAAGTGTCAACTGAGGTGATTATCATCATCAGGGGACATTGTCATGGTGCTGCTCACGCGGCGGCCATTCCGGCGCACCGCGAGGGAGAGCGTCATGTCCACAATCAAAACACCAGCCTCGGTTGAGGCCGCACCCGAGGCCGCCAGGCCTCTGCTGGCGGCGGTCGAGAAGCAGCTCGGCTCCGTCCCCAATCTGTTCCGCGTGGTCGCCAATTCGCCCGCCGCGCTGGAGGGCTATCTCGGGCTCAGCGCCGCGCTCGGCAAAGGCGCGCTCGACGCCAGAACGCGTGAGCGGATCGCGCTCGCCGTCGCGCAGGTCAATGGCTGCGGCTATTGCCTCGCCGCCCACAGCTATCTCGGCCGGAACCTCGCGAAGCTGGACGAGGCGGAAATCCTCGCCAACCGGAATGGCCGGTCGAACGACGACAGGGCGGACGCGGCGGTGCGCTTTGCCGTGGCCATCGTGACGGAGCGCGGTCATGTCGGGGCCGATGCCGTCGAGACCGCCAGAGCCGCCGGCTATAGTGACGGCGAACTCGTCGAGATCGTCGCCCATGTCGCACTGAACACGCTGACGAACTACGTCAACGAGGTGGCTGGAACGGTGATCGACTTCCCCGCCGTCGATCTGCGTCTCGCATCCTGAGCCGCCTCGCGGCCCCGCTCATCCGATCCCCACATGGCGAGGCCGTCCGGACCCGAGAGGACCGGGCGGCAACTCGCGGAGAGCACTCCAATGACAGATCATCGAAGGATATCGAGCGACGTCGCCTTCACGCCGGCCGTGAAAGCGATCCAGACCCGGAAGGGCTCGCGCGGCGGCTACCGCAAGATGGAGGAGCGCGGCGGCTGGCAGACGACGGTGACGCCGGAACTGGCCGCCTTCATCGGCGCGCGCGACAGCTTTTTCCTCGCGACCGCCAGCGCCGACGGCCAGCCCTACATCCAGCATCGCGGCGGCGCCGCGGGCTTCCTGCGAGTCATCGATGAGCACACGCTGGGCTTCGCCGATTTTCGCGGCAATCGGCAATATGTCAGCCTCGGCAACCTGTCGGAGAATCCCAAGGCCTATCTCTTCCTGATCGACTACGCCCGCCGCCAGCGCATCAAGATCTGGGGCACGGCCAAGGTCGTCGATGACGACCCGGCGCTGCTGGAACGCCTGCGGCCTCAGGGCTATGCCGGCACGCCGGAGCAGGCGATCCTGTTCAGGATCGAGGCCTGGGACGCCAATTGCCCGCAGCATATCCCGCAACTGATCGCGGCTTCCGACGTCGCCGACATCCTTGTGGAACGGGACAGGCGGATTCTGGCGCTGGAGGCGGAACTGGCGCGGGCGAGGGCGGGCTGACGGCTCTGGCTCAGTCCTCCCGGGTCAAGGCCACCGCCAGCCGCCGGATGAAGGGCGCGGCGAAGATCACGACCGGCAGCATCACGCACCAGGCGAGAAGCCAGGACGCGAGCCAGCGCAATGGCAGGCCGGGGCTGCCATCGCCCGGAAACAGTGCGATGCCGGCCGCGATTGCCGAGGTCAGCCCCGATTGCAGGATTCCGAAGACATAGTGGCTGTAGCGCCTTGGAATCCCAAGCATCCGTCACCGTCCCTGTCATCGCCCCGCGGCGCGTCGCGCCGGAGCGGCCGATCTGCATCCCCACCCGTGGCCGGCGGCATGTGACTTGCCTCGATCGGGCAAGTCGTCCCGCCCAGCAAGAACGAGACCGCCATGAATTCGACCTATGCCTTCATCGGCGGCACGAGCGGAGAATGGCGTATCCGCTCGATTGCCGGCTATCTCGGCGAGAGCCTCGACCCCGCGCCAAGGCTGGCCGTGCGTCCCTACGAGATTGGCGGCGGCGAGCAGAAGCCAGGCTGGCGACTTCTCGGAACCGTCAGCAATGTGCGCTATGCGACGCGCATGGAGGTCGCGAGCCTGCGGCAGCGTCAGGAGCCATTGCAGCGGCCGCAGGCGAGCCGCGCGGTCCTGATCCCGATCCGCAAATCGGCGGCCTGGTGGGAGCTTGCTCAGGACGAGCGGCGTGCGATCTTCGAGGAGACCTCGCAGCACACCCGCATCGGCCTCGACTACCTCCCTGCGATCGCGCGGCGGCTGCATCACAGCCGCGATCTCGGCGAGCCGTTCGACTTCCTGACCTGGTTCGAATTCGCGCCCGAGCACGAGCCGGCCTTCGACGACCTGCTGGCGCGGCTGCGCGCCACTCGCGAATGGGATTTTGTCGAGCGCGAGGTCGATGTGCGGCTCGAGCGGGACCATCTCGCCTGAGCAGCCGGCGGTCAAACCCGGCCCGAGACCGGGATGAAGGCCCCGGTGACGCCGCTGGCGTCCTCCGCCAGCAGGAAGGCGATGGCGTCGGCGATCTCGCGCGGCTGTACCCAGGCCTTGTGATCGGCGTCCGGCATGGCGGCGCGGTTCTGTGGCGTGTCGATGATGCTCGGCAGGATGGCGTTGACGCGGACGCCGACCGCTTTCATTTCGTCGGCAAAGCTTTCGACGAGTCGGTGGACCGCGCTTTTGGCCGCCGCATAGGCCGAGAGGCCGGAAGGGGCCTTGATCGCCGCGCCGGCTCCGATGGCGACGAGACTGCCGCGCCCGGCAGCCTGCATCGGTGTCAGCGTGGCGCGGAACATGTTGAGCGTCGTCAGCACATTGAGCCGGTACATCTGCTCCCAGAGCTCCGGCCCGCCCTCACTCGCGCCCGCCGAGGCGAAGCCGCCGACCGTATGGGCGACGCCGTCGATGCGGCCGTAACGTGCGAGGCCTGCCTGAACCGCCCGGTCGCAGGCCGCCGGATCGAACAGGTCGAGGTCGGCCAGGACGAGATGGCGGTCCTTGCCCCCGAAGGGCTTCAGGATGTCGTCCATCGCGGACGCCTGGCGGTCGACCGCGATGATGCGGTCGCCGCGCCCGGCCAGCGTCGTCAGCAGGGCGCGGCCGACATTGCCGGCCGCGCCGGTGACGATCACGATGGGAGATGTATCGGTCATGGAGGGTCCATTCGCTGTCTTGTGTCAGAGATGGGGAGCAAAGCGGGCGAGAAGTCTGCCGGCGAGCGCATCTGCCAGCCCAAGCGCGACGAGGGTCAGGCCGAGCCTGACCAGCAATTGCAGTTCGCCAAGGCCGATCATGGCGGCGACGGGCGCGGTCTGGACGAAGACGCCATAGGCGAAGGCGCAGGCGAGAAACGTCGCCGCCATGCGGGCCGGCCGCGCCATCACAGCCGCCTGATCCGCTGCGCGTCGAAACGCAGCACGAGCACGTTGCCGATCCGCTCGACCTCGCCCTCGAGCTCGACCGGGATGGCGACCGCATCCCGGATCAGGGCGGGCGGTGCGCCGCCATCGGGGCTGGCCAGCAGCAGATAATGGCTGCCGGCGACCGGGTCCTTCGTCACCAGGATCGCCGGCAGGTCCCCGATCAGGCACAGATTGGCGCAGGCCCTGTGCGCAACGCCCGAGCCAGGGCGCATCGCGCCCGCATAGCATTTGCCGTCGCAGATCTCGCCCGCGATGCGCCAGCGCCCGAGCGGCTCGCGACCGGCGGGCGACAGGCCCGTGGCGTCGTCGAGCGGTCTGGCCGGCCCATCGACGACCAGCATCTCGATCGCACCGCGACGCAGCACGCTGCCGCGCAGTTCGACTGGCCCGGCCTTGCCCGACCATTCGGGCGTGCGCTTGCCGTCGCCCGAGAGCAGCATCACGTGCCCGCGCGGATGGGTCGCGCTGGGCGGAAGGTGCAGCACCGGATAGCCGATCCGCGAGAGATGACCGCGCAGGATCTGCTCGCCGCCCCAGTCATCGGGCCGCACCGACCCGCCTGCGGCGTCGCGCTCTCCGAGCCGGAGCAGCCCGGCGGCCGGATCGTCGGTCTGATTTCCGAGCCCGAAGCCGATCAGCGCCATGCCGGCGACGCAGAGCACCGCGACCAGTGCGAGAAACCGGGCAAGGCGCGGGCCGGTCTTGCCGCTCCAGCCGATGAAGAACTCGTCCTGTCCGGTCTCGCGCATCACTGCGTCTCCCGGGGAATGGCAAGCGGTTGCGTCGCCGTCCCGAGCGGGTTCGGGCGCGGATCGAGCAGGATCGTGCGGCCGTCGAGCCTGATCTGGTAGGTCGCGACGCGCTCGGTGAAGGGGGCCGGCGCGCAGCCGTCGCGCAGGCGGTATTCGTAGCCGTGCCAGGGACAAACGACGCAGCCATCGCGCAGCCGGCCCTCGCCGAGCGGGCCGTTCTGATGGGCGCAGAGATTGCTGATCGCCGAGAGCGCGTCGTCCTCGCGGAAGATCGCGACCGAGGAGCCGTCAGCGAGCGGAACGATAAGGCCGCGCCCGACCGGAACGTCCCCGATCGTGCCGGCGACGATCCAGTCTGGTTCCGCTGCCGAGGCCGGCGCTGGCCGGTCGCGCCGGCGCTCCCGCCATGCGGCAGCCAGATGCAAGCCTAGCAGCATGCCGCTGCCGCCGATGACGAGCGCCGGCAGGCCGGCATTGCGCGCATCCTGCAGCGCGCCGAAGGCGACATGGCCCACTGCCAGCGCATAGGCCGCGTAAATCGACATGTGGAGCGATTTCCAGACCGGCGGCGTCAGAAAATTCAGCCAGAAATCATGGCTGGTCGCAGCCAGTGCGAGCAGGATGAGGAAGGCCGCCAGACCCAACGGAATGAAGGGGAAGCCGCGCAGATCGCCATAGGCCGCATCGGTGGCGAACAGCGCCACCCAGGGCGAAAGCGGGCTGTAGGCGTAGTACCAGTCGAAGACCGCGATCAGGTGACTGGCGGCGACGATGCAGGTGATCACGCCAAAATGCCGGCGGTTGTAGAGCAGCGGCAGGAAGCGGGCGTCGAGCCGGGCGAGCGGGCCGATCATCAGCACCAGCGTCAACAGCAGAAAGGCGCAGGTGCCATAGGCGCGGATCGCCAGAGACTGGTCGTCGAGCAGGGTGCCGGGCAGGCGCGTGCGCGGCGCAAACCGGATGAAGGCGATCAGATAAAGGGCGACTCCCGCGAGCAGAACCGCGTCGTAGACGATCTTGCTGCGCGTCCAGCCGACGGGGCGATAGGTGACGCTCATTCGTCGGCATCCGACGGCGCCGAGCCGATCCGCACCGAGGAGGGTGCGGGAACGTCATGCTGCCGCAGCATCAGACCTGTGCCAAGGATCAGGCTCAGCCCCAGTGCGAGCCCGCTCCAGATCGCGGCATGGGCGCGCTTGTGGCGGCGCTTCAGCGAGGGCTGCGGGTCGGCCGGCTGAGCCTCCAGCCAGCGCCAGATCACCAGCGGCCAGAGCAGGACGAGCCCCGGCAGCAGCAGCGGCCTGAAGCCATAAGCTCCGCGCGCCGATGCATCGACCCTGTCGAGCCCGAACAGCAGGAAGGCCACGCCCACGCCAAGGCCGGCGACAAGCCAGGCCTGACCCAGCATGACGGTGATGGCGGCTCCCGTCATCGGCTGCCTCAACCCGCGTCAGTCATGGCGGGCCGGCTCTGCGCCAGCAGGCTGGTCTGCGCCGGACCATTGGTCGCCCAGCCGCCGTCGAACACCCGCGCGCCGAGCTCGTCCGGCATCGGCGTGAGCCAGGGACTTTCCGACAGCGCCGCGCGCGCATCCAGCAGCCCCTGCGCCCAGCGCGCCGCCATGGTCTCGGCGCTGAACTCGTAGTCCTTCGATTGGCCCTGCGGCTCGGACGGGCGATAGCTCAGCCTGACGATGTCCATCCGGGTGACGCAGCCGAACTCGTAGAGGAACTGCGCCTCCTTGGTCGCGCGCAAGTCCTCGGGCAGCAGATCGATCAGGCTGTTGATGTTGTGGCGAACGTCATGGATGACGCGCGCCATGTCGGTCGCGGTGCGCGTCCGGCTGGAGTAGCGGATGTCCTTCTCGCGCTCCATCGCACTCTCCAGATCGACCGGGAGCGGGCCTTCCGCATTGAAGACGTCGACCTGAAAGGTCAGCCGGCTGCGCCGCGGCACATAGTCGAGCACATATTGCAGCGGCGTGTTGGAGACGAGGCCGCCGTCCCAGTAGTGCTCGCCGTCGATCTCGACCGGCGGGAAACCCGGCGGCAGCGCCCCGCTCGCCATGACGTGCTCCGGTCTGATCCTGATCTCTCGGCTGTCGAAATAGGCGAAGTCGCCGCTGCGGACATTGGCCGCGCCGACGCTGAAGCGGGTTTCGCCGGAATTGAGCCGATCGAAGTCGATGAAGGCTTCCAGTGTGCTCCGCAGCGCCCTCGTGTCGTAGAAGCTGACGGGCGAACCGAACCAGTCGCTCGGCGGCCTTGGGGCGAAGAAACCCGACTGCCCGAACATCAGCGCGCTGGCCGCATGCCAGCGCCGGCTTGCGGCCGCAGAAAACGGCAGGAACGGAAAGCTGGTCGCAGGCGCGGTGATCGCCTCCCAGAAGCCGCGCAGCCGGCCGATCCGCTCGGAGGGCGCGTTGCCCGCGATGATGGCCGCGTTGATCGCGCCGATCGAGATGCCCGCGACCCAGTCGGGATGGTAGTCCGCCTCGGCCAGCGCCTCGTAGACGCCGGCCTGGTAGCTCCCGAGCGCGCCGCCGCCTTGAAGCACGAGCCCGAGCTTCTTGTCGAAATCCGCCGGTCTGGTCCGCACCGCTTGCGTCATGACGATGGGTCTCCGGTGACGATGCCGCGGGTGATGCTGAAGATCGCGATGTGGCCGCTCATCGTCCCGGCCCGCGCGCCTCGAGGCGCTCGAAGAGCCAGACGGCGATCGCGCCGTAGATGACATGGCCGACGAAGCTCATATAGGAGAGCTCGCCGCCCTCCCCGAGCAGGTAGAACGACAGCCCGCCGACCGGGGCCATCAGGCCCAGCGCGTTGAACCAGGTGAAATTGCCCCAGGTGATGGCGTCGGCGATCAGTGCGTCCCGGTTGATCCAGCGCGTCGCGATCAGTCCGACCGCCGCGGTCCAGAAGATGAAATGGATCGGCGCGAACTTGCCTGCCGCAATCAGGGCGGCGACGCCTGCGCTGAAGGTCACGAAGACGATCGCGTCGAGCACCACCGGCCAGCGCGGAATGAGGCGCGAGATGACGAAATAGGCGACGGGATAGCCGACGATGCCGACCCCGTAATGCAGCGCCTCCCGGACCAGATACGGCACCGACAGACCGAAACGATGCTGGGCGATGGCGTCGATCAGGCCTGCGGGCTCCAGCGGATAGCCCAGCACGGCCTTGGTCAGGACGCGGGCCCAGACCTCCCAGATGAGCAGGCCCGCCAGGCCGCCTGCGAACAGATGCATTAGGGTTCGCATGGCGGGAATGGCGGGTTTGGCTTCGGCCGTCATTGTCATCGTCGTTCTCCGTCAGTTCGTTCGTGCGGCGAGCTGGACGGGGCTCGTCGTCGTCAAGGCGGGGAGGTTCGCCACGAAGCGGTCGTCAGCCTTGTTGCGCCGCCGCACCGCGAGAACCTGCCGCAGCCCGGCGGTGTCACCGGCGTCGCGCGCAATCAGCGCCAGCGACCTCAGAAAGACGTCGCGCTGGGCATGGCTGCCGCCGAGGCGATGCAGGCGACGCGCTAGAAAGCCGACCGGCGCCTGCTGACCGCCGCTGATCGCCGACTGCAGCAGGGCATGCGCCAGTTCCGAGCCGACATTGCGCGCGACATTCGCCTGATCGGTCGTCGCGCGGCTCTTGTCGTGGATGAGTTCGGCCATGTCCGAGGCTTCGTCGAGCCGTCCGGCCGCGATCTGCGCGATCAGGACATGGAGCTGCGCGAAGACGAGCGTCGCGCTTCGGGCATGAGCGGCCGCGACGTCGGCGAGCGTGTCCCAGCGGGCGGGGCCGGGGTCGACGCCGAGCTGCCGCAGCCGCCAGAGGATCGACGCCGCATTGGCGAAATCGCGAAAATCGCCGGAGAGGTCGTCGGCGATGTCGCGGTCGTAGATCGCCAGCACCGAGTCGTGGTCGCCCGCTTCGAGCGCGAACAGCGCCAGATGCCAGGCGACGTGCCGCGAGAAGTTGTTGCATTGCGACCAGACGGGACGGTTGCCCTCGAGCCACGCGATGCCGTCGGCGGTCTGGCCGCGCATCTCGTAGACATGGGCCACCGCATGCAGGCCCCAGGCGTCGTCGGGACAGAGGTCGAGCGCCCGCCGGCCCACTCTTTCGGCCTCGTGCAGCCGTCCGACCTCCTCCAGCCCGAAGGCATGGCAGCCGAGAAGATAGCCGTAGCCGGCATGGCCCGGATCGCAGTCGGCGCTCAGGCGGGCGGTCAGGCTGACCATGCCGTCGGCATCGCCGATCATGAACCGGAACGCATGCGAGAGCTTGGCCGCCACGAAGGCATTGGGGTCGCCGTACAAGTAGTCGTCGAGACTGTCGCCCGCCGCCCGCAGCCGCCCTTCGACGGCATGGTCGAGCGCGGTGACCAGCGCCCGCTCGAAACCCGTCCCCCCGTCCCTTGCCTTGAGCATCGCGCGGCCGCGGCCGAGCTTGACCCGGGCGCTGGCGATATGGTCCTCGCTCGCCAGAATGACATCGGCGAGGCCCGACAGCGCATGGGCGGCGGTCAGTCCCGGATCGGCGTTCAGCGCGGCTTCGAGATGCATCAGAGCGTTGGGCCTATGGCTGGCGAGCGCCTTGACCGCGGTTGCGAACTGCGCAACCGCGACGGTGTGTGCGGTCGCATGCTCCGATCCGAACATGTCGATCATACCGCGCCCTCGCGCGGCGAAATCGCCGAAATGAACACGGCTGGGGCACCAAACATCACGTCTGCGTTCCTCGCGGGCTTTTTGCACTTGCGAGAGGCTAGCGGAACGCAAATCATCTTTCGATGACGCAACGTCGGAGTCTTGCGGGGAAAGCGGACGGCGGACCAGCAAGATCGCGCCCGATGACGGCGGAGCACTTCTGTGCGCGCGGGGCGCGCCGCTATGATCGGTGGGAAGGAGAGATCGATGCAGCCGCAACCCAGCATGCCATCGTACCGTGAGCCCCGATCATTCGCCGAGTTCTACCGGTCGTCGGCCTATTCCCGCTTTCCGCAGGAGCACCGCTCCCATGCCTGGAGTGGCTTCAAGGCGTTCATCGTCGATCAGAAACCGCACGACTTCACCGACATCGCATCATCCGACTGGGTGCTCGGCCTTCCCCTAAGGGCCGCCTGCCCGACCCGCTTCGACTATGGCGACGGCTGGAAGCAGCGCCAGCGCGGGCGAGGCGATTTCCTGCTGGTCCCTCCCGGCACGGAGGTGCGTTACGAGATCGCGGGGCCGACGCGCCTGCTGGTGCTGACCTGGGCCGGCGGCACGCTGACCGATCTCGACGACGAACTCTTCGCCGATGAGGAGGCGGCGCTGAGGCCTCTGATCGGGCGCTACTTCAAAAACAACGTCGTCGAACAGGTTTGCCGGACGCTCTGGATCGAGATGGCGCGCAACGATGCCGCGTCGCGCCTGTTTCTCGACAGCGCCCTGTCGCAATTGGGCGGCAGCCTGCTGCGATGCGCCGCCCGGCAGACCGAGAAGACCACCTATCGCCGGATCGAGATCAGGCGAGTGCTGGCCTATATCGAAGGCAATCTCGAGCGCGACCTGTCGCTGAAGCAGCTGTCGGCGGTGGCCGGCCTGAGCCTGTTCCATTTCGTGCGCGAGTTCCATGCCCAGATGGGGGACTCCCCCTATCGCTTCATCCAGAAGCGGCGCGCCGAGCGCTCCCTGCGCCTGATGGAGCGCAAGGACATGCCCGTCGACGAGATCGCCCGGCAATCGGGTTTCTCGAGCGTCCGTGCGATGCGTGCCATGATGCGGCGGCATGGCCCCGCTCGGGGCGGATCATGAGCGCCGTCCAGCCGGCGGGAGTACAACGACCATGACCTACTGCCTCGGCATCTGGCTGCCGGCCGGCCTCGTGCTGGCGTCCGATTCCAGAACCAGCGCCGGCGTCGACCAGATCGCGACGGTCAAGAAGCTGGCGGTGTTCGAGCAGCAAGGCGAGCGCATGATCGCGATACTCTCGGCCGGAAATCTTGCGACGACGCAGGCCGTCATCAGCACGATTCGCCAGAACGCCGGGCAGGCGGCGGGCAGGCCTGGCGTCCAGGGCGGCGCCGTCGACTGGGCCTCCGCCGACATCATGACCGCGCGCAGCCTGTTCGACGTCGCCCAGATCGTCGGCGCGATCCTGCGCGAGGTGATGCGCGCCAATCGCAGCTTCGTCGAACCCTATGGCGATCCCGGCGCGACCTTCCTCGTCGGCGGGCAGATCGCCGGAGACACGCATCGTCTGTTCCAGATCTATACGGCGGGAAACTTCGTCGAGGCGTCGAGCCGGAACGCCTTTCTGCAGCTTGGCGAGACCAAGTACGGCAAGCCGATCCTCGACCGCGCGCTGACCACGAAGAGCGGCCTCGACGAGGCGGCCAAGCTCGCCCTCCTGTCCTTCGACGCCACGATCCGCAGCAACCTCTCGGTCGCGCCGCCGATCGACCTGCTGCGCTACGAGACCGGCAGCCTCGCGGCCCGGCAGATCGCCAAATTCACCGCGCAGCACCCGTACTGGGCCGATCTGCGCGATCGCTACAGCACCGGCCTCGGCCGGCTCGTCGAGAGTTTGCCGGAGCCGACCTTCTCGTAAGGCAGGCGCAAGAAGCGGCTTGTTCTCGGGCTCGCTCCCGGCGACAGGCCGCCTCCTGGAGCAGGCCGCAGCCGATGCTATGATCCGGCAAGCCGCTGCGAGGAGCGGCGGACCACCAGTTCGACGGGCAGGAGCCGCTCCCTGTCGACCGGCTGACGCGCGATCATGGCCATCAGGGTCTGCGCAGCGAGATTGCCGATCCGGCCGGTGGGGACGTGGACGGTCGTCAGCCCCGGCGAGACATGCGCCGACATGTCCAGCCCGTCGATCCCCACGACGCTCAGATCGTCGGGCACCGTCATGCCGCGTGCATGCGCCTCTTCGAGACAGCCGATGGCGAACAGGTCGATGCCTCCGATCAGCGCGGTCGGCGGGTCGTCCAGCTCTAGCAGCATCGCGCAGCCGGCGCGTCCGCCGGCCAGCGTCAGCGCCTGTTCGACGACCAGCGAGTCGGGGAGCGACAACCCGGCATCCGCCAGCGCTCCTCTCGCGCCCTTCAGCCGCGACCTCTGGCGGTCGTTGAACTGGAGATGGCCTGCGATCATGCCGATGCGGCGATGACCCAGTCCGATCAGGTGCTCTGCCGCGAGGCGGCCGGCGAGCGCGTTGTCGATCGTTACGGCGGTGAAGTGTCCGTCCCCGCACCATGTCAGCACGATGGGCAGGCCGGACGCCTTCAGCAGGACGGTGGTTTCCGGCGCGCGCTCCGCCCCGACCAGCATCAGACCGTCGACCCCGCGCCCGAGCAGGGCCCGAACCGCCTGTGTTTCGGCCGCCGGGCTCGCCTCATGCGAGGCGACCAGCAGCAGGTAGCCGGACTGCGCCAATGTGGCCTGCATCGCCTGGAGCGCGCGCGCGAAGATGGCGCTGTCCAGCGTGGGGACGATCGCGCCGATCGTCATCGAACGGCCAGACGCAAGCGCGCGCGCCGCGCCGTCGGGCAGGTAGCCCAGGCGCAGGGCGCTCGCCCTGACGCGGGCCAGAGTATCCGGCGAAAGCAGGTCGGGCTGGGCGATGGCGCGTGACACCGTCGCAGGCGACACGCCGGCGTCCCTCGCGACATCGCTCAGCTTGACGCGGCCTCCGCTCAAGATCGCTCTCCATGAAATTTCTTTCATACGGTCTAGCCGCGGAATCCCGGATCAACAAGCCGATCGAGAGGATCGAGGAGAGTTATCGGGAGCGATTGACATCCTTGCGACGATCTGGAACGTTTGCTGAAAGCGCTTTCATAAGAAGAGTGCATTGGGAAACGCCATGATCGGAAGACGGGCATGGGTCGGCTTGGGCTCGGTGGCGGCGGTGCTGCTGCTCTGGTTCGGCCTGACCACGGCGACGGGCCTCGTCTCGCCCGGCCGTTTTCCGTCGCCCGCGGATTTCTGGCTCTCGCTGAACCAGATCACATCGCGCGGCTATGCCGGCGGCGGGCTCGCCGGCCATGCGTTCCAGAGCGTGAAGCTTGTGGTGATGGGCTTTCTCGTGGCGATCGCGACCGGCGTGCCGCTCGGTCTCTGGATGGGCTGGGACCGGCGGGCCGAGGCCGCGATCAACCCGATTTTCCTGATCATCCGCCCGATCCCGCCATTGGCCTGGATCCCGCTCGCCATCCTGTGGCTGGGCCTCGGCGACGGCGCCAAGATCATGGTGATCTGGTTTGCCGCCTTCGTGCCCTCGGTGATCAATTCCTTCGCTGGCGTGCGCAACATCGAACGTCCGATCATCGAGGCCGCGCAGATGCTGGGCACGCCGCGCTGGCGGATGGTCACGGAAATCATCGCGCCGGCCGCCGCGCCGATGATCTTCACCGGCTTGCGCCTGTCGCTCCAGGCCTCCTGGACCACGCTGGTCGCGGCCGAGCTGGTGGGTGCGCTGGCTGGCATCGGCTTCGTCCTCAACATGGCCCAGCAGGACATCTATCCCGGCATGATCCTGGTCGGGATGATGACCGTCGGCGTGCTCGGCTGGGCGACGACCTATGCGCTGGGCCTGGCGGAGCGCCGCGCGCTCGCCTGGAACGTGGCGGGGAGGGACTGAGCCGATGCAACCTGTCCCCCTGCGCATGAGTGAGAGATGGGCCTGGGGGGCGCTCGGCTTTGTCGGCTTCATCGGACTCTGGGCGGCGCTGTCGGCCTTCGGCATCGTGCCGCGCCAGTTCCTGCCCTCGCCGCTCGACGTGCTGGCACGCTTCGCCCATCTGCTGACCAACCCCTTCGCAGGCGCGACACTGCCGCAGCATCTGGCCTCGAGCTTCCAGCGCTATGCGTATGGCGTGCTGCTCGCCGCCTTCATTGGCGTGCCGCTCGGCCTGCTGATGGGCTGGTTCCGCTGGCTCGACGACGTCGTCACGCCGCTCTTCGATGGCCTGCGTTTCATCGCTCCGATCGCCTGGGTGCCGTTCGCGGCGCTGTGGTTCGGCGTCGGCATCGGCGGGCCGATCCTGATCATTTTTGCGGGCGCGTTTCCGCCCTGCCTGATCAACGCCTATCGCGGCGCGCGCTTCGTCGAGCCGCGCCTGATCGAGGCGGCGCGCATGCTCGGCACGGGCAATACCCGCACGATCCTGGAAATCCTGCTGCCGGCCGCGACGCCCTCGATCGTTTCCGGCCTGCGCGTCTCGGCGGGGCTGGGCTGGCAGTCGCTGGTCGGAGCGGAGCTGATCGTGGCGGCGGCGGGCGTCGGATTCATGATGGTGCAGGCCCAGGCCAATGTCGCGACGCCGACCGTGATGGCCGGCATGGTCGCGATCGGCCTCGTCGGCATGGCGATCGACGTGATGCTGCGGCAGGGCGAGGCCTGGCTTCGCCGCCGTCGCGGCCTTCAGGCGTAAGGGACGAGCACGATGGGATCGATCCGCTTCGACAAGGTCGACAAGATCTTCGGCCCCGCCTCGGGAGGCGTGAAGGCGCTCGACGACATCAATCTGGAGATCGCCGACAAGGAGTTCGTCGCGATCGTCGGCCCGTCCGGCTGCGGCAAGACCACCTGCCTGCGCATGGTCGCAGGCTTCGAGCCGCCCAGCGCCGGCATCGTCAGCGTCAACGGCAAGGCGGTGACGCAGCCGGGGCCGGACCGCGCAGTGGTCTTCCAGCAGTTCGCGCTGTTTCCCTGGAAGACCGTGCGCGAGAACATCGAACTGGGCCTGCGCAACAAGAACCTGCCCAAGGGCGAGCGCGACGGGTTGGTCGCCGGCGCGCTCGGGCTGATGAACCTGGAAAGCCATGCCGACGCCTTCCCGCATCAGCTCTCGGGCGGCATGCAACAGCGCGTCGCGATCGCCCGCGCCTATGTGCTCGATCCCGAGGTGCTGCTGATGGACGAGCCGTTCGGGGCGCTCGACGCCCAGACCCGCGTCGTCATGCAGGAGGAGCTGGTGCGGCTGGCGCGGGTCAATCCGCGCACCGTGCTCTTCATTACACATGCCGTCGAGGAGGCGGTCTATCTCGCCGACCGCGTCGCGATCATGACCCGCCGCCCAGGGCGCATCAAGGAGGTGCTCGACATCCGCTCGGTCAGGCAGGCCGAAGACTGGGACCGCCACGAGCGCATCGAGGACGTGATGGACCTCGAATCCTTCGTGCATCTGCGCACCCAGATCTGGAAATCGCTGCGCGAGGAGAAGGGCTCCCATGGCGTTTGACGCCGCCGCGATGCCGCGCCTGCAGCGCGACCTGACCGAGCCGGAGCCGATTCCGGAGGCCGGAATCGCACGCGCAGTCGAACTGATGCGCACGGGCCGCCTGTTCAGGTACGGCGAGATGGGCGCGGACCAGAACGACGTCGCGCTGCTGGAGCAGGAATTCGCCGCCTTCATCGGCCGGCGCTACTGCGTGGCGGTCAACTCCGGTGGCGCCGCCCTGTGCCTCGCGCTGAAGGTGCTGGACGTGAAGCCGGGCGAGCCGGTTTTGGTCAACGGCTTCACGCTCGCCCCCGTGCCGGGCGCGATCCTGCATGCCGGCGGACGGCCCGTGCTGGTCGAGATCGGCCCGGATTACGTTATCGACTGTCAGGACCTGCGGGCTAAGGCGCGCGCCTCGGGCGCGCGCATCTTGCTGCTGTCGCATATGCGCGGGCACATCGCCGACATGGATGCGGTGATGGCGGCCTGCGACGAACTGGGGCTGCTGCTGGTCGAGGATTGCGCGCATGCGCTCTGCGCCTCATGGCGCGGCCGGGCCATCGGAACCCTCGGCGCGGCTGCAGCCTTCAGCGCCCAGACCTACAAGCATCTCAACGCCGGAGAAGGCGGCTTTCTCGTCCTCGACGATGCCGATCGCGCCGCGCGCGCCATCCTGCACTCGGGCAGCTACATGCTGCACGGCCAGCATCTCAGCGCTCCGGCTCCGGAAGTCATCGCAGCCTGGGAAGAGAATACGCCGAACTTCAGCATGCGCATGACGTCGCTGGCCGCCGCGCTGCTGCGCCCACAACTGCAGGACCTGCCTCGCCGGGCCGCACGCTGGAACGCGATCCATGACCGGATCGCCGCCGGCATCGCGCGCTCGCAGCATGTCCGCCTGCCGCCGCGCTCTCCCAAGGAGCGCTATTCGGCGACATCCGTCCAGTTCTCGCTGCCGGGTTTCGCGGATGACGAGATTGTCGCGGTGCTCGCTTGCTGCGCCGCACGCGGGCTGCCGATCAAATGGTTCGGCGCGGGCCGGCAGCGCGGCTTCACCAGCGCGCCGCGCCATTGGCGTTATGCCGGCGAGCAGGGGCCGCTGCGGCAGACCCACGCCATCCTGGCCGGGCTCTGCGACATCCGCACGCCGCTGTCGCTGACCGATGCGGACTGCGACCTCGCCGCCGAAATCCTGCGCGAGGCCATCGAGACCGTCGTCGCCGCGCGGGCGGGGACAGGGGAAACCGGGCGAGCCGCGACAGGCTGAGACCGGGCTAACGACAACAGGGAGGAAAAGAAGATGAAAAACATCATTGCAGGATTGGGTATCGCCGCGGCGTTGACCTGCGCCGCGATCTCGCCGACGCAGGCCCAGACCGCCATCGGGGTCAGCTACCAGCCCTCGCTCTACTGGGCGCTGCCCTTCCACTACGCGACCGTGAAGGGCTGGTGGAAGGATGTCGGCCTGACCCCGAATTTCTCGACCTTCCCGGCCGGCGCGCCTCAGATCGCCGCTTCGGCGGCCAAATCGTGGGATGTCGGCGGCACGGGCTCGGTGCCTGCGGTGCTGGGCGCGGTGCGCTTCAACATCCTCACGATCGGCATCACCAACGACGAATCCAAGACCAATGCGATGATGGTTCGCGGCGACAAGTTCGACGCGATCAAGGCCGACCCGAAGCTGCTGAAGGGTCAGAAGCTCCTGCTCACCACCAATTCGACGGTGGACTACGCCGCGCGCAAATGCCTGAACAAGTTCGGACTGCAGAACAACGACATGCAGTTCGTCAATCTCGGCCAGGCCCAGATCATCACCGCGATCACGTCGAACAATGGCGACGTCGCGGGCGTCTGGGCGCCCAACACCTACACGCTCGAGGAGCGCGCCAACGCGAAATATCTCTGCTCCGGCGCCGATGCGAACGCGATCGTACCCGGCGCGCTGATCGTGCGCGGCGATTTCGCCAAGGAGAAGCCCGACGATGTGGCGAAGTTCCTCGCCGTCTTCCTGCGCGGCTGGTCCTGGGCCAAGGCCAACCCGGCCGAGGCGCGCACGCTGGCGCTCGACTTCTACAAGCAGGGCGGGCTCGAGGTGACGCCCAAGGCGATGGATCAGGAGTTTGCGCTGCGGCCGACCTTCGGCCTCGACGAGCAGCTCAAGCTGATGGCGCGGGCGTCGGGCGCCTCCACCGTCGATGGCTGGTTCTCCGAGATCGGCAAGTTCATCACCGAGGTCGGCACGATCCCGGCGAACCCGGACGCCAAGAGCTACGTCACCGACGACTTCCTGAAGCGCGTCGCGGCCGATCCCAAGCTCAAGGCCTTCGCGACCGAATTCGACAAGAAGTGACCTGACACGGCGACATGACGAGCGGCGGCGGTCTCCGGACCGCCCCCGCATCCCTCCATCTGATTTCAAGCGGACAGCGCCATGGCCATCACGCATCTGAAGACCGCCACCAAGACGCCCGAGACCGAAACCGACGCGGCGCGCGAGGTGGTCAGCGCCATGCTGGCCGCGATCGAGGCCGGCGGCGAGCAGGCCGTGCGCGACTATGCCCTGAAGCTCGACAAATGGGACGGCGAGATCGTGCTGGACAAGGCGGCGATCGCCGCGCGCGTCCGCGACATCCCCCAGAGCGTCAAGGACGACATCAGCTTCGCGGCGGGGCAGGTCAGGCGCTTCGCGCAAGCCCAGCGCGACTCCTGTCGGGATTTCTCGATCGAGATCTCGCCCGGCCTACATCTTGGCCAGAAGCTCGTCCCGGTGAACACGGCCGGCTGCTATGTGCCGACCGGCCGCTACGCCCATATCGCCTCGGCCTATATGTCCGTCGCCACCGCCAAGGCCGCCGGCGTCAAGACCGTCGTCGCCTGCTCGGCGCCGTTTCGCGGCCAGGGCATCCATCCCCATGTGCTCTATGCGCTGACGGTGGCCGGCGCCGACATCGTCATGTGCCTGGGCGGCGTGCAAGCGATCGCCGCCATGGCCAATGGTCTGTTCACCGGCAAGCCCGCCGACATCATCGTCGGGCCGGGCAACAAGTTCGTCGCCGAGGCCAAGCGCATGCTGTTCGGCAAGGTCGGCATCGATGTCTTCGCCGGCCCGTCCGAGGTCGCCGTCCTCGCCGACGACAGCGCCGATCCGCTGATTGTCGCGACCGATCTTGTGGGCCAGGCCGAGCACGGCCATGAAAGCCCGGCCTGGCTGATCACCTCGTCGCGCCGCATCGCCGGCGAGGTCGCGAGGCTGATGCCGGAGCTGATCGCGACCCTGCCGCCGACGGCGCGCGACGCGGCCGGAGCCGCCTGGCGCGACTATGGCGAGATCGTGCTCTGCGACACGCGCGAGGAGATGGTCGAGGTCTCGGACCGTTATGCCTGCGAGCATCTCGAGGTGCATTGCGCCGAGCTCGACTGGTGGCACGCGCGTCTCAGCAATTACGGCTCGCTCTTCCTCGGCGAGGAAACCAATGTCGCCTTCGGCGACAAGGTTTCGGGCCCCAATCACATCCTCCCAACCAAGTTCGCCGCCCGCTATTCGGCCGGGCTCTCGGTCCACAAATTCCTCAAACCTCTGACCTGGCAGCGCATGGACCGCGAGGCCTGCAAGCGCATCGCGCCAGTTTCCGCCCGCATCTCCCGGCTGGAGGGCATGGAGGCGCATGCCCGCACCAGCGACGCCCGCATGGCCAAATATGCACCCGGCTCCAATGTCGATCTCGGCGCTGCGGTCGAGGTCTGAGCGATGTTCAGGCTGACCCCGCTCTTCGACCTCACCGGCAGGACGGCGCTGGTCACCGGCGGCAATAGCGGCATCGGGCTCGCCATGGCGCGGGCGCTGGGCATGGCCGGCGCGTCCGTCGTCATCGTCGCGCGGCGCGAGCAGACGCTGCGAGAGGCGGCCGAAGGACTGATGGGGGAAGAGATCGAGGCAGACATCGTCCCCGCCGACCTTGCCTCGCCGGACGCCGGCACGCATCTGGCATCTGCCTGCGAGCGGCTCGGCCGCTCCATCGACATCCTCGTCAATGTCGCGGGGCTCAATTTGCGCCAGCCCTTCATGCAGGTCACGGCCGAGGCCTTTGACCTGCACATGGCGGTGCATCTGCGCGCGCCCTTCCTGTTGACCCAGGCCTTCGCGCCGGGGATGGCGCAGCGCGGCTACGGCCGCATCGTCAACATCGCCTCGTTGCAGAGCTACCGGGCCTTTCCCGATTGCGCGCCCTATGGCGCGGCCAAGGGCGGCGTCGTCCAATTGACCCGCGCGATCGCCGAGGAATGGTCGCGCCATGGCGTGACCTGCAACGCCATCGCGCCGGGCTTCTTCCCGACGCCGCTGACGGCGGCCGTCTTCGCCGACAGCGCGCGCGCCGCCAAAAATGCGGCGCAGACCGCGATCGGCCGCAATGGCGAACTCGACGATCTCGCTGGCGCGACCGTGTTCCTGGCGTCTCCCGCCTCCGCCTATGTCACCGGCCAGACCCTCACTGTCGATGGCGGCTTCACCGCGAAATGAGTGAGCCGACGGCATGAAAGCGCTCGTCTACACCGGCCCCAACAGCCTCGTCTTTCGCGACGAGCCCGACCCCGTGCCACTGGCCGACGAGGTTCTGGTGCGGGTCGAGGCGGTCGGCATCTGCGGCTCGGACATGCACGCCTATCACGGCTTCGACGCACGCCGCCCAGCCCCGCTGATCCTCGGCCATGAGGCGGCAGGGTGCATCGCCACCGGGCCACGTGCCGGCGAACGCGTGACGATCAACCCGCTGGTGGTCGATCCGTCCTGCCCCTATGCCATCGAAGGGCGCTGGCATCTCTCGCCGACGCGGCAGATCATCTCGATGCCGCCGCGGCCGGGCGCCTTCGCCGAACTGGTCCGCATTCCGTCGCGCAATCTGACGCCGATCCCCGACGCCATGCCGATCGAACATGCGGCGCTCGCCGAGCCGGTCGCCGTTTCCTGGCATGCGGTGCGGATCGGCATGCAGCGGCTGCACCAGCCTCTTCCCGCCTCTCGTGTCGTGGTGCTCGGCGGCGGCGCGATCGGGCTTGCGGCCGGGCTCGTCGCCCGCCTGTTCGGCGCGCGCGATCTCCTGCTCGGCGAAACCAATCCGCTCAGGCGCGAGACGCTGCTGGCGGAAGGGTTTTCCGTCTATCAGCCCGGCCACGACGAGCCGCCCGACAACAGCATCGATCTCGTCATCGACGCCGTCGGCGCCGACGCCACGCGCGCCGCCGCCTGTCGCATGGTGCGCCCCGGCGGCGTGATCGTCCATGTCGGCCTGCTGCCCGGCGAGGGCGGCCTCGACATTCGCAAGATCACCTTGCAGGAAATCACGCTGGCCGGCGTCTATTGCTATACGCCGGCCGACTTCGCCCAGACCGTCGAGGCGCTCGCTTTGGGGCGTCTCGGCGCGATCGGCTGGATCGAGCAGCGCGCCCTCGGCGGAGGCAGCGACGCCTTCGCCGACATCGACGGCGGGCGAGTGGGCGCGGCCAAGGTCATCCTCGAGGTCTGAGGCTCTCGCAGCGCCCCCGGATAGCGGCAGCCTCGCCGCCGCAGCGCGCGCCCGGTCTACTCGCGCAGCACGCGGAAGCCCGCAACCTGGTCGCGGATTGCCGGAGGGCTGACGATCCTGGCGTCGAGCAGCCGCATCGAGGGCGCATCCGCAAACGAGCCGCCGCGAAGGATGCGCGCGGCCGACGCCGCGCAGCTCGGCGCGGGAAAGACGGCGTCGGGCCGTGGCTCGGGCGCGCAGGTCGAGACCCATTCCCAGGCGTTGCCGTTGAGGTCGTGCAGGCCCCACAGGCTCTTCGCGAAGCGCCCGACCGGCGCGGTGCCGACATAGCCGTCACGGCAGGCGGTGCCGCTCCATTGCGGGTTCGCCTCCATGGCGCTGCGATCGGCGCCGTTGCCGATGACGCAAAGCTGGTCGGCTCCGGCCCGGTCCCAGTCTTCGGCAGCCGCGAGATAGTGCCATTCGGCGTCGGTCGGCAGGCGGTAGCGCTGGCCCGTCTTGCGCGAGAGCCAGGCGGCGTAGGCCTGAGCGTCCTCCAGGCTGACGCAGACGACCGGGTGCTCATCGGTCTGGGCGAAGCCGGGGTTCTGCCAGCTTAGCGCCGGATCGAGCCGCCAGTTCGGCGCGCGCAGGTGGCAGCCGGGCTCGATCCGCCGTTTTGAATCGGCGACGAACGTCGCGAACTGGCCGCGCGTCACTTCGTAGCGCCCGATCGCAAACGCCTTCGGCAGGTCGATCGCGAAATCGCGCTGGGCGTTGGCGATGGTCAGCTTCATGCTGACGCGCCCGGCCGGAACCAGCACCAGCTCCGGGCAGTCCGAGCAGTCGCGCAGGGCTTCGCCATCGCCCGGCTTGCGGAAGACCTTTGCCGAGCCGGCGGCAAGTCCGACATAGCCCAGCGCGGCGAAACGGTCCTCGACGCGGGCCCGGTCGGCCCCGATCCCGGCCAGCGCCAGCAGGGTTTCGCGCGTCCCGGCCGCATCGACCTGGGCTGCGAGTTCGGCCGCCGGGTCAGGCGGCGGCGTCGCGGGCGACAGCGAGAGTGAAGGCGACTGCGCCGGCGGGGCGGGCGGAGTGGCACTTGGGGCTGCAGGAGGAGCAACGGCAGAAGCAACGGCAGAAGCGGCGGGAGCGCTCGCGGAGGGAGCGGGTATCGGCGTCGGTCGCGCGTCCGCGGCCGGCGGCGGATCGGCCGGGCGTTGCGCGACTTGCGCCGGTGGCGTGACCGGCGCAGGCGCAGGCGGCCGGGCAGGGCTCAGCAGGTTGCTGGCGAGCCACCCCGCCGCGCCGAGCAGCACGACCACGGTCGCGGCCAGCATGGGGACCATGCTGCGTTTCTGCGGCGCGGACGCGGCGACGAGCGCATCCGGAGCGGTCTGCAGGACGGGCCTGGGGCTCGTGGCGGCAGGAGCGGCCTGCACGGTCGCGTGGGCAGGGTCCGGTGCGGTCTTGGCGGGAGCCAGCACTGTCGCCGCCGAACCTCCGGACATCGCCGCCAGCGCGGCGAGCCAGGCGGCGGGCTCGATCGCCTCTTGCCCGCCGTCGAGACGCAACGCGGCGTCGATTGCGGCCAGAAGGTCGTCGGGATAGTCTCCGGCGGCGATATGGGCGGCGGCATGGCGGGCGTCGAGCCCGTGATCGCGCTCGGCCGGCGGTGGGAGGCGGCCCGTGACGATGCCGTAAAGCACCCCGGCCAAACCCTGCGCATCGGCCAGCGCCGCGCTCGCGTCAGCATCGCCGAGCATGAAGTCGCAAAGCGTTGCGTCGCCCGGCCGCGACAGCCGGATGGCGCGCGCCTCGACCGCGCCATGGCCGAGGCCCGCATCATGGACCGCGCTCAGCGCCTTTGCGATGCGCCCGGCGATGGTGACGATATCGGCCGGGCTCGGCCGGCGCAGCAACTCGGTGCTCCAGACGTCGAGACCCACGCCCATGGGCGTCGGCTGAACGGCGACGAGCGTGCCGGACGCGCGAAGCGGCTCTCCGGCCGGCTCGATCGCGGACTGGCCGATCCCCCGCAGGGCCGCGAGCCTCGCCTCGAAGCGCGCCTGCCGCGCCGCGAATTCGGCTTCCCAGCCCCGGATCGCCGTCGCCGCGCCGCCTTCGCCGCGCATGGCGAGGCCCGCCGGGCAGCATTCGACGATCGTCACATTGCTTTGGTCGGAAAGGCGCAGGCCCTCATAGGCGTATCCGGCCGGCCCGACACCGGAGACGCGCAGCACCAGCAACGCGTCTCCAATCCGGGTTCCGGGGTCGAGCGGCCGGCGGTCGTCAGCCGGCTGTCTCTCACCAGCGCTCATGCGCAGCTCGCCGGCTTGAACTCGACGCGCCGGTCGAGCGCCGTCGAGGCGTCGTCGCGCGGCAGGCCGACGAGGACCTCGCGCGAGCCCGAGCCGGCGGGCTTCAGCCGCGCGGCGAGGCCGGGCGCGCGCTCGGCCAGCAGCGTGACGATGCGCTGCGCCCGGTCGAGCGAGAGGCGCTCGTTGAACGGCTCGGTTCCGGTGCGGCTGGCGTGGCCGACGACCTGCAGACAGGCATTGGCCTCGCCGGCGCGGCGTGCGATCTCGCCGAGCCAGTCGGGATACTGCGCCGAGACGCGGGCGTCGCTGTTGAAGTCGGTGGTGCCGCTCTCGAACAGGAAGAGCACGCCGAGCCGGCCGAGCTTGAGACCGCCCTCGACGAGCTGGGCGAAGGCCTTGGATGCCTCCTCCTTTTCGCCGAGCGCGGTGTAGGCGAGATAGACGCCGTTCAGCGTCCTGAGCTGGTCGCCGGGCGAGAGCGCCTGCGCCTCGCGATAGAGCTCCAGCGCGCGCCTGGCGTCGCCGGCCTCATAGGCGACGGTCGCCTCCCGGATGCGGGCGGCCGCCGGCAACTGGTCGAGATAGACGGTGCTGACGGGGTCGCCCGGCTTGGCGCGCTGGCAGGTCTCGATATAGGCCGTGGTCGCGGAATCGAGGCCCCAGACCGGCGTGTCGGCGAAGAAGCTCGCCGGCGCGATGTCGACGTCTGAGAGCGTGGCGCGGGCGACGGAGCGGGCATGGACCGTCTTCGACTGCTGATCGACGAGCGCAAAGCAGATCCAGAAGGCGTCGCGCGGGCCGGTCGCCTGGCCTGCATTGTTGATCGTGTTGAAGGTGCCGATGAAGACGTAGCGCGCCCGCGCCACGTTCTCGGGCGTCAGCGGCGCGATCTCGATATGCTTGTAGCGCTCGGCGACGAGCTGGGCGATGCGGCGGTCGAAGCCGCGCGTTGCGCGCGACTGGATGCCGGTGACGCCGTCGACCAGCGGATCGATCACGACCACCGTCTTCTGGCTGGTGGGGATGGATTCGAACAGCGTCGTCGCCGCCTTCAGGAAGGCCTGTTCCAGCGGCACGAGCGGCGGCGGCTTCGCTGCGGCGGCCGGCTGACCGGGAGCGGGCTGCGCGATGGCGGGTTGCGAGAGAGCGATCAGCGCGGCGAATGCGGCCGCGAAAAAAGACAGCAAGCTCATGCGGCTCTTTCGAACTTCGGTGGCCAGGGTGGTGAACATAGCGTCAACTCCTTTGGACGGGCAATGCGACAGCCGGGATCGTGAACCGGCATGCCAACGGACATCAGGCTGCGCTGACCGCGCGGGTTTGTTCGACGGCGGCGACCCTGTTGCCGCGCATCCGGGCGATGACGTCGTCGCGCTCGCCGAAGGCCAGCGCCGTGCCGAAGGACATCACCAGCACCTTCTCGACATGGGCGAGCAGCTGCGGGCGATGCGTCACCACGATGACGGTGCGGCCGGCCGCCTTCATCTGGGCAAGCGCCAGGCCCAGCGCCCGCTCGCCATCCTCGTCGAGATTGGAATTGGGCTCGTCGAGCACGATCAGCCTCGGGTCGCCATAGAGCGCCCGCGCCAGGCCGACGCGCTGGCGCATGCCGCCCGACAGCGACAGGCCCCCTTCGCCGATCGGCGTGTCGTAGCCTTGCGGCAGGCGCAGGATCACGTCATGCGCGCCGGCCGCTTTCGCGGCCGCCACGACGGCCCGGCTGTCGACATCGGAGAGCCGGGCGATGTTGTCGGCGACCGTGCCGGCGAAAAGCTCGACATCCTGGGGCAGGTATCCGACGCTTTTTCCCAGCTTGTTGCGGTCCCACTGCGTGAGCGCAGCCCCATCGATGCGGATTTCGCCGCCGCGCAATTCCCAGACGCTGGCCAGCGCCCGCGACAGGCTCGATTTGCCGGAGCCCGACGCACCAACGATGGCGAGGCTGTCACCCGGCTGCAGGCTGAAGGAGACCCCACGCACGGAGGGGCGGCTGGCGGAGGGCGGCAGGATGACGACGTTCTCGACCTCGATCTGGCCGACCGGCACCGGCAGGCTGACCGGAGCCTTTGCCTGCGGGAACTCGCTCATCAGCGCGCTGAGGCGGCGATAGGCCCCCCGGCAGGCGACGATGCGCTTCCACTGGCCGACGATCTGCTCGACGGGCGCGAGCGCCCGGCCGATGATGATCGAGGCAGCCATCATCGAGCCCGGCGAGATCTGCTTCTCGATGGCGAGCCAGGCGCCGGCCGCGAGCACACCGGTCTGCACCGCGACGCGGGCGAATTTCGACATCGCGACCAGCGCCGAGCTGAGTTCCTGCGAGGCGACGTTTGCGGCCACCGCGGCGCTCTGCTGGCCGCACCAGCGCTCCAGCACGGTGTCGCCCATGCCGAGCCCGCGCACGACCTCGCCATTACGCAGCGCGGACGCCGCGAAGACCGATGCGTCGTTGGAGAGGCGCGAGACCTTGTCGACGCCCTTCTTGGTGAGGATTTCGGTCAGCAGCGCCAGCCCGAACAGCACGAGCGCGCCCACGGCCGCGATCGCGCCCAGCACCGGATGCATGAAGAAGCACAGCAGCACGAAGAGCGGCGTCCAGGGCAGGTCGCACAACACGGCGACGGTGCCGCTCGCGAGCGATTCCCGGATGATCTCGGCGTCGCGAATGACCTGCTGACCCTGCCGGCGCTCGGGGTCGAGCTCGGCGCGCATCATCGCGTCGAAGAGCGGACGGCGCAGAACCTTCTCGAAAGCGACGCTGGAGCGGACCAGCACGCCGGAGCGGGCATATTCGAGAATGTCGTAAAGAATAAGGAAGATCAGCACGATCAGCGTCAGCATGACGAGCGTGGTCTCGTTGCGGCTCGACAACACGCGGTCGTAGATCTGCATCGAATAGATCGGCATCGCCAGCATCGTGGCGTTGATGAACATGCTGATGATGACGGCGGCGACCGTGCCGGGAATGCAGGCGCGCATCGCGATGCCTAACGGAGTTCTCGCCGTATTTCCTTTCGTCGCGCTCATGATCAGCTCCGGCCTTACTCTGCGTCAGAAAGAGACGTCTCATCGTCAGCGGCCGACGCCGCCGACTACCACGACTATCGCGCGAGGTGGAAATCACGGCTGTTCCATGGGGAACAGCAGCAGGCATTCGCTCCCCGTCATGGTGAGGGCGTCGCGGGACCAGGCGGATCCGCCGAGGCGATGCGACCCGATCACAAGCGGCCCGCACCCTGCGGCCGCACGGACCAGATGGAGCATGTCATGGGCAATCCGTTCGTCGATTTTTTCAATGCCGTGGTCGATACCGCCGAGGATGTCGTCGAGACCGGGCAGGAGGTCGTGGAGGACGTCGTCGAGGAGGTCACCGAGACCGCCGGTGACGTTTACAATGCCGTCACCGGCTCCGGCGACGCGCCCCAGAGCAGCGCCGGCCGTGCCCTGGCGGGCGCCTTCGAGAGCGCCCAGGACGTGGCGAGGACGGCCGGCGAGGCCCTCGGCGGCGGCGTCCAGGCGATCGGGCGCGGCGCTCAGAGCTTCATCGACAACCCCGGTCAGTCGATCGAGGGCGCGGCGCGCGCCGGGGCGGCCGGT
>FWWL01003704.1_pt1 | contig 26706 bp, 23 predicted proteins | sample 2228331 | NCBI WGS metagenome assembly FWWL01 (sample SAMEA103939775, study PRJEB20133) | metagenome
ATTGACCCGCTTTAGCGCCTAAGCCAAAGCGCGCGCCATGGACCGGAATCCGCAAAAGTCGTTTCAGGACATGATCCTCGCGCTCCACGATTTCTGGAGCGCCAACGGCTGCCTGATCCTGCAACCCTACGACATGCGCATGGGCGCTGGCACCTTCCACACCGCCACGACCCTGCGCGCACTGGGGCCGGAGCCGTGGAACGCCGCCTTCGTCCAGCCCTGCCGCCGCCCTACCGACGGGCGCTATGGCGAGAACCCGAACCGGCTCCAGCACTATTACCAGTACCAGGTGATCCTCAAGCCGAGCCCGCCCGACATCCAGGAGCTTTACCTCGAAAGCCTGCGGGTGATCGGCATCGACCCGCTCAAGCACGACATCCGCTTCGTCGAGGACGACTGGGAAAGCCCGACGCTGGGCGCATGGGGCCTCGGCTGGGAAGTCTGGTGCGACGGGATGGAAGTGACCCAGTTCACCTATTTCCAGCAGATGGGCGGCTTCGACTGCAAGCCAGTCGCGGGCGAGCTGACCTACGGTCTCGAGCGGCTCGCGATGTACATCCAGGGCGTCGACAACGTGTACGACTTGGATTTCAACGGGCGCGGGGTGGGTTACGGCGACGTGTTCCTCGAGAACGAGAAGCAGATGTCGAAATGGAACTTCGAGGTCGCGCAAACCGATGCCCTGTTCGACCTGTTCAACAAGGCCGAGGCCGAGTGCAAGAACGCACTCGAAGCCAATGTACCGATCGCTGCCTACGAACAGGCGGTGGAGGCGAGCCACATCTTCAACCTGCTGCAGGCGCGCGGCGTGATCAGCGTGCAGGAACGCGCCAGCTACATGGGCCGGGTGCGCGACCTCGCCCGCGGTAGCTGCGAGGCGCACATGGCGAAGGAAGCCGCCGGCTGGGCGGAGAAGTACCCGGAGTGGTCGGCATGAGCGACCGGCTTGCCTCCGGCGCGACCACAAACGCGCGCGACTTCCTCCTCGAACTCCGCAGCGAAGAAATTCCCGCCCGCATGCAGGCCGGGGCGCGCGACGAGCTTGCCCGCCTGTTCCGGCGCGAGATGGAGGCTGCGGGCGTTTCCGTCGGCGACCTCACCGTCTGGTCCACGCCGCGCCGCCTCGCACTGATTGCGCGCGGTCTGCCGCTGGCGACCGAGGCCGTCAGCGAGGAAGCCAAGGGCCCGCCCGAAGGCGCGCCCGATGCCGCCATCGACGGTTTCTGCCGCAAGAACGGCGTGACCCGCGACCAGCTCGAGCTGCGTGACGTGAAGGGGCGCAACACCTGGTTCGCCGTGATCGAGAAGCCGGGCCGCGCGGTGAAGGACGTGCTCGCCGACGCCATCCCCGCGATCGTCCGCGACTTCAGCTGGCCCAAGTCGATGCGCTGGGGCGCGGCCTCGCTGACCACCGAATCCTTGCGCTGGGTCCGCCCGCTGTCGGGCATCGTCGCCATCCTTGGCGAAGAGCTGGTCGAGTGCGAAGTGGACGGCATCCGTTCGGGCCACGCCACCATGGGCCACCGCTTCCATAAACCCAAGTCCGTTCGTGCTGAGCCTGTCGAAGCACATGGTGCCAACACCCTTCGACAAGCTCAGGGTGAACGGGGCGATGCTGGCGAAATCACCATCGGCGGCGCGCATGACTACGCCGAAAAGCTGCGCGCCTGCCATGTCATCGTCGATCATGCCGAGCGTCAGGACATCATCCGCACCGGCGCTGCCGAAGTCGCTGCCGATGCCGGCCTGACGCTGGTCGAGGACGAAGGCCTGGTGATCGAGAACGCCGGCCTTACCGAATGGCCGGTACCGCTGCTCGGCCGTTTCGAGGAAGCCTATCTCGACGTCCCGCCCGAGGTCATCCAGCTCACCGCGCGGGTGAACCAAAAGTATTTCGTATGCGAAGACAGCGCAGGCAAGCTTGCCAACGCCTTCATCTGCAACGCCAATATCGAGGCGGAGGATGGCGGTGCGGCCATCGTCGACGGCAACCGCAAGGTGCTCGCCGCGCGGCTTTCCGATGCGCGGTTCTTCTGGGAGCTGGACCAGAAGACGTCGCTGGCCGATCACGCGAAGAAGCTGGAACGCATTACCTTCCACGAAAAGCTCGGCACGGTCGCCGACAAGGTCGAGCGCGTGGCCAAGCTGGCCCGCTGGCTGGTCGAGGAAGGCATCGTCAAACCCGCATCCGTTCGCCCTGAGCCTGTCGAAGGGCAGCCGCAAGGCGGCGGCGGGGCTTCGACAAGTTCAGCCCGAACGGTTGTAGACCTTGCCGACCTCGCCGAACAGGCCGCGCGTCTGTGCAAGGCCGACCTCGTCACCGAGATGGTCGGCGAATTCCCGGAACTGCAGGGCTTGATGGGAGGCTACTACGCCCGCGCGGCGGGACTGCCCGATGAAGTCGCTGACGCCATCCGCGACCACTACAAACCGGTCGGGCAGGGCGACGAAGTCCCGACAGCGCCGGTGACTGTGGCGGTGAGCTTGGCGGACAAGTTGGATACGCTGGTCGGCTTTTTCATTTTCGGACTCAAGCCCACTGGCTCGAAGGATCCATTCGCCTTGCGTCGAGCCGCTATTGCAGTGCTCCAGCTTTTGGTAGCCAATCAATTCTCGCTATCAATGCGGACTACGATTTTTCGCTTGGCGCTTGAAGGCTATCAGCGAGCATTCGGTACCGCGTACTTTGAACGATTTGGCAGGGTCGCTGAGGCGTATGATGCTGAGACCGTAGAGCAACGGTACGAATTGTTAATGCGCCTTCAGGGTGCGGGAGAGCCCGCCGTAGAAGTGGAGGCGATCGAACCTCGAAAAGCGACGCTCGAACTAATTGATTTCCTGATCGACCGCCTCAAGGTCCAGCAGCGCGAAGCCGGCGTCCGTCACGACCTGATCGACGCGGTCTTCGCGCTCGGCGGCGAGGATGATCTCGTCCGCCTGCTCGCCCGCGTCCATGCGCTGCAGGCCTTCATGGCCACCGAGGACGGAGCAAATCTCCTCGCCGGCTACAAGCGCGCGGCCAATATCCTTAAGAAGGAGGACTGGCCTACCTTTTCACGTCACCCCGGACTTGATCCGGGGTCCCGCTCTTCTGGAGCGACGGACGAAGGAAGCGGGACCCCGGGTCAGGCCCGGGGTGACGGCGACATTGCTGCAACGGGCGACGAGGATCCGCTGGAAAACGTCGACGATCCTGCGCTGCGCGAGGTTTACGCCGCAGCGGCAGCAGAGCGGAATTCGCTGTCCTACACGCCCGAATCGGCCGAAAAGGCGCTGATCGACGCGCTCGATGCGGCGGAGCCCCGTGCGGCCACGGCGATTGCGGCGGAGGACTTCGCCGCTGCCATGTCCGCGCTCGCATCGCTGCGGGCGCCGATCGACCGGTTCTTTGAGGATGTGATCGTGAACGCCGAAGAAGAAGCAAAGCGCACCGCCCGGCTCGCACTGCTGGCGCGGTTCCGCGATGCGGTGCACCGGGTGGCCGATTTCAGCCGGATCGAGGGGGGGGGCTGATACCCCTGGGTGTCAAGCCGTTCGGGTCACTAATTCTGTTTTTAATACAAAGGTTTATGATGCGGGCGCGAAATTGACACGGTGTCAACTTCGTCAAGCGAATGACAAGCGGATCAGGGGATCGAATGGCTCAGACGGTTTTCACTTTCGGCGGCGCGGCGGATCATTCGGACCCGCGCCAGAAGGACAAGACCGTCGTCGGCGGCAAGGGTGCGAACCTCGCCGAGATGGCTGCGATCGGCCTGCCGGTCCCTCCCGGGTTCACCATCAGCACCGAGGAATGCCTCGAGTATCTGCGCAAGGGCGCCGATTTCTCCGACAAGCTGCGTGCTGACGTCGCCGCCGCGCTTGGCCATATCGAAGCAACCGTCGGCAAGCGCCTGGGCGACAAGGACAATCCGCTGCTCGTCTCGGTCCGCTCGGGCGCGGCAATGTCCATGCCCGGGATGATGGACACTGTCCTCAATCTCGGCCTCAACGACGAGACCGTCGAAGGGCTGGCGCGGGTCAGCGGCGACGAACGCTTCGCCTGGGACAGCTATCGCCGCTTCATCCAGATGTATTCCGACGTGGTGCTCGGGCTCGACCACGGCCTGTTCGAGGAAGCGCTCGAAATTGCCAAGGAAGACAAGGGTTTCTACGCCGATACCGAGATGTCGGCTGAGGACTGGAAGGCGCTGGTCGCCGAGTACAAACGCATCGCCGAGGACGAACGCGGCGGCGAACCCTTCCCGCAGGATGTGACCGAGCAACTGTGGGGCGCGATCCGCGCCGTGTTCGACAGCTGGGACAGCGAACGGGCCAAGGTCTACCGCCGTCTCAACGACATACCGCACGACATGGGCACGGCGGTCAACGTCCAGGCCATGGTGTTCGGCAATATGGGCGACACCAGTGCCACCGGCGTCGCCTTCACCCGCGACCCGGCGACGGGCGAGAGGGCCTATTACGGCGAGTTCCTGATCAACGCACAGGGCGAGGACGTGGTGGCGGGTATCCGCACCCCGCAATATCTCACCAGGGCCGCGCGCGAGAATGCCGGGGCCGACAAGGCCAGCATGGAAGAAGCCATGCCCGAAGCCTTCACCGAGCTCGCCCGCGTGTTCGACCTGCTGGAACGGCACTACCGCGACATGCAGGACATCGAATTTACCGTCGAACGCGGCACGCTGTGGATGCTCCAGACCCGCAGCGGCAAGCGCACGGCAAAGGCCGCGCTCAAGATGGCGGTCGACATGGTCGGTGAAGGCCTGATCAGCGAGGATGCGGCGATCCTGCGGGTCGATCCGATGGCGCTCGACCAGTTGCTGCACCCGACGCTCGATCCCGAGGCGCCGCGCGACGTGCTGACCACCGGGCTGCCCGCGTCGCCGGGTGCGGCCAGCGGCAAGATCGCGCTCGATTCCGACACGGCCGAGCTATGGGCCGGACGGGGCGAGAGCGTCATCCTCGTCCGTGTCGAGACCAGCCCCGAGGACATCCACGGCATGCACGCCGCCAAGGGCATCCTGACCGCGCGCGGCGGCATGACGTCGCACGCCGCCGTGGTAGCCCGCGGGATGGGACGCCCCTGCGTCTCGGGCGCCTCGGGCGTGATGATCGCGCGGGAAGGGCGGACGCTCAGGATCGGCACGCGCGACCTCCGGGAAGGCGATGTCATCACCATCGACGGCTCCAACGGGCAAGTCATGGCCGGCGAGGTCCCGACCATCGAGCCCGAGCTTGCCGGCGACTTCGGCACGCTTATGGAATGGGCCGACCGGCACCGCCGCATGGGTGTGCGTACCAATGCCGAAACGCCCGCCGATTGCCGCATGGCGCGCCAGTTCGGGGCGGAAGGCATCGGCCTGTGCCGTACCGAGCACATGTTCTTCGACGCCGCCCGCATCAGCGCGGTGCGCCAGATGATCCTCGCCGACAACGAGGCCGGGCGGCGCGAGGCGCTGGCCAAGTTGCTCCCGGAACAGCGCGGCGACTTCAAGGCGATTTTCGAGGTCATGGCAGGCCTGCCGTGCACGATCCGCCTGCTCGACCCGCCGCTGCACGAGTTCCTGCCGCATGGCGATGCCGAGTTTGCGGACCTCGCCAGCGCGACCGGCCACCCGGTCGAACACCTGCGTCGCCGCGCCGACGAGCTGCACGAATTCAACCCGATGCTGGGCCATCGCGGGTGCCGCCTCGGCATTACCTTCCCCGAAATCTACGAGATGCAGGCCCGCGCCATCTTCGAGGCAGCCTGCGAGGTCGCATCGGAATCGGGCGAGGCACCGGTGCCGGAAATCATGATCCCGCTGGTCGGGACCAGGCGCGAGCTCGAGATCCTGCGCGCGCTCGTCAACCGCGTGGCGAAGGAGGTGTTCGCCGAAACCGGTCGTCAGGTGGACTACCTTGTCGGCACGATGATCGAACTGCCGCGCGCCGCGCTCATGGCGGGCGAGATTGCCGAGGAAGCCCGTTTCTTCAGCTTCGGCACCAACGACCTTACTCAGACCACGCTCGGCGTCAGCCGCGACGATGCCGGGCGTTTCCTGACGCCCTACGTCGAGAAGGGCATATATGCCCGCGACCCCTTCGTCAGCCTCGATGTCGAGGGCGTCGGCCAGCTGGTGCGAATGGGCGCGGAACGGGGCAGGGCGGTGCGGCCCAACCTCAAGCTGGGCATCTGCGGGGAACATGGCGGCGACCCGGCGAGCATCGCTTTCTGCGAGGACGTCGGGCTCGACTACGTCAGTGCCTCGCCCTACCGCGTGCCTATCGCCCGCCTTGCCGCAGCGCAGGCCTCGCTGCGAGCGAAATGATTTAACGCCAAGCAGTTAGGGTCAGTATCTCGACGGTTTCGCTGACCTTGCCGGTGTCGTCTCGCAGAGCATCGAAAGCGTCGTTCGCCCGTCCGAGCGCCTCTTTGCTCAAAGGCTGCGGCTCGATCGCAAGGGCCGAGGTCAGTCCATGATCGCGCAAGTCCTCGATCATGCGCCGGAGCGATCCGAAGCGGACCTTGATCGCGAAGCTGTCGACGACCTGCCGGCTGAATCCTGCCCGTTGCAGCAAAGCCGCGCCGGCCTGGTTGTCGACCAGCGGGTGCATACGCGCCGCGGGCCGCTCGCCGTCGGCAGCCAGCATGATCTGGCGCAGCGTCGGCAGCGATCCTGCTCCGGGAAAAGGTGCGATCAATACCCCGCCATCCGCCAGAGCCGAACGGGCATGGAGAAGCGCACCGGGCAGGTCGTTGACATGACCGAGGCCCATCAAATGGACGATGAGGTCGAAATTGCCGTTACGCCACGGTTCCGCCTCGTCGAAGCTTCCGAAATCGACGCACTTTCCTACGTGGCCCCGCTGGGCTAGCCAGTCAGCCAGCTTGCCGGTCGTATCCCCGATTACCAGCGCGTCCTTCGGCTCCGCGCGCATGAATTCGAGGCGCTCGATGATGTCCTCTGCCATCGCATCTGCGACATATGTCGCTGCCCCGGGACGCGAACGACGCGCAGCCGCCCGCGCCCATTTGGCCAATGTCCGAGGGCGCGAGAAAATCGTCGGAACATGCGGGCCGCTCATGCCCGCGCCCTGCCGCACCCGGGCAGCACTGGCAAGCCGGTGATGAGACTGGGGGGACGCCTTGTCGACGGACTTCGTCCGGTGGCCGACCTGCTCTATCCGCCCCGCTGCCCGCTGTGCGGCGCCGCCATCGAAGCGCAGAGCGGGCTCTGTACCGGGTGCTGGCGGGGCTTGGAGATGCCCGGGGAGCCTTCTTGCGCCATGTGCCAAAGGCCCTTCGGCGATGCGACCATGGCCGGGTCCGTTTGCGCCCCGTGCATGGCAGACCCGCCGAGGCATTCGGGCATCGCTGCGGCCACACTCTACAACGAGACGTCACGCCAGCTGGTGCTGCGCTTCAAGCATGGCGGGCGCATTACGCTGGCGTCGATGATGGCGCGTCAGATTCTCTCAGCGCTAGGTCAGGTGCCGGAGGACGCGCTGATCGTCCCCGTTCCCCTCCATCGCTGGCGCATTTGGCGGCGCGGGTACAACCAGGCAGCGCTGTTGGCGCAAGAACTTGGAAAACTGGCACAGCGAGAGGTTTCGATCGACGCACTCCGGCGGACGAAGCCAACGCCCTCGCTGGGCGGGCTCGGCCGCAAGGCACGCGCCAGAGTCCTTTCGGGCGCAATCGGGATCAACCCAGCATGCACGGTGCGTGTCGCCGGCCGGCATGTGGTCCTCGTCGACGACGTCCTGACCAGCGGCGCGACCACCGATACATGTACGCGCGTCTTGCTGCGGGCCGGTGCGGCAAGCGTTCGCATCTCCTGCTTCGCGAGGGTACTGGATGATACGACTTTGCGTCCGCAAATGCGACTGGAACGAGAAACGCCCGAGGCCACTGGGACCTCGGGCGCCACGTGACGAAATTCGTCGGACCCGGCGGCCGTCCCCCGATGGCCGCACGAGGGTCCACTCCCTCATCGTCTTTTCGGAAACAGCATCACCCCCATGATGCGGTCGTTTCCGATCTACCCCCTGAACCTGACCGCTTGCGGGCCGGAATTCCGGTGGACGGCTGGAGTTGCCGTAAGCAGAGGTGTTCCATTCATCCGGCTTCCAGAAAAGGGCGATTGCCATGGCCGCCCCGTTTTGGCACCGATCTGTGCTCAATCTGCAACAAAATTGTCGTATTCGTGCAAGCGACTTCCGGAGACCCCATTGTGACTGCAACACCGGACAAGGCCATGATCGAGCAGGGTGATGTTTTCCTGCCCAAATTCGATTCGAACGGCCTTCTGAGCGCCGTGGTCCAACACGCGGTCACGAACGCCGTTCTGATGGTCGCTTTCATGGACGCCGAAGCGATCGCGGCTACGCTCGACACGGGTTTTGCGCACTTCCATTCCAGATCTCGCGGTAGATTATGGAAGAAGGGCGAAACCTCCGGAGACGTTTTGCAGGTGAAGGAAATCCTCGTCGATTGCGACCAGGACGCGTTGCTCATTCGAGCGATCCCGGCTGGTCCTACCTGCCACACAGGCTCCGCGAGCTGCTTCTACAGGCGGCTCGACGGCGAGGCTCTCGCACCCGTCAACAGTTGACCTTTACGTAAAGGTGAGATATGGGGCGGGCATGGCACAGCTCGCAACAGACGAAAAGCAATCCCATGCCGGCGCTCATCTGGAGCGCCCCGACAAGCTCGAGCGGGAGCAGTTCACGATCTCGGACCTGACGACCGAGTTCGAATGCACTGCGCGCGCACTGCGGTTCTACGAGGACGAAGGGCTCATCAACCCATCCCGCGTCGGGCTGACCCGCGTCTACTCGAAGCGCGACCGCGCCCGCCTTGCCTGGATCATGCGCGCCAAGAACGTCGGCTTCAGCCTGGGCGAGATCAAGGAGATGATCGATCTCTACGACCTTGGCGACGGCCGCGTCGAACAACGCCGCGTAACGGTCGAAAAGTGCCGCAACCATATCGCCAAGCTCAAGCGCCAACGGGCCGACATCGATTCCTCGATCAAGGAACTGACCGATTTCGTCAGCCTGATCGAAAAGCTCGATCTCGCCTGAGCGCACACCTCTCAACCCTTACCCCTCCGAGGATCGACAATGCCCATCTACACCGCTCCGACCCGCGACACTCGCTTCATCGTCAACGAAGTCCTGGACCTCGCCAGCTACGGCAATCTGCCGGGCTTCGAGATGGCGACACCCGATGTCACCGATGCCGTGATCAACGAAGGTGGCCGGTTCTGTTCGGAAGTACTTGCACCGATCAATCAGTCTGGCGACCAGGAAGGTTGCACGCGCCATGCCGACGGCAGCGTGACCACGCCGAAGGGCTTCAAAGAAGCCTTCGACCAGTTCCGCGCCGCGGGCTGGGGTACGCTGTCGGCACCCGAGGAGTTCGGCGGGCAGGGTATGCCGCATGTTCTCGGCATGGTGATGGAAGAGTTCATTTCTGGTTCCAACCAGGCTTTCGGCATGTATCCCGGCCTCACCAACGGCGCGGTTTCGGCGCTGATCGCCAAGGGTTCGCAGGAGCAGAAGGAGAAATATCTCCCGAAGATGATCTCCAACGAATGGACCGGGACCATGAACCTGACCGAGCCGCACTGCGGTACGGACCTCGGCATGATCCGGACCAAGGCCGAACCGCAGGCCGACGGCAGCTACGCCATTACCGGCACCAAGATCTTCATCTCGGCCGGCGAGCACGACATGGCCGACAACATAATCCACCTCGTCCTTGCCAAGCTGCCCGGCGCGCCCGACAGCACCAAGGGTATCTCGCTGTTCGTGGTGCCCAAGTTCCTCGTCAATGACGACGGGTCGCTGGGCGAGCGCAACGGCGTCATGTGCGGCTCGATCGAGCACAAGATGGGCATCCACGCGAACTCGACCTGCGTTCTGAACTACGATGGCGCCAAGGGCTGGTTGGTCGGTGAGGAGAACAAGGGTCTCGCTGCCATGTTCATCATGATGAATGCCGCGCGTCTCGGTGTCGGTATCCAGGGCTTGTCGCAGGCCGAAGCCGCTTACCAGAACGCGGTCGCCTATGCGCTTGATCGTCGCCAGGGTCGCGCGCTGACCGGCCCAGCCGATCCCGCCGCGCAGGCCGACCCGATCTTCGTGCACCCCGACGTGCGCCGCATGCTTATGGATGCGAAGGCCTTCACCGAAGGCATGCGCGCGCTGTGCCTCTGGGGCGCCCTGCTGGTCGACCTCAGCCACAAGGCCCCGACCGAGGAAGAGCGGACGCAAGCCGACGCGATGATCGGCCTGCTGACCCCGGTCATCAAGGGCTATGGCACCGACAAGGGCTATGACGTCGCCACCAACATGCAGCAGGTCTTCGGCGGCCACGGCTACATCGAGGAATGGGGCATGAGCCAGTTCGTCCGCGATGCCCGTATCGCCATGATCTACGAAGGCACCAATGGCGTACAGGCGATGGACCTGTGCGGGCGCAAGCTCGCCCAGGGTGGCGGCGCGGCGATCCAGGCCTTCTTCAAGGCCGTGGTCGACGACATTGCTGCGGCCAAGGGCGACGAACAGCTCGGCCCGCTCGCCGAAGCGCTGGAAAAGGCACTTGGCCAGCAGCAGGGCGCAACCATGTGGTTCATGCAGAACGCCATGACCAACCCCAACAATCTGGGGGCGGGCGCGCATCACTACATGACCATCATGGGCATCGTCACGCTGGGCTGGATGTGGCTGCGCATGGCGAAGGTGGCGCAGGCTGCACTGGCTGCTGGCACGGACGACAAGGCCTTCTACGAAGCCAAGCTTGCCACCGCCCGCTACTACATGGACCGCTTCCTGCCCGACGCCGGCGCACTGCGCCGCAAGCTCGAGGCCGGGGCCGACAGCATGATGGCGCTGGGCGCAGAGGCCTTCGCTACCGCAGCTTGAGCCACTTCGAACCCCAAACGGAAAGGGCCCGCAAAACCTGCGGGCCCTTTTGCCTTACACAGTCCTGAAGATCATTCTTCCGGAAGGAACTCCGGTACCGAAAGATAACGCTCGCCGGTGTCGTAGTTGAAGCCCAGCACGCGCGAGCCAGAGGGTAGCTCCGGCAATTTCTTGGCGATCGCCGCAAGAGTGGCGCCGCTGGAGATTCCGACGAGTATACCCTCTTCCCGCGCGCAGCGGCGAGCCATTTCCTTGGCCGCTTCGGCATCGACGGCGATTGCTCCATCGATCGCCTGGGTATGCAGATTGGCGGGGATGAAGCCGGCCCCGATACCCTGGATTGGATGCGGTCCGGGCTGGCCGCCATTGATGACCGGCGAGAGCTCCGGCTCAACGCCGTAAGCCTTCATGCCGCTCCAATGACGTTTCAGTTCCTCGGCACAGCCGGTCAGGTGTCCGCCGGTGCCGACCCCGGTAATCATCACATCGATGGGCGTGTCCTTGAAATCGGCCAGGATCTCTTGCGCGGTGGTGCGGACATGAACCTTCCAGTTGCTTTCATTGTCGAACTGGCTCGGCATCCACGAATTGTCGGTCTGCTCTACCAGCTCGGTGGCGCGTTCGATGGCACCCTTCATGCCCTTGGCACGGTCGGTCAGGTCGAAGCTGGCGCCATATGCCAGCATCAGCCGACGGCGCTCTATACTCATGCTGTCGGGCATCACGAGGACGAGCTTGTAGCCCTTCACAGCTGCGACCATGGCAAGTCCGATGCCAGTGTTTCCGCTGGTGGGTTCGATGATCGTCCCGCCCGGTTGGAGCGCACCGGATGCCTCCGCATCCTCGATCATCGCGAGCGCGATGCGGTCCTTGATCGATCCGCCCGGGTTGCTCCGCTCGGACTTGATCCAGACTTCGTGGTCTGGGAACAGCCGGCTGAGGCGGATATGCGGCGTGCCGCCGATCGTCTCGAGGATGCTGTCAGCTTTCATGGCGCTCTCTCCTGAGGGTATTTCGCGTTACGACTCGTCTCTTGCCAGTTCCGGTGGCGGGTCGAAAGTCCTGGTTGTGCGCAGAACCGGGAAGATCCGGCTCCACAGCGCGACGGTGGCAATCGCCCCCGCACCGCCGATGACCACTGCGCTGACGGGTCCGATAAGCCATGCCAGCGTGCCGGAAAAAAAGTCGCCGAACTCGTTCGAAGCGCTGATGGTCAGGTGGCTGACCGAAGAGACGCGCCCGCGCTTGTCGTCGGGCGTGTGCAGCTGGACCAGCGACTGACGGATGTACACGCTGAACATGTCGGCCGCACCGACGACGAACAGGGCGGCAAGGCTGAGCGGCATAGATGTCGAAAGCCCGAACACGATCGTCGCCAACCCGAACACGGCTACTGCCGTCAGCATGGCCGGACCAACGTTCCTGGCAAGGGGCCGGAACGAAAAGAACAGGCCAGTCAGTGTCGCGCCGATGGCTGGAGCCATCGCCAGCTGGGCCAGGCCTTCTTCGCCGACCTTCAGAATGTCGCGGGCATAGACCGGGAACAGGGCGGTCGCGCCGGCAAGGAAGACCGCGAAAAGGTCGAGAGTGATGGAGCCCAGGACCATCTTGTTTCGGACCACGTATTGCAGGCCGTCGACCATCTGCCGGATCGGATGCGCCGCACCGACGATGTTGCTCTGTTCCACCTTGCCAATAGTGCCAAGCGCCAGGATCGCCACAGTGAAAAGGATCGTTGCGACGGCGTAGGGCAGGGCGGGTTCGATAGCATGAAGATATCCGCCGACGCCTGGCCCCACGATCATTCCCACCTGCCACGAAATCGAGCTGAGAGCGATGGCGGTCGGCAAGATCGACTTGGGTACCAGATTCGGCGACAACGCCGACAGGGCAGGGCCGTTGAAGGCGCGAACGATGCCCAGCACCACGGCAATCCCGAACAGCCACGGCACGCTGATCGCATCGGTCCACGTAAGCCATGCGAGAAGAAGCGCGCAAAAAAATTGCAGCATGATCGTCGACTGCGCCAGCTTGCGGCGATCGAGCCGGTCGGCGGCAAGGCCGGAGAATGGCGTCAGCAGGAACAGCGGGACGAATTGCAGCAGTCCGATCAGCGCCAGCTGGCCCGCGGCCGCCTGCACCCCCAACCCGGAAGTTCGCGAAATATCGTAGGTCTGCCATCCGATGACGAGCATCATGGCGTACTGGCCGAGCGTCATTGACAGCCTGGCCAGCCAATAGGCGCGGAAGTTCGCAACCTTGAAGGGGTGCGTTGGCTGGGTCGCAGAATCAGTCACCGGCGCAGCCTTGGCAGGCGCGCCGGTGATAGGAAAGCAAGTTGTTCTTTAAGCTTGGCCTGCCTCAGCGAGGACGGCGAAGCCGGGGGTTGGGCTGCAATTCGTCGATGATCGCCATGAAATCGTCGAGACGGATGATCCGTTCGAACTGGAAACCCGCGCGATTGTCGCGCACCCAAATACAGTAGGCTTCGATGCGGCCGATGACGGGCACGCGAATGATCACCCGGTCACCGCGCGAGACGTTTCGGGCATCGTCGATCATGAAGCCATGCGCCGACAGGTTGCTGATGTGCATTTTCATGTCGCCATGCATGAAATGCTCGGCAATCACCGGGAACTCGACCGGATGGCGCGTCGCGCGCCGTTGATCGGTTACCGAGAGCTGCGCTCCGTTTGCCATGGTTGGACGACCCTCCATTCCTTTGGTCCGAAGTCGTCTTATGATGTAAAATGCCCAACAATCGGTTAAGCGACGGTGTCCTGTTTCTGGACTGCGCCCCGAAGCAAGGGCGCCTTAGGGCCGATCAACCGGTCAGCAGCCCATGCCGCTTCTTGCCGAGGCTGATCTTGATCGCGCCGCCTGCCGGCACCTGCAGGACGAGCGCGGGGTCGTTCACCGATTCACCATCGAGCTTAACGGCACCCTCCTGGATCTTGCGCTTGGCCTCGCCATTCGACTGGGTGAACCCGATAGCGGTGAGGATCGTCGGAAGGGCCATGCCGTACGGATCGATTGCCAGCGTGGGAAGATCCTCTCCGGCACCTCCACCGGCAAAAGTCTGCCGTGCCGTCGCCTCGGCCGAACGCGCGGCGTCCTCGCCCCGGCAAAGCGCGGTGGCAGCATTGGCCAGCGCGATCTTCGCTTCGTTGATGGCGCTCCCCTCGAGCGCTTCGAGCCGCGCGATTTCCTCGATCGGAAGATCGGTGAAGAGGCGGAGAAACCGGCCGACGTCGCGGTCGTCGGTGTTGCGCCAAAACTGCCAGTAATCGTAATTGGGCAGTTGGGCCTCGTTCAGCCAGACCGCGCCCGAAACCGACTTGCCCATCTTGCTGCCGTCGGCCTTGGTGATCAGCGGCGTGGTCAGACCGAACACCTCGGTGCCGTCCATGCGCCGCGACAGCTCGACGCCGTTCACAATGTTGCCCCACTGGTCGCTGCCGCCCATCTGCAGCCGCACCCCCATGGTCTGGCAAAGATGGCGGAAATCGTATCCCTGCAGGATCATGTAGTTGAATTCTAGGAAGGTCATCGGCTGCTCGCGCTCGAGCCGGAGCTTGACCGAGTCGAAGGAAAGCATCCGGTTGACGGTGAAATGCGTGCCGACCTTTTGCAGCATTTCAATGTAGCCGAGCTGCCCCAGCCATTCATGATTGTTGACCATGACTGCGTCGGTGGGCCCCTCGCCGAAGGTGAGGAAGCGCTCGAAGGCGGTAAGGATCGAGGCAATGTTGGCCTCGATAGCCTCGTCGGTCAGCATCTTGCGAACCTCGTCCTTGCCGGTCGGGTCGCCGATGCGGGTGGTACCGCCACCCATGACAACGACCGGCTTGTGCCCGGCCTGCTGGAGACGGCGGAGCAACATGATCGACACCAGATTGCCGACATGCAAGGAGGGCGCGGTCGCGTCGAAGCCGACATAACCCGGCACGACCTGATCGCGCGCCAGAGCATCGAGGCCGGCGGCGTCTGTCTGCTGGTGGATATAGCCACGCTCGTCGAGCAGGCGGAGGAGGCTGGATTCGTAGGTGGTCATCACGCGCGGCACCTAGCAGCGGTGGGCAGGCGCTCCAAGTGGGTTGCTTGGCACATGGCGCGGGGGCATGAGTCGGGAATGCATGAACTTGTCCTTCACCCCGATTGCGCACCCGGTCCCGTACGACGCATAGGTGCCTCGATCGAACCCACGGCGGACGGATGCCGCGCCACGTTCCGGCTGGAAGGAGATCTTCGCCGGATCAAAATTCCGGTCGGTGCGCCGTCGGAGCGGACGGACTATCTCTGGAAGACGACGTGCTTCGAGATTTTCTGGCAGCCGCGCGGCGGAACGTACTACCGCGAATTCAACCTCAGCCCGTCGTCGCGTTGGGCCTGCTACGACTTCGACGATTTCCGTCTCAACAGCCGCGATGCGCCTGTGTCGGCAATGGCGATTGCCTGCGCGGCCGGCGATACCGTGCTGACCCTCGAGGCGAGCATAGTCAGCACCCTGCCGCTTCCTGCCGATGTCGCCCTCAACGCGATCGTCGAGGATCTGGACGGGCAGCTGCAATTCTGGGCTCTGGCATTCGAGAAGGGGAAGCCCGAGTTTCACAGCACCACCTGCCGCGCGCTGGCGCTGGGGGAGGGCGCATGAAATTCGGGATCGATCGCCTGCTAAGCGAGCCGGAGCTGCGCGAGCCCTTGGAAGGAAAGCGCGTGGCCCTGGTGGCACATCCCGCGTCGGTCACGGAAAATCTCACCCATAGTCTCGATGCGCTGATCGCGGCCGGGATCAACGTCACCAGCGCCTTCGGTCCCCAGCACGGTCTCAAGGGCGACAAGCAGGACAACATGGTCGAGACTGCGGACGAGACCGATCCGCATTACGGCATTCCGATCTTCAGCCTCTACGGCGAGGTACGCCGGCCGACGGGGCAGATGATTTCGAGTGCGGATATCTTCCTGTTCGACCTTCAGGACCTGGGCTGCCGCATCTACACCTTCGTTACCACTTTGCTCTATTTGCTCGAGGAAGCCGCCCGGCATGGGAAGACCGTCTGGGTGCTCGATCGCCCCAATCCCGCTGGCCGTCCGGTCGAGGGGACGCTGCTGATACCGGGATACGAAAGTTTTGTCGGAGCCGCTCCCATGCCGATGCGCCACGGCCTTACCATGGGTGAGATGGGGCACTGGTTCATCCGCCATTTCGGCCTCGATGTCGATTACCGCGTCATCGACATGCATTACTGGCTGCCCGAAAGCGCGCCCGGCCATGGCTGGCCCGAAAGCCGCGTGTGGGTCAACCCGTCGCCCAACGCCGCCAGTCTCAACATGGCGCGCGCCTATGCCGGTACGGTGATGATCGAGGGGGCCACGCTGAGCGAAGGCAGGGGCACGACGCGCCCGCTCGAAGTCCTGTTCGGCGCGCCCGACATCGATGCGAAGGCGGTTCTGGCCGAGATGGCAGCGCTCGCGCCCGAATGGCTTGCTGGCTGCGCCATACGCGACTGCTGGTTCGAACCGACGTTCCACAAGCATGTCGGCAAGCTTTGCAACGCGCTGATGATCCATGCCGAGGGGCGTTTCTATGCCCACGAAGCATTTCGGCCGTGGCGTATGCAGGCGCTGGCGTTCAAGGCGATCCGCAATCTCTATCCCGGTTACCCGATCTGGCGCGGGATGGATTTCAAGTACGAATATACCGAGGGCCACCTGGCTATCGACGTAATCAACGGCGGACCGGCCTTGCGGGAATGGGTCGACAACCCGTTCTCGACCCCGCACGATCTGGACGCATTGGCAACAGCGGACGAGGCCTCGTGGATAGAGCAGGTCCGCGAACACCTGTTGTATTGAGGCGCACCTATTAAGGCGAGCGTCAGCTACGATGCCGCCAAGTGCTCGCACAAGCCGCTGACGAAACGGATCGAGAGGAGAGAGAATGGCGACGACAGCAAGAGCCCCGGTGGCCGCTCAATCGACAAGGGCGATGCTTTGGATCCTGCTGATCGTCTACATCTTCAATTTCATCGACCGGCAGATCGTCAACATCCTGGCAGAGCCGATCCGGCTGGAGCTGGGGCTAAGCGACACGCAGATCGGCCTGATGACGGGCCTCGCCTTCGCACTGTTCTATACCGTGCTCGGCATTCCGATCGCGCGTTACGCAGATCGTCCGACGAGCAGCAGGCCGGTCATCATCGCGGTGGCGCTCGCCATCTGGTCGGGCATGACGGCCATCTCGGGAATGGCGCAGAATTTCGCCCAGTTGTTGCTTGCCCGGATCGGGGTGGGAGTGGGGGAAGCGGGTTGTACACCGGCTGCACACTCGCTGATCTCGGACAGCGTCCCGAAGGAAAAGCGCAGCAGCGCCTTGGCCTTCTATGCTCTGGGTATCCCGATCGGCGGCCTGCTCGGGATGATGATCGGCGGACTGCTGGCCGACTGGGTCGGCTGGCGCATGGCATTCGTTTTCGTAGGTGTACCGGGCGTCCTGCTTGCACTCGTCGTCCTGTTCCTGCTCAAGGAGCCTCGGCGCTACATCGGCGAGAGCGCGATCGCCGTGAACAAACCGATGGCGGCCAAGGATGCGTTGAAGGCCATCTTCGGCTCGAAGATCGGAATCCTGCTTATCGCCGCCGGGTCGTTCGCAGCCTTCCTGTCTTACGGAAAGGTGACCTGGACCACTATCTATTTCCAACGGACTCACTCGCTGACACCGGGCGAGGTCGGCTTCTGGTTCGGACTCGTCAACGGGCTTGCGGGTGCGGCTGGCACGTTTCTCGGCGGCTGGATCGCCGACAAGTACGGGGCCATCAACCGCCGCCACGTTTTGACCGCTCCGGCGATCGGAATGACGATCGCTGCGCCGATGGCGCTGCTTGGGTATGCCATGGGAATCTGGTGGGTGGCGCTGCTGGTGCTGGTCGTGCCGACACTGTTGAATTCGCTCTACTATGGGCCGTTTTATTCGAGCGTTCAGGGCCTCGTGCCGCTGTCCGCCCGCGCCATGGCGAGCGCTGTCACGCTGTTCTGCCAGAACCTTATCGGGCTAGGGCTGGGGCCATTGTTCTTCGGGATGATGAGCGACTGGATCAAGCCGACATACGGCGACGCCAGCGTGCAGATCGTCCTCTACGCAGCAGCATTGCTGGGCCTGGTCCCCGCATTCTTCTTCTGGCGGGCAAGCCTTCGGCTCAATGCGGAACTCGATCAGAAGGATTGAGGCGCAGGTTACGTTCGCGCTGGAAGCCCCTTCGGGACGAACAGCGAAGCGAGCCTAACGGGGCGAGTTGCCGACTACGGGCATGATGCCCGTATCTTCCGTGGGCTGCGGAACGGGACGGATATCTTGCGGCTGCCCCCGCATCACGAGTACGCCGCAGCCATCGCGTCGATGATCGACGGCCCAGACCATTTCGGCAATTTCAGCCGTGGCCGCACGGCGTTCCATCTGGGGCAATCCCGCGTCTTCGCGAGCTTCGCGGATAATGTCCGCACATTTGCGGCCTGAGTCGCCATCCGCATCGGGGTCGGGGATCGCCGTCCATGGGCGCGGTGGTGAAGAATATGCGGGGTTGTCGAAAGCAATTTCACCCGACGAAGTCGTCTCGGGCTCCACTGCACCGATCAGCGCGAGCGGAGCGATGGCCAGAAGGATTGTCCGCATAAGTAGTCTCCCGATCCAGATTATCCGTGCTTCCGGCTCAGTTCCCGCATGGCGTCGTCCAAACCCTCAAGGGTAAGCGGGTACATCCGGTCGTTGACGAGTTGCTTTATGATCTTGGTACTTTGCGAATAATTCCACTGCTTTTCAGGCACGGGATTGAGCCAGACGGTTGCCGGATAGGTGTTCGTGACACGCTGCATCCATAGTGCGCCGGCTTCCTCGTTCATGTGCTCGACGCTGCCGCCAGGATGGGTGATCTCGTACGGGCTCATCGCAGCGTCGCCGACGAAGATGATCTTGTAATCGTGGCCATATTTGTGGAGCACGTCCCAGGTCTTGGTCCGTTCCTGCCAGCGCCGCTTGTTGTCCTTCCACACGCCTTCGTAAAGGCAGTTGTGGAAGTAGAAAAACTCGAGGTTCTTGAATTCGGTCGTGGCCGCGCTGAACAGTTCCTCGCACAGCTTGATAAAGGGGTCCATCGATCCGCCGACATCGAGGAACAGCAACAGCTTCACCGCATTGCGCCGCTCGGCGCGCATGTGGATGTCGAGCCAGCCCTGCTTGGCGGTGCCGTCGATCGTGGCATCGATGTCGAGCTGGTCCTGCGCACCCTCGCGGGCGAAGCGGCGCAACCGGCGCAGCGCCATCTTGATGTTGCGGGTGCCGAGTTCCTTGGTGTTGTCGAGGTTGCGGAACTCGCGCTTCTCCCAGACCTTCACGGCGCGCTTGTGCTTGCTCTCCCCGCCGATGCGCACGCCTTCGGGGTTGTAGCCGGAATTGCCGAACGGCGATGTCCCGCCGGTACCGATCCACTTGTTGCCGCCCTGATGGCGCTTTTCCTGTTCCTCGAGGCGCTTCTTGAGCGTGTCCATCAGCTCGTCCCACGAGCCGAGCTTTTCGATCTCGGCCATTTCCTCGGGCGTGAGAAACTTTTCCGCCACGGCTTTGAGCCAGTCTTCAGGGATATCGACGGGGTTCTGCCCGTAGTCGGCCAGCAGGCCCTTGAAAACCTTGTTAAAGACCTGGTCGAATCGGTCGAGCATGCCTTCGTCCTTCACGAAGGTCGCGCGCGACAGATAATAGAAAGCCTCAGGCGTCTGCTCGATCACATCGCGGTCGAGCGCTTCCAGCAGAGTAAGGTGTTCCTTGAAGCTGGCGCCGATCCCGGCCGCACGCAATTCGTCGACGAAATTGAAGAACATCCGCTGAGCCTTTTTATCTGCCGGTTTACGACAAGGTAACCATATGCCCGCTACCACCCATGCCACCGTTGGGGGATCGCATGGAACTTAGCAAGATTATCGCTGCCGACCAGAGTGCATTGGACCTGATTCCAGCCAAATGCGGCGATGTGACGGTCGGTTGCACCGACGTTGCCGGCGTGGTCGAGGCCGTCATCCAGTCGTCCGAAAGGCTGCGCGAGGAACACACGGCCCTGCATGGCACGATCGCCGCGCTCGAAGCCGACCAGGCGCGCGTCAGCGAAGCGAGCGACGAAGCCCGGCTGCTGTCGGAGCGCGCAATCGCCCGCCTCGGGGACGGGAATGCCCTGATCCGCTCGTCGCTGTCCCAGATCACCAACCTGCTGGATCTGGTGGAAACGCTGACGCGCCACGTGACCGGGTTTGCCTCGGCGATGGACCAGGTGAAGCGCAGTTCGAAGCGGATCGAAGACATCGCGGAGACGACCAATATCCTTGCTCTCAATGCCACTATCGAAGCGATGCGGGCAGGCGATGCGGGGCGGGCCTTCGCCGTTGTCGCGGACGAGGTGAAGGGTCTGGCCGGTGCCACGCGTCAGGCGACCGAAGAGATTTCGCGCACGATTGAAACGCTCGAAGGCGAAGCGCGCGCCGTGATCGGCCAGATCGAAGGCGGCGCCGCCGCATCGACCGAAGCCAAGTCGTCGATCGGCAAGATCGAGGATACGCTCTCCAGCGTGTCCGATCTCGTCGAGGAAGTCGACCGGCAGAACGACCAGATCGCACGGGCAACCGGAACCATCAGCAGCCATGTGGGCAAGGTGCAGCACGTCCTCGTCAGCTTCGACAGCGCTGCGCTCGAAAACGAGCGCAAGCTGCAGAGTGCGCACGAGCGCATGGAAGATCTCGAACTGACCGCGAGCGAGATGTTCGACAGCATCGTCAAGGCAGGACTGTCGCCGTCGGACAGCAAAATGGTCGCACGCGCGCAGGAGCATGCCCAGCGCCTGGCCGACGCGGCAGAGGAAGCCATCGCGAAGGGTGAGCTTCGCATGGAAGACCTTTTCGACACCGACTACGTCCGCGTGCCCGGCAGCAATCCGGAACGCTTCCGGACCCGCCTGAGCGACTGGGCGGACCGCAACTGGCGCCCGATCATCGATGCCATCGTCGCCGAAGGAGGGGCCATCAAGATGGCCTCGCCGGCGGACATGAAAGGGTTCCTCCCGACGCACATTTCGGACCGCTCGCGTCAGCCGACCGGCGACCTTGCGCATGACACCAAGTATTGCCGGAACGGGCGCATCCTGTTCGGCGCGATCGACCTCAAAGCCAAGCAAAGCAGCGCGCCCTACATGATGGCCGTGTATCGCCAGGAAGGGGACGGCAAGCGCTACGAAGTGGTTCGCAACGTCTACGTCCCGCTGGTCATCAACGGCCGCCGTTGGGGCGATTCCGAGCTCGCCTACGCATTCTGAGATTGGACTGACCGTCCCGGTTCGGGGCGGATCGCCAGAAGCGCCCTTGCCGCAGACGGACTGCAGCGTTACCCCGTTAGCCTGAGAAGCTAACGGAGGCGCGCTCGTGCGCAAACCGATCAATTCGGCGTTGGCAGTTGCGGGATGGTTCGCCTTGGCCAGCCTCGCCGTCCCCGGGTTGCAGGCGGTCGAGATGCAGGTGAAGGCCAACGTCCCAGCCAGCATTGCCGCACGTGTTCACCCGCCAGCGAAACCCCCTGACGAGAAGACCGTGAGCGACGCGCTCGAAGCCGGCGTTGTCATCGTCGTCAGCAAACCGGCGCAGCGCATGGATGTGTTCGCCAACGGCAAGCTCTGGAGCAGCAGCCCGGTCTCTACGGGAAAGCGCGGCAAGGAGACGCCGTCAGGCACCTTCGCGATCTTGCAAAAAAAGCCGTTTCACCGTTCCAATATCTACAGCAATGCGCCGATGCCCTTCATGCAGCGGCTGACGTGGGACGGGATCGCGATCCACTCCGGGCACGTGCCGGGCTACCCGGCGTCGCACGGCTGCATCCGCATTCCCGACGCGTTTGCGCGGCGGCTCTTCGAACTCACGGGCTTCACCACCACCGGCGTGATCGTGTCCGACGAGGATCTTGCGACCGAGGCGGACGCGCTGCGGCTGGCGCAGGCGACGGCCGGGCCGATCCCCATCGATCCCGCCGTGCTCGACCCCAAGTGGGCCGAGGCGATCCGTGTTGCCGAGGAGGACCGCGCGGCGCGTGCCACGCCGTTGCCCGAGGCGGACAAGCGCGCCGCCAGGAATGGCGAGGAGGTCATACAGCTGGCAGCCTCGCTGTCCGAAGGCGAAGCCTCGGCGCATTGGGACCGGATTGTATCCCGGCAGCCCGACCTTGCGCAGATGCGCAAGGAAATCGAGAGCGCCGTCGTCGGCGGGCAGCGTTTCTACCGTCTGCGCGCACATGCCAAGGGAGCGCACGAGAGGTGTCGCGCGCTCGCCGCGGCGGGCATCGCCTGCTTCGCCGTGAGCTGACCTAGCTCTGGCGGCGCGCCATGAACGCCAGGCGTTCGAACAGCATCACGTCCTGCTCGTTCTTCAGCAGCGCACCGTGGAGCGGCGGGATCGCGCTGTTGGGATTGGCATCCTGCAGCACCTCCAGCGGCATATCCTCGTTGAGCAGCAGCTTGAGCCAGTCGAGCAGTTCGCTGGTCGACGGCTTCTTCTTGAGGCCCGGCACTTCGCGGATTTCGTAGAAGACATCCATCGCCTTCTTCACCAGCATCTTCTGGATGCCGGGGAAGTGGACGTCGATGATGTCCTGCATCGTCTCGCGGTCGGGGAACTTGATGTAATGGAAGAAACAGCGGCGCAGGAAGGCGTCGGGCAGTTCCTTTTCGTTGTTCGAAGTGATGACCACGATCGGGCGCTCGACCGCCGTGATCGTCTCGTGCGTTTCGTAGACGTAGAACGACATGCGATCGAGTTCCTGCAGCAGGTCGTTCGGAAATTCGATGTCGGCCTTGTCGATCTCGTCGATCAGCAGCACGGGGAGCTGGGGCGAGGTGAAGGCTTCCCACAGCTTGCCCTTCTTGATGTAATTCGAAATGTCGTGGACCCGCTCGTCGCCGAGCTGGCCATCGCGCAGGCGGGCGACGGCGTCGTATTCGTAGAGGCCCTGCTGCGCCTTGGTGGTCGACTTGATCCCCCATTCGATCAGCGGGGCGTTGATGGCCTTGGCGATCTCGTGCGCCAGCACCGTCTTGCCGGTCCCCGGCTCGCCCTTGACCAGCAGCGGGCGGCGGAGCGTCACCGCCGCATCCACGGCGACCTTCAGATCGTCGGTGGCGATGTAGGAGCTGGTGCCTTCGAAGCGTTTCGGAGTGTCGGCCATGGGTTTCCCTATGCAACTTGCTTTACGCAAGCGTTAGGGAAGCGGCGCGGGCGGGGCAAGGGCGAAACGAAGGATGCACCTCGGCCGGCGGGGTCGCGAAATGTCACGCCAAACACGCAAAACAAACCCGTGGCCTTCGGGGAATTTCCCTCGCTTCCAGAAACTTGCTGACGAAATCTTGCTGGACGCTGTGACTTTCGGGGCATATCTCGCGCTCCGCTTCCGGTGCGCTGCAAATACGGCTGCCGCTGCGTGTAGGAAAGCAATCTGCTGGAAGACACGCCCCGGTGCCATCGCCATGGCGTAACCGATCGGCTAACCCCGGCGGATAGCCCGCGAGAGGATTGCCCATGCCCACCGAACAGTTCGCCATCGTCACGCCGGCCGGCCACAAGCTTTCGGGTGCTCTCGAAATGCCGACGGGCCTCGTTCGTGGGGCCGCGCTGTTCGCGCATTGCTTCACCTGTACGAAGCAATCGAAAGCGGCCGTCGAAGTGACGCGCGCGCTGGCCCGGCGCGGGATCGCCACCTTGCGGTTCGATTTCACCGGCCTTGGCGGCAGCGAGGGCGAGTTCGGCCGCGCAGGCTTCGCCAGCGACGTCGAGGACCTCGTCGCCAGCGCCGGTGCACTTTGCGAAAGATTCGGCGACGGCATCCTGCTCGTCGGGCACAGCCTTGGCGGCGCGGCGGTGCTGGCCGCCGCGAACCTGCTGGGGAAGGGGCGCGTCGCTGCCGCCGCGACGATCGGCGCGCCGTCAGATGTCCCTCACGTGTTGCACAACATCCAGGGGGATCTGGCCGCGATCGACCGGGACGGGGAGGGCGATGTCACCATCGGCGGGCGGGCGTTCAAGCTGAACAAGGCGTTCCTCGACCGGACCCGCGGCGCAACCCTGCTCGACCAGGTCGCGGCGCTGCGGATGCCGCTCATGTTTTGCCACTCGCCGACCGACCAGATCGTCGGCATCGACCATGCCTCGGCCCTGTATGGCGCAGCCAGGCATCCCAAGAGTTTCGTCAGTCTCGCCGATGCCGATCATCTGCTGACAAAGGTGGCCGATGCGCATTTCGTGGCGGGCATGATCGCCAGCTGGGCGGAGCGCTATTTACCGATGACGGCCGACTGGCCGTTGCCGCGAGACGGCGTCATCGCGTGCACCGGGCACGGCAAGTTCGGCACCGAGGTGCATACGAGCGCCCATCGGTTCATCGCCGACGAACCGCGCAGCGTAGGCGGGGACGACACGGGTCCGACGCCCTACGACCTGCTGGGCGCGGCGCTGGGCACCTGCACCGCCATGACGATGAAGATGTACGCCGATCGCAAAGGACTGGCTCTCGAGGGTGTCAGCGTCCACGTCACCCACGAGCGCGATCACCAGGAGGAACTCGACCACGCGCATGCGATGGAGCATGGCGAGCAGGTGCAGGCCCTCCACCGGACGATCGCCATCAGGGGCGAGGGGCTGTCGGACGCCGACCGGAGCAAACTGATGGAAATCGCCGACAGGTGTCCGGTCCACCGCACGCTCGAAGGTCATCTCCATATCCACACGACGGGTGCCGAAGAGACGGCTTGAAATCGGATCGAATTGCTCCTATTCAATTCGTGCGGACCGGGCCCCTCTGGCGCGGCGCATTGTTCGAACCCTCGAATGATCGCCACGTGATGTCGGACCGCATCGGATAGCACCGATGCACGGGTCCGGGGTCGTTCCTCCCTCCCCCCTCCCGACGCTCCAGGCCTGTGCTCGGTGCTTCCGATCGAACGTCAATCCGTTTCGAAGGGAGCATGACCCATGTCCAATCGCGAATTCCTCTTGCTTGAGCGTCACCGGCGTCTCGACGATCTGCTGCGCTTGGCGCAGGCGAAACTGAAGCCCGATCCGTACGAGGTCGGACTGCTGAAGAAGATGAAGCTCGCCATCAAGGATCGGCTCGCCCGGCTTCAGCGGCGCTATCAATCGTAATTCGGGACGCACCGGCGCGCGGGATCGTTTTCGGATTCTCGCGCGTTGGCGCGCATAAATCTGGGAATCGTTCGTCATGGAATTTATTTACGCCGACTGGCTCGGCACGCCGGCCTGGTTCTGGCTCGTCTTTCTCGGCCTTGTCGCCACGCTGACCGCCTTCGATCTTGGCGTCCTCCACAAGGAGGACAAGGAGATGGGCATCGGCGAATCGCTCAAGCTCAGCGCCTTCTACATCGGCATCGCACTGCTGTTCGGCGCGTGGATCTGGTTCGAGCGCGGGGCCGAACTGGGCATGCAGTACTACACCGGCTTCTTCATCGAGAAGGCGCTGTCGATCGACAACGTCTTCGTGATCAGCCTGATCTTCACCTACTTCGCGATCCCGCCGAAGTACCAGTACCGCGCCCTGTTGTGGGGAATCATGGCGGTGATCGTGCTGCGCGGCCTGATGATCGCCGGTGGGGCAGCGCTGGTCAGCCAGGCCTACTGGGTGCTCTACATCTTCGCCGCCTTCCTGATTTTCACAGGCATCAAGATGTTCTTCGCCGGTGACGAGCCGATGGACATTGCGAAGAACCCGGTCATCCGCTGGATTTCGACCCACATGCGCGTCACGCCGGACCTGCACGCGCAGAAATTCTTCGTAAAGGTGCCCGACAGCAAGACGGGCAAACTGGTCACGGCGGCGACGCCGCTATTCCTGGCGCTGGTTGTGATCAACCTCGCCGACCTCGTCTTCGCGGTCGACAGCGTGCCGGCGATCTTCGCCATCACCACCGACACTTTCATCGTCTACACCAGTAACATCATGGCGATCCTCGGCCTGCGGGCGCTGTATTTCGCCTTGGCGGCCATGGTGCACCGCTTCCACTACCTGAAGTACGCCCTCGCGGCGGTGCTGATCTTCATCGGTTCGAAGATCTTCGTGGCCGATTTCCTGATGGACGGTGCCAAGTTCCCGCCGCTGCTCAGCCTCGGCGTGACGGGCGCCCTGATCGCCGCCGGGATCTTCTACTCGCTGTGGAAGACCCGCGGCGAGCCGGAGCCGAACTGGCCGGCGGAGGAAACGCCTAGGGAAATCGAAGAACAGTTGGAGGACCTGGCCGACAACAAGGCCTGATTGCGCCATGCAAACCGAAGGGCCGGATCGCATTGCGGTCCGGCCTTTTGCTTGTATGCCTCAGGCGTCGATCAAGTCGCGATCGACTTCGCCGGCACGGTTCTGGATGAAGTTGAACCGGTGTTCGGGGTTGCGGCCCATCAGCCGGTCGACCAGTTCCTTGATCGCGTGGCGTTGTTCGTGCTCGGGGGGCAGGGTGATACGGATGAGCGATCGGCTTTCCGGCGCCATGGTGGTTTCGCGCAGCTGCTGCGGGTTCATTTCGCCGAGCCCCTTGAAGCGCGCGACCTCGACTTTCTTGCCCTTGAACTGGCCCGCCTCCAGCTCCGCCCGGTGCGCGTCGTCGCGGGCGTAGGCGCTCTCCTTGCCGGCGGTGAGCCGGTAGAGCGGGGGCTGGGCGAGGAACAGGTGCCCGGCCCGCACCAGCTCGGGCCTTTCCTGGAAGAAGAAGGTCA
>FWWL01003797.1_pt1 | contig 26689 bp, 15 predicted proteins | sample 2228331 | NCBI WGS metagenome assembly FWWL01 (sample SAMEA103939775, study PRJEB20133) | metagenome
TAAATTTTTATATTATTTATAAATTAAATGAAAAATTTTATTACTAATAACTGAATTAATAATTTAAAAAAAAGACTTATTCAATTAATTAATTTAAGTAAAGAATTAAAAATATTGGTAGGATTTTTTTATTTCTCTGGTATTGAAGAGTTATATGAAGGAATAAAAAATAATCCTAATCTTAAAATAAAAGTTTTAGTTGGTCTAAACGTTGATAAATATAATAATCAATTAATAGAAATATCACAAAATAATAAGAGTTTATCTAATAATGAAATAAAATATTCTTTTTTCAATTCTATAAAAAAATCTATTAATAATGATGATTTTGATAATAAAAATTTTTATGAACAAATTAAGTTTTTTTTAAATTTAATTAAAGAGGATCGATTAATAATAAGAAAAACAATTAATCCAAATCATTCTAAATTATATTTATTCGAATTGACTGATAATCAGGCAAAAAAAGAGATTTTTATTACAGGTAGTAGTAATCTAACAAAATTAGGAATAACAACTCAAGAAGAATTTAATGTTGAAATTAGTGATTATGGTTTTAAAGATGCTAATGATTATTTTGATGATCTCTGGAAAAATTCTATAGAAATAACTGAAAAAAATGAAATAAAAGAACAATTAATTCATTTGTTAGAAAAAGAAACTTTCATAAAAGAAATTACTCCTTTTGGAGCGTACTTTTTAATTTTAAAAATGTATATTGATTCTTTTAAAAGTAAAAAAATTGGTGAAGATTTATTAAAAAATATTTTTGAAAAAAATAATTATCGATTATATAAATATCAATTAGATGCTATAAATCAAGCTGTGCAAATTATAAGAGAGCATAATGGTGTAATTTTAGCAGATGTTGTTGGTTTAGGTAAGACAATTATAGCCTGTTCTATTGCTAAATTGTTAAGAAAAAGAGGGATAATTATTTGTCCTCCTGGAATTGTGGGTGATACAAAGAAAAAAGATTCAGGTTGGAATATGTATAAAGAGCAATTTAAACTTTATGATTGGGAAGTTTGGTCTTTGGGAGATTTAGAAAAATTATTAAATTATGTTAATAAAAGCAATGATATTGAGGTTATTATTATTGATGAAGCTCATCGTTTTAGAAATGAAGATACTAAAAATTATGAATTATTAAAAAATATTTGTCGAGGTAAAAAAGTAATATTACTAACTGCTACTCCTTTTAATAATAAACCAAAAGATGTTTTATCACTTTTAAAGTTATTTCAAATTCCTAAAAAATCAACGATTATTTTAGATGATAACTTAATGGATAGATTTGCTGCATTTGAAGGTGTTTTTAGACGTTTAAGTTTTATAAAAAAGTATTATTCATCTTCCGATATTAAAAAAAGATCTAAAGCTTTAAATTATTATAAAGCTTTATTTGAGGAAGAATTCAATGGAAAAGAAAGTTTAGGAAAGATAAATCAACGATCTCAATATTTATCAAAACAAATAAGAAATGTAATTGAATCAGTATTGATTAGACGAAATAGATTAGATTTAAAAGAAAATCCAGAATACAAAGAAGAATTAGAAGAATTATCTAAAGTAGCTGATCCGATCGAATGGTTCTATGAGTTAACTGAAGAAGAATCAAATTTTTATGATAAAGTGATTAGAGATTATTTTGGTAATCCAGAAGATGGAGGTCTTTTTAAAGGAGCAATTTATCAACCTTATAAGTATGAGGTAGAAAAATTACCAGATGATAATAATTTAGATGCTAAAGAAAATTTTGAATATAATCAACAATTAAATTTATATGATTTTATGAGAAGATTGTTGGTTAAGAGATTTGAGAGTTCTTTTGGAGCTTTTAAAAAGAGTATTGAAAATTTTAAAAAAGTTACAGAAATATCTTTAAAATTCATAAAAAAAACTAATAAATTTATTTTAGATAGAGATTTGTTAGAAATTATTTATAACAAAGATACAGATGAAATAGAGGATAGATTAATTGATTATGTTAATAAAATTAATGATGGTCAATATCCTAAAAATCATAAAATTTATTATTTAGAAAAATTCAAAAAAAAAGACAGTTTTCTTGCTGATATAAAATCAGATTTAGATCTTTTTAATTTAATTTTAAAAAAATTAGATAAATTAAATTTTTCAAAAAATGATCCAAAAACTAATTCTTTAATTGATAATTTAAAAAAATGTTTAGAAAAAGAACCAAGTAGAAAAATTATAATTTTTTCTGAGTATTTAGATACTGTTAAATATTTAAAAGATGAGTTAGAAAAAGCTTTTCCAGAAAAAATTTTGACAGTTGAAGATAATTTGTCGAAAAATAAGTTAGAGTTAATTTATAAAAACTTTGATGCCTCTTATGAAGTTAAGGAAAATCAGTATCAAATTCTTTTAACCTCAGATAAGATTTCAGAAGGATTTAATTTAAATCGAGCAGGTATGGTAGTCAATTATGATATTCCCTGGAACCCTGTTAGAGTAATTCAAAGATTTGGAAGGATAAATCGTATAAGTAAAAAAGTTTTTGATGAGTTATATATAGTTAATTTTTTTCCTACAGAAAAGGGATCAAATATTATAAAGTCTAGAGAGATAGCAAGTAATAAAATGTATTTAATTCATAATACAATAGGAGAAGATTCAAAAATTTTTGATATTGATGAAGAGCCAACTCCTTCAAAACTTTATAAAAAAATTATGGAAAATCCTGATAATTTAGAAGGTGAGAGTTTTATTACTAAAGCGATTAAAAAATATTATCAATTAAAAAGAGATTATCCAAATATAATAAATTCTTTAGAAAATTATCCACTGAGATTAAAAGTTGCAAAAAAAAGTAATAAAAATGAGTTAATAGTTTTTTTTAAGAAAGGAAAAATTTATTCTTTTTTTGCAGATTATAAAATTGAAGAAGTAGATGAGATAAGTATTGAAGAGGGATTAAAAAAAATAGAATGTAATATTGATGAAAAAAGAAAAGATTTAAGTATGAATTTTTGGGACTTTTATGAAAAAGTGAAAAAATTTAAAAAATCAAAAAAATTATCAAATGTAAGCGAGTTAAGTTTAGAAAATAGAGCAAAAAGTTTTCTTAAAACTTTAATAAGAATGGATAATGAGCGATTAATTGAATATAAAAATTTTTTAACTAAGTTATTAGAAGATATTGAAGACTATGGAACTTTACCTGACTATACTTTACGAAGAATTGTTAATTTAAATAATTCTGATGATTTAAATAAATTGGACATTGATAAATTAATTGAAGACATTAATTTATTAAAAAAAGATTTAGGAGAAGACTTTTTAGAAAAAGAAATTAAGATTTCTAATAAATTCAATAAAGAATTAATAGTTGCTATTGAAAATCAAAAATAAAAACATGGATAGAGAGATTCTTATAGAGATAATAAATAATTTTGATTTAGAAAAGTTTATAAATTTTTTTAGATTGAAAAATGATAATTTTGTTTTTCCTCAGAAAGAAATTATTATAGATGAAAAAAATTTTTCTGATGGAATAAAACTTGCAGAGAATGAATTCAATAATGATAAATTAGGAGTGTATGCTTTTAAGGTAAAAAATGAGTTATCAAATAAATCAGGAAAAAAAGATCAGTATGAATTAGCAAAAAAAGTATTGAAAAATTACAACGATGATGCAGGTATTTTTATTTTTTATGATGAAAAAGGAGACTTTCGTTTTTCGTTTATTTATATTACTTATTTAGGTATTAAAAGAAAGTGGAGTTTTTATAAAAGATATACTTATTTTGTTAGTAAAGAGTATACGAATAAAACCTTTTTAAAACAGATAGGAGATAATAAATTTGTTTCATTAGAACAAATAAAAAATTTATTTTCAATTGAACCTTTAACAAAAGATTTTTATTTAGAGCTTCAGTCGTGGTATTTCTGGGCTTTAGATAAAATTTATTTTCCAGATGATTATAAGTATTCTGATGATAAATTATTAGATACTCATAAAAGAAATTCAATTAGTTTAATAAGATTAATTACAAGATTAATTTTTGTATGGTTTTTAAAACAAAAAAAATTAATATCTGAAATTTTGTTTGATAAAAAATACTTGGAAAAATTATTAAAAAATTTTAATAAAGGTAATAATTATTACAATGCAATTTTACAAAATCTTTTTTTTGCGACTTTAAATCAAAAGATTGATAAGAGGGGATTTGCTGAGGATAAAGGGTATCCTTATACTAAAAAAGATTATGGAATTAAAAATCTTTATCGTTATCATGATAGGTTTTTGATAAATAAAGAAGAAATTTTGAAAATTTTTAATCAGATACCTTTTATTAATGGAGGATTATTTGATTGTTTAGATAAAGAAAATGAAGAAGGTAAAGTGATGTATATTGATGGTTTTTCAAGAAAAGAAAATAAAAGAGCTAAAATACCAGATTATCTTTTTTTTCAAAAAGAAGAAGTTTTAGTGGACTTTTCAAATTATGGTTTGGGAAAAAGACGAGTAAGAGGTCTTTTTGAGATTTTGTCAAATTATAATTTTACTACTGATGAAAATACGTCTTACGATCAAGAAATTGCTCTTGATCCCGAATTATTAGGTAGAGTATTTGAAAATCTTTTAGCAGAATATAATGAGGAAACTTCATCAACTGCGCGTAAAAAAACTGGTAGTTATTATACACCAAGGGAAATAGTTGATTTTATGGTTAATAAATCAATATTTATTTATTTAAAAGAAAAATGTTCTGATATCAGTGAAGAAATTTTGGAGAAAATTGTTTATTCTAATGAAGACGTTATTGATTTAGATAAAAACCAAATTAATAAAATAATTTTAGCTATAGATAATATAAAAATTTTAGATCCTGCTTGTGGTTCCGGTGCTTTTCCAATGGGATTTTTATTAAAATTGGTTAATATTTTACAAAAAATTGATCCAGATAATAAATATTGGTATGAATTACAATATCAAAAAGCTGTTCAAGAAATAGAGAAAATATTTAAAGAACAAGGTAAAGATGTGAGATCGGAAAAATTAATTAAGTTAAACGAAGATTTTGATAATAATATTAATTATCCTGATTATTCGAGAAAATTATATTTAATTGAAAATTGTATTTATGGAGTTGATATTCAACCTATAGCTACTCAAATTAGTAGATTGAGATTTTTTCTTTCTTTAATTATTGATCAAAAAATTGATAATCAAAAAGAAAATTTTGGTATTAGACCTTTGCCTAATTTAGATTTGAAATTTGTCACTGCTAATACATTAAAAAGATTAAAAATACCTAATCAATTTTCGTTATTGGTTGATGATGATGTAAAAAAACTTCAAAATAAAATTAAAGAATTAAGGCATTTATATTTTAATGCCACAACAAGAAAAGAAAAAATAAATTATCAACAAGAAGATAAAAGATTAAGAGATGAGTTAGCACAAGTAATAAAATTAAAAATTTCTAATTTAAATGTTAAAGATTACCATGATTTGAAAAAAAATTTAGAGTTAGAAAATGAAAAATTAGAAAAATTATTAGAACAACCTAAAGAAAAAATAAATGCAATCCAATCAGGGTTATTAGGAGATGAAAACATTGAGATTGAAGAAAATCTAAATTTGATTAAGGCGCAAAAAGAAAAAATTAGTTTTATAGAAAAAAAAATAAAAAAAATTGAGATTTTTTTAAAAGAAAATAAAGAGTTAGAAAATGCTCAAAAAATTGCTAGTTATGATCCTTTTGATCAAAATGCGAGTTCTGATTGGTTTGATTCTTTTTGGATGATGGGTATTGAAAAAGGTTTTGATATTGTTATTGGTAATCCTCCTTATATTCAGCTTCAAAAAGATCAGGGCAAACTCGGTAAGGATTATGAAGATGCAGGTTACCAAACTTTTGAAAGAACCGGAGATATTTATTGTTTATTTTACGAGAGGGGTTTAGAGCTTTTGAAAGATAAAGGATTTTTAATTTATATTACATCTAATAAATGGATGCGAGCAAAATATGGTGAGAAACTTAGAAGATTTTTTGTTGATTATAATCCTATTATTCTTATTGATCTAGGACCGGATATTTTTGAAAGCGCTACTGTAGATACTTGTATTTTATTTATTCAAAAGTCTAAAAATGAAAAAAAATTAAAAGGAGTTAAAATAGACAAGTCAAAAGATAAAGATTTAGATATTGAAGAGAGATTAGAAGAACAAGGATATATTATTGATAATTTATCGTCGTCTTCGTGGTTTATAGGATCTAAAGAGGAGTGTAGTTTAAAAGAAAAAATAGAAAAAATTGGTAAGTCTTTAAAAGATTGGGATGTAAAAATTTATCGTGGAGTACTAACCGGCCTCAACGAAGCTTTTATCATCGATAGCCAGAAGCGGGAGGAAATTTTAAATAATTGCAAAACCGAAGAAGAAAGAAAAAGGACGGAAGCCATCATTAAGCCAATTCTTCGTGGCAGGGACATCAAACGCTACTACTACGAATGGGCAGGGCTGTGGGTGATAGTAATTCCTGCTGGCTGGACAGATAAGAATAGAGTCAGTACAGCACCAGAAAAATTTATTTCAGAGTATTTTCCTTCGTTAATGAGACATTTAAAACCTTTTGAAGAGAAAGCAAAAAAACGCGATGATCAGGGAGATTACTGGTGGGAGCTACGTCATTGCTCTTACTACCCCGAGTTTGAGAAGGAGAAGGTGGTGTATGGTCAATTTCAAGATTCTTCTGAGTACTCGTTTTGCGAGGCGGGTACTTATTTATCGAGTAATGAATATATGATTGGTGGCAATTATAATAGAAAATATTTTTTAGCAATTTTAAATTCTAAACTTATAGAATGGTATTTAACAAGAATAACTGGTTCACTTGGGACAGGATTAAAGATTGGACAAAAATCTAATTTTGAAAAACTTCCCCTTCCCCCCATCACTGCCTCCAACCAGTCCATAGTAGCGCAAATAGAGGCACTGGTGGATAAGATACTGGCGGCGAAGAAGGAGAACCCGCAGGCCGATACAAGCACGTGGGAGAAGGAGATAGATGAGCTGGTGTATCGTTTGTATGGGCTAACGGAGAAGGAGGTGCAGGCTATAGAGAAACTAGGTTAATTTTTTGCTATGTCTTGATCCAATTCATCCATAGCAGTTACCCAAGCCCGAGCAGCTGATTCTAAAAACTTATCTTTATTAATATCAATATCAAAATTAGAAACACGATAAATAGAGAACGCATTTCCTGTAAAAAAATGCTTCTAGCAGTAATTCTGTCAATTTTACCTGCCTTTATTGATTCTAAAATATCAAAAATTACTTTATAAATATATGAATTAACATGTTTTAATAATTCTTCGTCTTTTATAAAAGAAGTAAATAGCCCTAAGAAAAGACCTCCTTTTTCTCCTGCAAAACCTAGAAAATTTTCCCTTGATTCTGAAGTGTTCAAACACATAAAACATTTACATTATATTAATAATGTTCTGTATATAACACATTTTTTTAGTTTTGATAAATTTATTCTTAGAACCTGCTAAAAACAGCGATTATCACATAATCGGAAAAACCGATAAGAAAAAAGAGATAGTTAGGTATTGACTCAATACAAACCCACCTCATTGCTACAAAATCTCTATATAAAAGAAATTTAGAAGGTGTTTATGAGGCTAATTCAGGCACAAAAAACCTAAATTAAAACTAATTATCCACCAAAATTTTGACCAACCCTTTAACTTCAAAGGATTTGTCTAATTTTTCATCCAGTCCTTGTTCTTCCCATTTAACCTCTACATTGAGTTTTCGCCAGTCGATGTTTTGTAGCACCTTTTGCCAAATCTCTTCATCTTCCAAGTGAGCAATTTGCCATTTCATAGCCACTAATTGACCCGGCTTGAAACCTTGTCTTTTACGAAAGTCTTGCACCGCTCTTTCAAAATCTCTAGCATAACCAAGCACACTTAAATCTTTGTCCACCACTAAATCAATTTTGAGATAACCTAGTTCGCCGTTATATTCCCAACATTCACCTTCGGTTTTGGATAAATCTTTGCTAAGCAAATTACACTCTTTTTGTAGTAGTTCAACCAAATCAAGCTCAATTTCAAATTTGGCAAAATCGGCATAAAGTGGCTGTCTTACACGAATTTGTCTCTCTTTACGAATACTGTGAATTTGACTAACTAAGTCCCTCACTAGTTCCATCCTATGAAGTAATTCTTGCTGTTTTGGAGTAATTGGCTCTGTATTTGGGTAATCAGTCAAATGCACGGACTCAGGACCTTGATCTGGTTTGACTAATGACCAGATTTTTTCCGTGTTAAAAGGTTGAATTGGAGCTGTAACTGTGGCAAACAATCTTAGTGTTTCGATCAAACAAACCGTCACTTCTTCTCCGTGGCTTTCAAGAATGTCTTTACTGCGACGAATATACCAAGTTGAAAAATCACGAATATAGGGTAGAATCAACCTAGCTGCTTCCATTAAATTGTAATCTTCCATGTATTGATGGACTTTATGGGCATAGTCTTGAGTATAAGCATGCCACCACTTGTTGAGATAATGTTTGTAGCTTTTAACCGTTCGTTTGCCGGGATTGGATGACATGCAAAACTGCACATATTTAAGACTATTGGACAGAAGCAAGGTTCCGTCTTTAAAGACATTTTCTAAGTCTCGATCAATAAAACAGATACTTTCTGCATTCAGTAACGGAGAGTTAAGTAAATAATTACGAATGGCATCACTACCAAACTTTTCAATCATTTCTTCAGGATCAGAATAGTTTTTCTTTCGTTTACTCATTTTTTTACCATCAGCAGCCAAAATAATTCCACTAGCATTCACATTTTTAAAGGCTGGGGTGTCAAAGATGGCTGTGGATAAAACATGTAAAACCCTAAACCAAGCCCGGGTCATTTCTTGAGACTCGATAATCCAATCTGCTGGATGGTTTTTGGTAAAGAACTCTTGATTTTCCATAGGGTAGTGGTTACTAGCCCAAGGCATAGAGCCACTTTCTACCCAACAGTCCAAAACTTCAGGAATTCTAAAGTACAAATTACCCACATCATCTTTCAAAATAATCTCGTCTATGTAAGGTCTATGCAAATCTAACAACTGAATTGAGCCAACTGGTACATACTCTTCGTCTTGCAACTGCATTTTACGATAAAAATAGATTCTTTTTACATTTTTCTTGCTATTTGGGTGCAAACCGAATATCCAAGTGGTCCACAAAACTTGCTCTTCTTTGGTAAAGAGAATTTGCACAGCCTGATATTTTTCGTACAAATCTAAAATCTCATCCAAAATTGCCTGAGCATATCTAGAAAAAATTTGAATATTTAATTCTTTTTCCTTACGAAGTTCGGTTAAAGCTTTACTACGAAATTGAGTTACATTGATGCCTAACGGAAGCTTGCTAGTTGCATCACTGATGATGACAGTTTTATGGTTGGAATAAAAATCACTGACTAAATCTGTAAAGTTAAGTAGATGATAGATTGGGTTAAGAGCTTTCTGGGCTAATTTTTCCAGACTATCTATAAAAATTGTTTTACTTTTGTCAGCAGTTTGCCAAATTGGTAAAGGACTTCCCCAATAACGATTGCGAGAAATACACCAATCAGGAGCGGTTTCTAAACCCTTAGCAAAGCGATTGTACTTGAGGCTTTCGGGTCGCCAGTTAATTTGTTCATTAAGCTCTAAAGCTCTAGGAGTAATCTTAGTCTCGGCAATAAACCAGTTTTCTTGAGGAGCATAGTAGACTTTTTTGTTGTCGCGGTCAAAAACTGGTACTTTGTGGGTGTGTTTGATCTTGCCAAATAGCTGATCTTTTTTCTCTAAAATATCGTTGATCAATTCGTTAGCTTTGTCGTATTTGATATTGAAAACTGGCTTGAGGTCTGGATCTAAGGTATCTAAAATTTCACCATAATCATTGAGCACTAAAATTACTGGTAGATTATAGGTTTTGATAATCTCAAAGTCTTCTGGTCCATATGCTGCCATATGGGTTATACCAGTGCCTTCGTCACTACTGACAAACTCTGCTGGATAAACTTTAAAAGCATTGGCGGCTTGCTCGTAAGAATCAATCTTTTGAGTCAATTTAAAAGGTGGCTCATACTCTAAACCAATTAAATCTTGACCGGAGAGGGATACAATCTTCACAATGTCTAAACCCAATTTAGCAAAGTACTCACCACTATCTGTGATATGTTTTAATTTTTCTACCATTTCTGGAGAATTTACCACGGCTTCTTGAAAATGTAAGGAAATTGTGGGAATAGCTCGGTTTTCCGCCAAAATCACCAATTCGTTAGTTAATGGCAAAAAATACATAGAGTATTCTATATCTGGACCAACAACCAAAGCTACATTCGCGGGAATCGTCCACGGTGTAGTCGTCCAAGCGAGCAGATTAATAGGATACTCTTTAGATAAAATGTCTTTTAGTCTCTCCAAAGTATCCATATTTTGGTAGACAATTTCTAATTGCTCTTTGAGATAATCTACATGTTTACTTTGTTCAAAATCCGTTTTTAAAGCATCCCATTCTTGAGGGTCAAAGTTTCTGCGATTATCCAATATATCTTTAAAACTAATCTTTTTACCCTCTTTTTTCTCTAAAGCTTGGACTTGTTGTTCGATTTCCATTTTATATCTCAATTGTTCTGAGTAACTTTCAGATATCTCTTCGTTAATTTTTTTAAGCAACTTATGAGCCGATTCGTTGCTCACTCTAAAACGAACCACAGGCGACTGAATAGTTTCATCTTCGTATACTACATCCAAAGCAACCTCAGTGTGAGATAAAGAAATACCAATTGATGGAGAGTATAAACTTACCCTATAACCTTTGTAAAGCAAGTTTTTGCGATACAACTGACCCAAGCCCCACCAAACCGATTCAATAAAATCATTATCCATAGTACGATATTGGTCATCCATATCCACCCACCTACCAATACGGTGAATAATCCGTCGCCACTCATTATCATAAAGCATGATTTTGGTGCGACAAGCTTGGTTGAACTTTTCGATACCAATTTCGTTTTCTATTTGCCTTTTATCGGTAATATTCATTTCTTTTTCAATCACCGACTCAAGTGGCACTCCGTGACAATCCCACCCCCAAACCCTTGGCACATAGTAACCTTTTTGGGTTTTGTAACGAAGTACAGAGTCTTTCACAAAAGATATAAAAACATGACCCCAGTGGGGAGTACCAGTAACAAAAGGAGGTCCGTCCAAAAAAACAAAAGATTGGTTTCCCTTACGGTTTTCTAAAGACTTTTCAAAAATATTTTTTTCGTCCCAAAATTTTAAGACCTCATTTTCTGTAGAAAACATAAATTGTGTATCAGAGTGTGCATTTTCCTAGTGTAGAATTTTAAAAAAGTCAAGTTTATTTGATTTAATCAAAGTTACTAGCTAAATGCTTAATTATCTTTTTGACAAATAATTTTTTCAAGTTTATGCTCCTCACTAAAAATGAATAGTTTTTTATGCAAAATTACACTACATCCACTTTTTTCACTAGTATTGCTGATGTTTACTTCTCTGAGGCTATTATTTCTTTGTTGATTGCTTTGATCTGCTTAAGTATAATTGGTTTTTTAATCTGGTGGTATATTATTGCCAAAAAAAATATCAAATAAACTTACAACTACTAATTTAACATTATCTTTTTAAGAAAATATGATCCGATTTGTTAATGTTTATAAAAAATATGCCAAAAAAAGCCAGTATGTACTTAAAAACATAAATTTAGAAATTAAAGAAGGTGAATTTGTATCCATTATTGGTCATTCTGGAGCTGGGAAGTCAACTTTTCTAAAAATGTTGATAGGTGAAGAAAAACCAGACAGTGGGGAAATTTGGATCGAAGACATTCGAGTAGATAAAATTAAACCTCAGTATTTGCCCTACCTAAGACGAAGAATTGGAGTCATTTTCCAAGATTTTAAATTACTTAAAAGCCGTACGGTATTTGAGAATATCAGTTTAGCTATGGAAGCCGCTGGAGCAACTAAAGAAGATGCCAAAAGAGATATCCCTAGATTACTAGAATTAGTTGGTCTATCCGGTAAAGAATCAAAATATCCTAGCGAATTGAGCGGCGGTGAGCAACAAAGGGTGTCTATTGCCAGAGCTTTATCCCACAATCCGATTATACTACTAGCAGATGAGCCAACCGGAAATCTGGACAAAGCTAATACATATGAAATCATCACCTTACTCTTGAAAATTAACAACTCTGGCACAACTGTCATTTTAGCTACTCATGATCAAGATGTTGTGGATAAATTAAAAAAGCGGGTAATTACCTTAAAAGATGGTGAAATAGCCTTGGACCAAGAAGTTGGAATGTATTATATTTAAGGTAATTTAGTTTATAAAAAACTTTATAAAATTGAATATAATCGAGTATTTTATCTTAGGTTATTTAATGCTCTATAATTTAAAAATTAGAACTATATACTTGTTTAAAAGTTAAGTGAAAATTTAGAAAAACCTATTTTCTTGTTGAAAATTATTTACAATTATCATACATTTTATACTAAAATTTAATTCATATATTCAGAAAATCTGGAAATTTAATTTAATTAGCAACCAAAAAGAATACTTGCCAAAAATGAATTTTTTATTTATATTTGTTGGAGGTGATAAAAACCTCTTGAACAAAAAGACTTTCTAAATTAAAATTAGAACATATGTCATCATTACCTAAATTTGATGCAAGAGCCAGAAATGCTTTAGCCATAGCTCAACAAATATCAATACAACTTAACCATAAATATATTGGGTCGGAGCATCTCTTGTTTGGTATTTTGTCACAACCTCAGGATGGTTTACCTTTTCAGGTAACTTTCTTGGATAATATGTCAAACCAAGAAATGCTTGAAATTATTAAAAATCAAGGCTTAGACCGCTTTCAACCAAAAGATGAAGGTGAATCAAATTCAGATGTTTCTGTACTACCGGAAATTACAGCTGAATTACAAGCTTGTTTGGATGCTGCTATTGAAGTAGCAGAAAAGCACAACTATAATTATATTGGTATTGAACATTTGATATTTGGAATTATTAAAACTGCCGATTCAAACGCAAAAAAGTTAATGAATTTGAGTGAAGCAAATGCAGCAAAGTTAATAAATATACTTGAATCAATGTTTGCTGCATATGGACAGGGAGCCACTCAAAACGACCCCAAGATTTTCAAAAACAAACAGAAAAAGAAGCCAAATTCAGCACTCGATTTTTTTGCAGTTGATGTAAATCAAAAAGTTGCCAATGAACCAGACTTTAATTTGATAGAAAGAGATAAAGAAATTGATAGAATGATCCAAATTCTTAGTCGTAAGCAAAAAAATAACCCTATTATTGTAGGTGAACCGGGGGTAGGTAAAACCGCTTTAGTTGAAGGTTTAGCAAAAAGAATAAACGAAGGAAAAGTTCCAACATGGCTAGCCAACAAAAAAATTTTTAGTTTGGATGTAGCCGGAATGGTGGCTGGTTCAGTGTTTAGAGGTGAGTTTGAACAGAGAGTCAAGGCGATCTTGGAAGAAGTGACTGCTATTGGTAATGTGATTTTGTTTATAGACGAAATTCATAATGTAATTGGTGCTGGTGGAGGTGGTGTAGATAAAGGACCAGACATGGCAAGTATTCTCAAACCAGCTCTGGCTAGGGGTGAGATTAGTGTAATTGGAGCTACCACTGAGGAGGAATTCCGAGTAATTATCAGAAAAGACAAAGCTCTTGAAAGAAGGTTTCAACAGATTAGAATTGAAGAGCCAGATGCGGCTCAAACTGTCCGTATTATTAAAGGTATTAAGCCAATGTATGAAAATTATCACAATGCAGAATACCCTGATAATTTAATAGAAAAATTAGTTGACCTCTCTCATCGTTTTTTGCCAGCTCGCAGATTTCCAGATAAGGCTATCGATGTCCTCGATGAATCTTTAGTTAGGGCGAGAATAGTCGCTTTTGAGAAAAATAAAGCAAACAGTAAAACTGAAGAAGAGTGGGCTAATATTGAAAGAAAAATTTTAGAATTAATTAGAGAGAAAAACGAAGCTATCATCAATCAGAACAATGAGCTTAGCTCTAAATTTGAAGAAGAACAAAAAAAATTAGAACAGGAACTAAGTAGACTAAACATTCAAAATAAACAAGCTAAAGATCAAGCTGTAGTGACCTTATCTATATTGGAAAAAGTGATTTCAGAAATGTCGGGAGTCCCTTTGGTTCGTGTTAGTTCAAACATTTACACTAGAATTAAAGATTTACAAATAGCCTTAGAAAAGCAGATTTTCGGACAACCTGAAGCTATCAAAGAGATAACTTCTGCTCTTAAACGAGCTTATTCTGGAGTTAATCCAAACAAGGGTCCAATTGCTAGTTTTTTGCTCATGGGTCCAACAGGTACAGGTAAAACAGAACTAGTCAAAGTTCTAACTAAAGAGCTTTATGGAGATCCAACTAAGTATCTACTTAAGTTAGACATGTCAGAATTCAGGGAAAGACATCAGATGAGTAGATTATTGGGAGCTCCTGCTGGATATGTTGGTTATGAGGACACTCCACAGTTAACTGACTTCTTGTCTAAAAAACCTTACTCAGTAATTTTATTTGACGAGATTGAAAAAGGTCACCCAGAAAATCTAAATATTCTTTTACAGATGCTTGAAGAGGGGGTAGTAACTGACTCTAAAGGCAATACTGTCAGTTGTGAACATACTCTGATTTTCATGACCTCTAATTTAGGTAAAAATCAATTTAACCGTTTTGCTTCCAAGCTTGGTTTCATAGAGCCGACCGAAAAAGAAGAAGAAGATTATCAAGCCATTAAAAAACAAGTGTTTGACGAAATGGAAAGAACTATCAAGCCAGAAATTATAGGTCGTTTGACTGGTAAAATTGTCTTTAGACCAATTACTAAAACAGTTTTAAACCAAATTATTACAAAAGAACTCAGTAAAATACAAGAACACTTACTCAAACAAGGTCGAGCCTTAAGTATATCTGATGGGTTAATAGAAATGTTAGCTAATATTATCATTAAAGATAAATTTGATTATGGAGCTAGAGAGGTTAAATCAGAAATTGCTAAAAATGTCCAAGATCCTCTAGCTGAGTTCTTGCTAGATAATCCTGCAGCCAGAAATATAGAAATTAGCTTAAAAGATGGTAAAGTGGTCATCAAATCAAAAAGAGAAACTAAAACTAAGGTACAAGCTACTAGTTAAAGCAGTAAGTTTGAACAAATTTCACTGTTTTCCTATACCAGTTTCATTAATTATATAATTGATCCTGCCTTCCCTTTATAAGGGTTTTCTGGTTAGAATAATAGATTGCTTATGTTTTCGTGAAAGAAAACTGAAATAAATATAATTCTAATTCTTAATCTACTGACAATGCTACAGAAACATAATTAAACTCTTCCGAAAATCATTGCTAGCAAAGCCATTCTTACATACATTCCGTTTTTAGCTTGCTCAAAATACATAACTCTAGGATCAGTATCAACTTTGGGATCTATTTCATCCACCCGAGGTAAAGGGTGCATTAAAATACTGTCTGGTTTCATTTTTGTCATTGTATCTTGATTGATAATATAAACACCTTTATATTTTTTGTATTCATCTTCACTTTCAAATCTTTCTTTTTGGATTCTGGTCATATACAAAACATCAACTTCGCCAATAACCTCTTCTAAACTCTCTGTCTGAAAATATTCACTAGAAGATAATTTTTGTAAAATCCACTCAGGCATTCCTAAAGTTTTAGGGGATACAAAAAATAATTCGTTGTTGTACTGACTTAAAATCTGACAAAGAGAGTGTACAGTTCTACCAAATTTGAGATCTCCTACAAAAGCTACTTTGAGCCCTTGTAAACTATGTTTTTGTTCAAAAATAGTATAGGCATCGAGACAGGCCTGAGTTGGATGCTCTCCGTCTCCATCACCAGCATTTAATATGGGAACACTGGAAACCTCAACTGCTCTCTGAGCTGCACCTTTTTGTGGGTGTCTCATAACAATCAAGTCCGTATACTGCATCACCATTTTGATGGTATCTTCTAAAGTTTCTCCTTTTGCTGAAGAAGTAGTTGAGGCATCGCTAAAACCAACCACTCTACCACCTAATCTCTGCATAGCTGATTCAAAAGACAAACGAGTTCTAGTGCTAGGTTCAAAAAACAAACTTGCCATCAACTTATCAGACAAAATATCTAAAACACCCTGTGCTGCAACTTTCTGTTTGTAATTAAAAGCTAGGGTGAAAACTTGAGAGAGTAAATCTTGATCAAGCTGACTAGCCGAAACCAAACTTTGATTAAGTAAAGAAGGCATAAGAATTAGAAAATAAACTTCTAAAGGATTCAGTTTTTATGATAATTTTGTCAAAAAAAATAATCATTGATTTCGAACGAGTTTAATTAAAACAACCCACACATACAATACCACATCACTTTTTTACAAAAAATCCAAAAATCTGACTTAGGTCTTCAAAAACTTTAAGTTTATACCACAGTTCTAATATAGACCAAAAAATTACTAGAAACATTGAAATAGCTTGTAAGTGTAAATAGTAAAACTGTGTATAATTTCGTTCACTTGACCTAATTAAAGATTTATAGCATTACTCTATTATTCCAAACTTACTAAATATTTTTTATTATGATCGAATTACCTATTGATGATATTATTCGAAACTACAACCTTTTAACTGAAAAACTAGCTCAAACAACTGAAACATCAGAGTTGATTAGCCTTGCTAAAGAGCAAAAAAAACTAGAACCTCAGTTTGAATTAGCTAATGTAATTAAAAAATTACAGCATTCTCTTCTTCAAAACCAAGAGTTATTAGATCAATTAAGTGACGGAGACGAACTTAAAGAGTTGATTAAAGAGGAGTTGAAAGAGCAAAAACAAGAATTGGAAAATGTTCAAAACGAACTAATGACTTATCTTTCACCAAAAGATAGTAGAGATGAATATAATGTAATTTTAGAAATTAGAGCGGGTGCAGGTGGAGACGAAAGTTCTATTTTTAGTGCAGAAATGTTGAGAATGTATAATTATCTAGCCAATCGCCTTGGTTTTAATTTTAAAGTTACTCATACTAGTCCTAATCCGGTTGGGGGCTATAAAGAAGTCATTGCTGAAATTACAGGGACTGATGTTTATAGCTGGTTTAAATATGAAGGTGGAGTACATAGAGTACAGCGAGTACCAGCAACTGAAAAACAAGGTAGAATTCACACTTCTACGGTTTCTGTAGCAGTTCTGCCTTTAATAGATAAAGATAACGATTTTAAATTGGACCTAAAAGATGTAGAAATTACTACTTCCACAAGTCAGGGTGCAGGAGGACAAAGTGTCAACACTACTTACTCAGCTGTCAGAGTTAAGCACATTCCAACCGGTATCGAGGCTCGCAGTCAAGACGAACGAAACCAACAACAAAATAAAGAAAAAGCTTTACAAGTCTTAACTAGTAGAGTATTTAATTTTTATGAAGAAAAAAGGTTAGCAGAAGAAAGTGCTAGAAGGCTGGAACAAGTAGGTAGAGCGGATCGCAGTGAAAAAATCCGCACATACAACTTTCCTCAAGATCGTCTTACAGATCATCGCTATAACCAAAATTGGAACAATTTAGCTGGTATCATGAGTGGAGATATCTACGAAGTAATTAAACAAATTAAAAAAATAGAGGCCGAAAAACACTTAAAGAATCTTAAAATTTAAGTTTTAGGTAAAAAATAGGTATATAAGCAAATTAGGTAAAGGTAAAAATAAAATACTGTTCTTAAGAAGATGTTTATTAAAAGTAATTTTTAAAATCCGTAAATGTCTTTATTTAAGTATGACAGTATTTTGAATAAATTTCAAAGAATAACATGTCTCTTAAAAATCACTAACAGACAGTGAAGTTTGACAGAATATAAAAGTTGGTGTATGAGTACTTACTCTTATAATTAATACTTCGATGTCTCGAGTAATTAACAAAGCCATTATTACGGCCGCCGGTTTGGGTACTAGACTACTTCCAGCCACTAAGAATGTACCAAAAGAAATGTTACCAATCTTGAACAAGCCAATGATTCATTATGTAGTGAAACAATGTTTAGATGCTGGTATAAAACAAGTTATCATAGTTATAGATAAAGATAATACCGCTGTTAAGGATTATTTTGAAATAAATCCAAAATTAGTTTCTTATTTGCAACAAAAAAATAAACTCAATTTAATTGAAGAAATACAAGAAATATGTAATAAAATTGAATTTGAATTCGTTTTTCAAGATGAGAGTCTGCCATATGGAAATGCACGACCACTGTACTCCGCAAAGAGCTTAATAGGTCAAGAGCCTTTTGTGTATATGTATGGAGACGGAATTATGTTTGGAGAAGGTGCTGGAGTTTATGAATTGGTTAATCATTATCAAAAGTACCCGTCTAAAGTTGTGCTTACAGGAACTGTGGTTACACCAGAACAGATGCTAGCTTTGGGAATGGTTAGGTTGGCGGAAAATTCTGATTTAGTAGTAAAAGAAGTCATAGAAAAACCAAAACCTGATCAAATAGATAGTAATATTGCTAGTGTCTGTAGTTATATTTTTGATGAATCTATCTTCGAGTTTATGGATCCAAGTAGTGTGCGACCATTAGAAGAGTTTCAGATTCAAGATGCTATTAATAAGCTCATTCAAAACGGAAATGTGACCGTTTGTATTAGTAAAGGAAAATTCCTGACAAATGGTGATATTTTTAGTTACTTAGAAATGATTATTGAAGAAGCTCTATCTAGACCAGATACTAGGAACGAATTCTTCAAAATCTTAAATCGAATAGTTGATAATTTATAAAATTTTTTTGGTAAAACATGTGTTTTATGTCTGTATATTTGCAACATTAGTTAGACAGATTAGTTATAAAATCAGTTATTCTTTTCTTTACATCCTCATTTTGATTTATCGCACTATCTATAATTCTCACTATTTCACTACCAATAACAGCTATAAAACCCTTAGAATTGAGTAAATCTACTTGGCTCTTTTCCCTAATTCCAAAACCTATAGCAATTTTGTTGTTTACGAAATTTCTTTTTAAGAAATCTAACCTGTCCAATATCTCATCTTTATCTAGAACAGTTTGTTTTCCGGTTTGGCCAACTCTAGCCGTAGCATAAATTATTTGGTTTTCAGATAAGAATGGTTTAATTTTATTTATCCTAATTTGTGTTGTAATAGGTGAAATCACAGGTATTAGTTGCAATTTTAGTTTCCTACAAAGATCTAACATCCCCGTATGTTCAGGGCTAAAAAAAACTAAGTCTGGAACAATCAAACCAGTAAAACCGTTTTTGTTTAGAAGTTTGCATATTTCAACCAAACCAAAGTGTACCAAAGGTGTAAGATAACTCATCAAAATTAACTCCGTTTTTGTATTAAATTGTCTTTTTGTATCTGCAGCTTCATGTATAATTTGACTCAAACTATTTTCAAATTGTAGGGCTATTTGGTTAGCTTGGTGAATCGTTGGTCCATCAGCTACTGGGTGAGAAAAAGGTAATTGTATTTCAAGATAGTCAACATTATTTTGAAGCATTGCCTCTAAAGCTTGCTTATAAAGCTCAGGATTCGGAAAATTAGCCACTAAATGGGTCATTAACTGGTTTTGAGCCATGTCACGCCGTTTTAAATTGTAACTTATGTGTAGCAGGACATTTTAGAAACTTAAAAAAGTCAATAAAAATTCTTGATAATAAACTTTAAATACTGATAACACCCTTCTCAATACCCTTTTCTATAGCTAGTTTGACACAACCAATTACTGGTCTTGTGCTATCATCATGAAGAACATTGGCTTTAGGAAAAATTTTGTGAATCTCTTGAGTAGTAATGTCCAATATTCTTTTCCAATTCCACATCCCTCCGGTCAAGACGATATCAAAATCTTCGTCTTCTCTAAATCCAAAATTAGCATAACAATAAGTAGTTAGTTTATGAGCCCAACGACCAGCAATAACTACCAAGTAATTATCTAACTCTTTTCTTAACTGCTCGTTTCCTGCATTATACTCATTAGACAAGGCTTTAGGAATTTGAGTAATTGTTTCTCCTCTAATACTTTCTTCTGGGGTAAGGTTGTTATAAAAATCAATCGGATCCTGACCTAAAAAATTTTTTACTGTCCTGTAAATTTCACTGTCAGGTTTTAGGTAATTGTATTTTGCTTCAATCAGTAAAATTCTTCCAAAATCGCGACCACCATGACCCAAACTTTTGTTAATTTTATTACCTTCAGGAGAAAATAGATTGATAGCTGAACCAGTTCCAGCAATTCCTAAAACACCTGTGGCTCTATCTGATAAAGACCTAAAACAAGAATACTGGTCATCGGCTAAATTATATTTTTTAAGATATTGACCAATAAATTGAAAAACTTTTTGATCGTCAGGGTTTTCTTTATTACCACACTCAGCAATACCAAAGTATCCATATACAATATCGTTAAAATCAACAAATTCAGCTATGCGATCAAAACCTTCTTTTAGGTTGGCAATTACTTCATCTGGACCAACATACTTTAGGTTGGAATTTTTTTCTACAATAAAATGGACTACTGGATTCAGTTTGTAGTCGGTCACCAAAAATTCGATTTTTGTCCCACCTCCATCAACACCTAATACATACATATGCATTAATTTTTTAACTTATAAAAAGTTACTTTTAAATATCTTAACTAATTAAGCCAATTTTAGCAAGTTCGTTTTGATCAAAACCAAGCAAACTTATTTCTAATTCTAAGTCTATATCTAATTTCTTTTTTACTTCTTGTTTAATCTGACTAATTAATTCAAGAGCATCAGAAGCTCTCCCTTCACCCAAATTCTCCATAAAAGCAGCATGCCAATTGGATATCTGCAAATTTCCAAGAGTTTTGCCTTTCCAGCCTAAAACTTTATCAATAATATAGCCTGTACTAGGTGTAGGGAAATTGTGTTTTTTTTGTACTTCAGGAGGAATATTTTTAAACAAGCAACCACAAGTGTTTTTTGGTTGAATTTTTTTGCGATTATTCCACTCGCGATAAACTTCTTTAGCTTTTTGCACGTTACCTTTTTGTAGTTGCAAAGTAACCTCAAGAATAACTATATTTCTTTTGTGCCTAATTATGCTCTGATCATAACCAAATTGAAAATAAGCAAAATCAACTTCTTTTTTTTGACCATCCTCCAAAACTGTTGCTGAGTAAAAATAGTCAGAAAAATGGTGAGTTCCTCCATGAATATTGTTAAATAAAGCTCCGCCAATAGTACCCGGAATTCCAGCAAACCACTGCAACCCGGTTATATTGTGTTTGTGTAACCAACCAATAGAATATGGTAAATTAACACCAGAATCAAATTTAACCAGCACGGGATCAGCATTTTCTTTATAATCAAGATCGCTAAAAGTGTAATATTGCGAACCTGACTGTCCGTGAACCGGCGGTATAATAATCATCTGTTTAAAATTTTGGCTATCTAAAACTTGGATTTTAGTGGACCGATTGATAATTACTAGACCTCTTAAACCAGAATCAGCTATCAACACATTTGATCCACCTCCTAAAACAGTATAGGGTTGGTTAAATTGTAAACAAATTAAAATCAGCTCCTCTAATTCTTCAGATGATTTGATTTCCACTAAAACTTCGGCAGGTCCACCAATTTGCCAGCTAGTATATTTTGCCAGTTTTTCTTCAAATTTTGGTTGAAATTTTTGTATTTTAGACAGAAAATCTAAGTTCATAACTCAAAAAATCGAACTTAAATTTAGTATACTTGTCAAACCTCCATTACTAACTTCTTGAAAATAGTGAAATAAAGTTTCCTTACCAATTTCCGATTGTGGTTTATATTCTAAACATCGGTATTGATAAAATAAGCTCAAGAATAGAGTTTTAACTTTCCGATTTTTTGCTTTACTAAGCTTGCCACTAAAGTTTTTAAATAACCTTCTTCGTTGGCTTGTTCCATCAAGTGAGGGATTAAGTCTTTATAAACTTTTGTCACTTTCAATCACAGCCACTCGCTTGCAAAGTTTGGTAATATCTGGCAGATGATGACTAGTTAAAAGTAGGTTAACCTTTATTCTTTGTGTAGACTCAGGAGTAGGTCGTGTATAGCAGTCTGAGTATCAAAATTTAGACCAATGGTGGCTCACACCATAAACAAAAATTTGAGAAAGTACAACACACTGAAAATAATTTCAAAATTCATTCTTTTTCTCAAACTAAGCTGACAAATAGGAACTTACACTCTTCTCAACTCCAAAAGTTTCTGTTGGATACTTCATTCTTTAGTTGAATGTCAAAAATTTTTTAGAGAAGATTATTTATTAACTTATCTATTTACAATTGGTAAAAATACAGTATGATTTTCAGCTGGTTGTGGAACAGGTATAGTGTACATAGTCACACTTCCATTTTTCATGGTCACAAACAAAGTAAACCAAGAATAGTCTTTTCCATCAAATAATCTTATTTTTCCATTATAAACCACCTCTAGCGACTCAATATTTTCTATACCGGCATCTATAATCTTTTTTGGTAAAGGGATACTAGTCATTCTAGTAACATCTGTACGAAGAGTGTAATCTGATGAATGTCTCAATGCTACTTTAGAAAGATAAATTTTATTGGTATTTGGGTTAATACTTGCCACTAGAGCCGAGTTTTGCCCAAAGTCACTATTAATAAAGTCTTTTCCAGAAATGTCTTTAACTACTACAGCGAGTTGGTTGTTCGCTGACCCAACTTCAGATACATTTTCCCACCTAAAACTACTTATCACACCATTGCGAAACCACCAATACCAACCATATACATACTGACTTGATGGTAAAGTGTATGTTTGACCAGTTGCTCTGTCCCTTACCAATAATATATTATCAGAAACATTATCTAATAATTGTAAATTTAATGGAGAACCGGACCAACCCTCTTCTCTCAATAGGCTAGTTACATCAACCTTCAAAAAAGAATTGTCACTATTTGGATACACAAAAGCATCTGGACTGCGAGGTATAATATAGTATAATCCATTATTCGTGGTTATTGCTATAGTATTCATAGCCTCGTTCGTAACCATTTGCAAAATTGGCTCACCCATGTCGTATTCCATTCTGTTTAGATCGACATCTTGATTATTTGCCATCATCCTATTTATTTTCACTAAAACAATTTTATCATTTTGCATAACTGCCAAATATCTTCCCCCATTAAAGGGAAAAACACTGTCTGGTCGAAGTTCGATTGGAACATCCCAAGTAGCTAATCCCTCTTTCCATATACCTTGGTCATAAACCGATTGAAGGAAAATAATTTTATTTTCCCCCCAAACCACCTGCGATCTATTTGAACTAGTGATACCTTGAGGATTTTGAATTATGTTTACAGCATTATATGTTTTTATAATTTGTGCTATCTGTCCATCTTTATTAAATTCTAGGTGTATCACTGTTAGTCCATTATCATTTTTAACTGTAGAAAGAAAAATTCCACTATTGTTAAATCCATTATTAATCATTACTGTTCTAGGAAGAGATCCGAAATCCTCAAGTGGCATATATTCAGGTTGATTAGGATTGTAAGGATATATAGGAACCTTGTTAAATCTAGAAATTGTAGCGTTAAAAGCTATATCATGCTCAACCTGCACAGGGGATATTACTGGTTGTCCAGGCACAATTGTGTCAATAGGTAAACTACCAAAAAAGTTTGCAAGATCCCGTTCTGCAAGTTGTTCTAATACCCCCAATGAAACCGATAAGGGTGATGATCCTGTTTCTAGGACTAATACTGAATTAGGTGGTTTTAAAGAACCTGCAAATGCATATCCATTTTGTTGCGGATTAAAAATCAAAAATATAATTAATAGAATATTTAGAATTTGCTCCAACTTAAATAACGACCCAATATTACCCCCACCTTGAGCAGTTTGGTCCAACACTCTGCTGTCAGCAATGATTTGATACATTAAATCGATCAAATGTTCGTTTTGTTCTATAATATTTCTTTCTAATTGTTCTATAGCCTTATATTCTGATAACGAGTGGGGTTATCGCTATTATGATTAACCATAAACTCTTTGATTAAGGCCTCTAGTGTATGCAAATCTGTCTTTTGTTTTGTTAAATAGTTCAGCACACCAGCATTGGTTTCTGGTACACCCAGACTAACTAACCAATCTAAATTAAGAGTCTTGGACTCTAATTCCTTTATTACTTTTGATAGTTGAGTTAGTATATTCCCAACATATTCTATAAGGTTTACTTTTTGACTTTCTGGAGTTTGTGCACCCCCACTAAAAGGTTCTACTATACAAACTCTTGCCCTACCTCAACAGACATTGAATATAAAATTTTACTAAAAAATTAAATATTAATTTAATAATATCATGTATCTTTATTAATGTCAAAAGTTAAATAGTCATATTTGAATATCACGATCAAAATAGGTAGGAAAACAGATCGTTACATGGTCAATTTTGTAATTCTTATTAGAATTATTTCGTTATGAGGATAATGGAAGACGAATTTAGTTTATAATCCTACCTTACTTTGACAGTTTAGCCTCTTAAAAGGGGAGAATATGTGTTCTGTGTTCTGTGTTCTGTTTAGAAAGTATATAAACACAATTTTTTCCAATCTCAAAAATCTATTTTAGTAAAATTTAGTATGTTTCAGAAGAAATATCTATTCCCAAAAGTTATATAATAATTCCAATTGAATTTAAAGCTAACCAATAGATTTTATCTTACTAACAATTAGGAATAGTCACAAATTGACAATCAGTGCCATCTTTATCATGTTGGCTATTAATCACATGTTCATAAACACATTTATAATGTATAAATTATGTCCAACTTTTTCTTTTTTGTTTTTATTGCATTAATTATTTTTTTGTTATCTGGATTTTTTATTGTACAACAACAAACCAATGCAGTTATTGAAAGATTTGGTCGTTTTAAAAGAATTGCCAAGCCAGGCTTAAACTGGAGAATACCTTTTGTAGACAGAATTGTTGGCAGGATCAATTTGCGAATTCTACAATTAGACGTGGAAGTGGAAACCAAAACAAAAGATAATGTATTTGTAAAAATTATTGTTTCAGTACAATATTTTGTATCTCCAGACAATGTCTACAAAGCCTTTTATTCTCTTAACAATACTGGTGCTCAAATCACCTCTTTTGTGTTTGATGTGGTTAGGGCTAGGGTTCCGTCTATATTGTTAGACGAAGTATTTGAAAAAAAGGACGAGATAGCTAATGCAGTTAAAACAGAATTGGCTGGTTTAATGGACGATTTTGGTTATACGATTCTTAAAGCCTTAGTAACTGACATTGATCCAGATAGCCGAGTTAAGGCTGCTATGAACGAAATTAATGCTTCACAAAGGCTAAGGGTGGCTGCTACTGAAAAAGCAGAGGCTGAAAAAATCTTAAAAGTTAAAGCTGCAGAAGCTGAAGCTGAAAGTAAAGCTTTACAAGGACAAGGTATTGCTGACCAAAGAAAAGCAATCATAGAAGGTCTTAGAGCATCTGTTGATGATTTTCACAAAAATATTCCCGGGGTTAGTGCTCAAGATATAATGAATTTGGTTTTGATTACTCAGTACTTTGATACTTTAAAAGAAATTGGCGGACAAGCTAAAACTAACACAATCTTAGTCCCTCACTCTCCGGGAGGGATGAAAGAATTTGTTGAACAAATTAGAGACACCATTATTACAGCTAACGAAGTTAGTAAACATAGCTAATAGCTAAATTTTCCCAATTAACACTTATAGACAGAGCCTTTCGGGTTTTATGGAATTAAATTTTTCCCAAAAATAAAGCTTACTTCCAAATCTTGTTTAGCATTCTTTAATAGTTCGGAAACTTGTTTTTTAGCCTCTTTAAGATTCTTGATAGATGTTCTTGTTACTTCTGCTTCACCTTCTCTGACAACTAGCTCAAGTGGTATAAAACCGTTTTTAGTGTAAAAATTTTCTAGTTGTTCATTTCTAGGTAAGCTAACTTGTAGTCGTTTGTAGTTCCTTAATTTTAGCTGTTTTTCAAAGAAAACCAACATTTTTGATCCTATACCCATACCCCAGAACCTGTCAGATACAGCAACACCTTCCAAACAAAAGGTTTTGGAACTTTTTGGGCTACCATAACATACACCAACCACTAAATTCTCAATTACAGAAATACAATAAAGGTTTTTCCCCTCAGTTCTTGCTAAAGAATCTGAATAAGTTTCATTATTTAAATATTCACATTGAATTTTGTAAGCATCTTTTAAAAATTTTCTGATATAACAATAATATTTATTGTCATAGCAAATACAACTTAAAAAATAATTCACAAAAATTTTCTAAAATTTCTAGATGTTTGAAATATGGCTTGATTTTAAAATTTAAACATAAATTACAACAAAACAAAAACTGTTACAAGCCTAAATCTCGATTAATTCGATTAACTTCTCTAATAATTTCTTCATGTTCTTGGAAGTTTTCTGCAAAGTATTTTTTACCTGTTGCATCACTTACAAAAAATAAATAATTGTTTGGAATTGGATTAAGGGCTGCATAAATATTAAAAAATTGAGGGTTGGTTACTGGTCCAATAGGATAACCT
>FWWL01003796.1_pt1 | contig 26679 bp, 21 predicted proteins | sample 2228331 | NCBI WGS metagenome assembly FWWL01 (sample SAMEA103939775, study PRJEB20133) | metagenome
TCACTTAAGGCTTGAAGGAACAAGGGGATCATGAGCATAATGAAGCGAATCACCACTGCAATACTTTGTGCCAGCATGGCAATAGCAGCGTGGGCTGGAACGCCAACCATTGACGGCTCGTTCGACGGAGAGAGCGTTTGGGGGACACCTGTTGCCACGAATTCTACTCCAGGATTTGTGGAGGCAGGCGCAACCGCCACGGATCTCTATGTCACTGACGATGCTAACTACGTGTATTTCGGGGCTGCGGTTACGGGTCTGGATGAAGTGATGTATTTTGGGTTTGCGATTGATTGTCGTTTAGGAGGTGCCAACTCTCAGGAGCCGGGGCAACAGAAGATCAACTTTGCTTTCCCTGTCGGGGGGGGGTTTGACGAGCCTGACGTTGTCGTCCGTGGCAATTGCACTGAGGTAGAGGAGAGCCAAATTTTCAACATTCATCAGTGGAATGGATTCTTTTGGACTACAACTCAAGTAGGACCGTCTGAAGTTCGTCCGTCTCCTTCAAATGGCTTTATTGAGTGCCGTGTGGCCAAGACTGTCCTGAGTATGCGTGCCTCCAAACAAGGTCGGGTGCAATTCTATCTATCGGGCAATGATAGCGGCCATGGTCTATTCACGTCGGTTCCCTACGACATGCCCTGCGAGGAGTGGTTTCCTGATTCGCCTCAGCTGTTGACCAATCCAGCTCAGCCCGTGAGTCTACCTGTCCACGTGAGTGCATTCACGCTCGAGTAAGCCCAAAGTAGCCGCTTTTTCAATCTATGCTGCGTTGTCTGTCCTAAAGGATGTTAAGTCGTTGCCAAAAACTTCTGTCGGCCACGAGTCAGTGGGCCTCTCCGACAGTTCTGCACGATTCTGAGTTGTCGGTTCTAGGCGAGTCCTACCTCAGTACCTGTAGCGAGTAATTGTTGTCTCTTCTTTTAGGACCCGCCGTACGCACCTTCAAAGAAAAGCGTTACGCTCAGATTAACCTTTCTCGCTATTGTCAAGGGAAAAATATGTGAGAAAATTCCTACATTAGATCGGTCTAATTTTTTCTTGTCAAGAGGAGGGCACTTTGATGGATTTTGCCAAGCGAATTTCAAGAAAAGGAGGAACTTCATCATGTTGAAGGATATCACCGTCGCAGCACTTTGTGCTGGAATGGCTACGGTAGCGTGGGCCGGCACACCAACAATTGACGGATCGTTTGATGGTACGAGCGTGTGGGGAACTGCTGTTGCCACCAATTCGAATCCCGGGTTTTCAGGCGCTGGCGCAACCGCCACGGCGCTCTACGTTACGGATGACGCCACCTACGTGTACTTTGGCGCGGAGGTGACTGGATTAGCCAGTTGGCAGAGCTTCGGCTTTGCTATCGATTCTCGCTCGGGAGGCGGTAACACCCAGGAGACGTGGGGACGGCAGATCAACTTTGCTTTCCCAGTGAGCCCAAGTTTGGATGAGCCGGACGTGGTAGTTCGTGGCAACTGCAACAATTCATGGATTGAGCTTCACCAGTGGAGTGGAAGCACTTGGACAGGCTTCGGGACGAATATCGGAACCTCGGAAGCCAACTCGTCGCCGTCAAACGGCTTTATCGAGTGCCGCGTGGCCAAGTCTGTCCTTAATATGCGCGCTTCCAAGCAAGGTCAGGTGGAGTTCTACCTGACGGGCGACCAGAATTCTCACGGTCTCTTTACTTCGGTGCCCTACGACACGCCGTGCGCTGAGTGGAATCCTAGCACGCCTCAGCAGTTGACGAGTCCGGCTCAGCCCGTGAATCTGCCTGTCCACGTGAGTGCGTTCTCGCTCGAGTAAGCAAGCCGAGGAGACTGCTGAAGTAGCGCTGGAACACTCGATGACGTCATCTTGACAAAGAGAGCTTCGGGGTGGTCACCATGGACCACGGTGACCACCCCTCATTTTTGCGGGAGTTCAAGGTCGATATGGCACATGCGCAAGCCCACCTTCGCGGCCCACGCCGCTCGTTTGCGAAGCCGCTGTGGCATTACTACGACGCTTTCTGGGGTTACGCGTTCATCCTTCCATTCCTCATCGTTGCAGCCGTTTTTCTCATCTTCCCCATTGGCTACTCGTTTTACCTGAGTTTCCAAGAAACCTGGCTCTACTCTAACTGGTACGACCAGTTCTCTGACATGCGCTTTGTTGGGCTACGCAATTACAAAGACCTTCTCACCACCCCCCAGTTCTGGTACTCGCTCGTGGCCACGTTGATCTATGCGGCGCTGGTGATTCCCACCTCGATCGCTGCTGCGCTGGCTTTGGCGCTTTTTCTCAACACACGGCTTCCCGGCTATCGCATGCTCCGCTCGGCATTTTTCTTACCCCATGTTTTCGACGTCTTCGTGGTGGGCATCATTTGGCTACTTCTTTACAACCCTCAAATTGGGCCGTTTGCTGAGTTTTTCAGATGGCTCGGAATCGATTGGTTCAAGAAGTATGGGTTTGTCGATAACCCCTACACTATCCTCCCGAGTATCGCTTTTGCCATGGTTCTCAAAGGCATGGGATTTGGGATGGTCCTCTTTCTCACCGCCTTGAACAACATCCCCGAATCCGTTTTTGAGGCGGCGGAGATCGATGGAGCTAATGCTCGCCAGAAACTCATGTACGTGACGATTCCGCTGCTTCGCCCCATGATCCTTTTCATGTCGGTCACGGGCCTTGTGGGAGTTCTCAATGCATTCTCCGAATTTTATGCCATGACCAAGGCCACCGGTGGCGTGGCGTTTCAGTTCTTTGGAGCAACAGTCCAATCGGCGCGTGTTTCCGGATTCTATCTCTACCAACTCTTCAACGATGCGTTCTATGGCCATGCGGCGGCCATGTCCTTCATCCTGCTGACGATCGCCCTTGTGATTACCTGGATCAACTTCCGCTTGTTGGGAAAGGAGACGTGAAATCGTGACCTCTCGGGCGAAGAACACGGCGTGGCCTTCTGCGCCTTCGCGCCACCTGCCGAAATGGCAGCGCTATCTCATTTCCTATGCAGTGCTCGTACCGCTCCTTCTTTTGGTCCATTTGCCACTCATCTGGATGGTTCTCACCGCCTTCAAGGCCCCTGGCTACGGCACAAAACTCGACTTCATCCCTGCGCCTGGCGAGAAGATGTACACCCTTGAGAACTTTCGTCAGGTTTTCTTCGACAAGGACTTCCCGTTTTATCGTTTTGCTTGGAACAGCTTTGTCGTTGCCACGGGTTGTGCCCTGATCACGGTGGCTCTCTGCACGATGGCTGGCTATGCCTTTGCGAAAAAACGTTTCCCAGCGCGCGACCTAATCTTTGCTGCCTTGATAACGATCATGCTCGTTCCGGGCATCATTTTCATGGTGCCCCAGTATCGCATCGTTTTGAAGTTGGGATGGATCAACACTTACTGGGGGATGATTCTCCCTCACACGGCCAACATCTTTGGTTTGTTCCTCTTGCGTCAGCATATCCGAGGTTTGCCCGACAGTCTCCTTGAGGCGGCTCGTGTCGATGGCGCAAGCGAAGTGGGGACATTTTTGCGGGTCGTTGTGCCGCTTTCTGTCCCTGTCATGATAACGCTGTTCCTGCTCACGTTTGTGGGGCAGTGGTCGAACTTCCTTTGGCAGCTCATCGTCAACACGCCCGATTCGCCTTATCTCACGCTGCCTGTCGGGCTAAGCCTTTTCCAGGGTCAATACCAAATCGAGTGGGAAAAGATGATGGCTGGAGCCTGCTTCAGCATTCTTCCCATTGCGGTTCTCTTCACGGTCTCACAGCGATTCTTTATCCAAGGGCTCACGGCGGGGAGCATTAAGGAGTGAAAAAGTTAATAGGAGCAAGAATGGTGCGTCGAGGCAAAGTTGGCGGCATGAGGAAAATCGTTAGCCTGGTAGGCATCACCCTCGCAGCCTCCTTGGTCGCTATGGCTGCACCCGACTCATCCAAACAAGCAGGCAAGATCCGCCTCACCATTTGGCAGGGATTCAAATTCAAAGAAGTGAGCCTGTTGCGTGAAAACATCGCGGAATTCCAGCGTAAGTGGAACGCTGAGCACCCCGACCAACAGATCGAACTCATCGAATCGCAAGTGCCTTTCTTTGACATGATCCAGAAGCTCCGCTCGGCAGCGCTCGCGCGTCAGGTGCCCGACATCGCTTTCGTCGATGTCAACAACATGGTGCAGCTCATTTATGGGGGAGTTGCTCGCCCGCTTGACGTTCTGCCGAATTTCCCCGCTCAGTCGATTGAGGAATTCCGCGAGAAGTTTGTGCCAGGCGCATTCGACACAAACGTTGCAGTTTTCAAAGGGCAGAAGCATCTTTTCGGAATTCCGGCGCAGACCACGACTCTTGCTCTCTTCTACAACAAAAAGCGTTTTCGCGAAAAAGCCGAGGAACTTCGTGCAGCGGGCTGCGACCCGGAGCGCCCACCAAAAGATTGGGAGGAATTCATTCGCTATGGGAAAGTGCTTACCGAGCCGGAGCGTGGGCTCTACGGCTTTGGGATGAACGGCAGTTTCTGGTTCACAATGCCTTTCTTCAATCAATATGGGGCAGAGTTTATCCTGCGCGACCAAGAGGGTAACTTGAGGCCGGCCATTCCCAGCCCCCACGCCCTTGCGGCCATCGTTCGTAAGGCCAACTTTTACCTGAGAGACGGAATTGAAGCGGGTGCGTGGCGCGATGGTGCCCTTGATCCCGACCAGGGCTTCAAAAACAATCGTTACGCCATGATACTCACGGGGCCATGGATGATTGAGGATTTCCGTTCCTCTGGGCTCGATTTTGGAGTTGCCCTCGTCCCGCGTGTCCCTCTAGAAGAGGCAAAAAGCCTCGGGCTTGTGCCCCCGGATGCTACGGGAGAGTCAACGTACACAGCGAAGCTGACAGCCGGCAATGTCGGCGGAATGAACGGCATTGTCTCGACGTCGTGCCAATACCCGGAGATAGCGCTCGAGTTTCTCCTCTTTTTCACGAGCACTCCGATTCAGCGGCGCTGGGCTGAAGAAATGGGGGAAGTCCCTGTTGTCCTAGAAGCCCAAAAGAATCTTGATCTCTCACGTTTCCCAGAAGTCCCCACGTTCATCGAACAGATCAACACATCGAAAGCTTTCCCTCCAATCCCCCTTGCCAACATCTTCGAACCACAAATTTTCAATCCTGAGTTCAGTCTCATCTTACAGCGTCGTACGACCCCCGAACAGGCTCTAGAGCGCATCGCTCGTTTGCTTGACGATCGGATCCTCAAGCCTGTCAACGAGGCAGAGCGTATCGCTCTTGAGGAACTCCACAGCCAAGGCAAGCACTGAAATGGACCCTCATCTTCCTTTTTGCTCGCATTCGCTGGGGCAGGCTCTGTAATTTTCTATGCCGTGAGAAAATCAGATTTGCGAAAAGGGAAAAGGATGGCCACACCCGAGCCCCGTTCCACGCCGCCCAGCGGGAGTGGGATGGACCCGGAAATTGAGGAAATCCTTTTTACCAATCGTCCCCGATTACACGGCAAGAACCAGGGCCGGAATGAGCAACCACAGTCCCAAGCTCCTTTGACCCACGAAAGAGAGGAAAATCGTTCGTGACTCCGAAAGCGACTTCAGAAGAGACGAGGAATCGGACCGCCGAAGTCCAGCGTGAGACGAAAGAAACGCGCATTCGCGTTCAGGTTGACCTCGATGGGACAGGTAAATTCACGGGCCGCATTGGAGTGCCATTTTTTGAGCACATGCTCGATCTCTTTGCGCGTCACGCTCTCATCGATTTGGAAATCGTCGCGGAGGGCGATCTACACATCGATGCTCACCACACTGTTGAGGACACCGGAATCGTGCTTGGGCAAGCTTTACGCCAAGCCTTAGGAGATAAAGCGGGCATCGCACGCTACGGGGAAGCCTTTGTCCCAATGGAAGAGTCTTTGGCCCGCTGCGTTCTCGATTTGTGCAATCGCCCCTATCTACGTTTTGACGTTCCTCTACCGAAGGCTAAAGTTGGAGATTTCGACGTCGAACTTGCCGAGGAGTTCATCCGAGCGTTCGCGTTCAACGCTGGCATTACGATGCACGTGCATCTTTTCTATGGTTCGAACCTCCACCACATCCTCGAGGCCGTCTTCAAAGCGATAGGGCGGGCTTTAGGGAAGGCCATCCGCTACGACGCACGAATTGTCGGTGTGCTCTCGACGAAGGGCTCCCTCTGAAAGGGGGTGGGCTTGTGACGTACAAAAAGGGTAAGCAGCAGTTTACAAAAGAAGAGATTATCGAAATCCTCCGCCGCAATGTGAACCTCTTCAAAGACGAGGACGAGTTTGTGGACTACATCGTCGAGCTGGCTCTCTACCTTGTTGAGCACCGCATGCAGAGTCAGACGGAAGCAACTGACGGCACCATACCGGCCGCTTCAGGCGCAGACGGAGAAGAAGTGTTTGAAAAGCGCCACGAACCATTTCAGCGCGGCAGTTTTTGGGGAACCGACGCCGAGATTCATGGCATGCTCGAGCGCCACGTTCGCGAGCCGCAAGCTGAACTGATCATGTGCCGCGTCTGCGGAGCCATGGTTCCTCGGGACCGAAAGACGTGTCCCATCTGCGCCAGCATGATGTGAGGCGCCCAAGTGCGCGAACATCTCTTTAGCGCCGCCGTAAGCGCTGATACGCCGATTGCAGGGTCTGTTGCATCCGCGCCACGTTTTCTTGGGCCGCAATATCGAGCGCTTCGCGATGAGTGCGCGAAAGTTTGAATAGGGTGGGGATCCGCTGAAGCAAAGCATCGTGCTTGGGGTCGTAGCCCTCCATCCGGATGAAAATGCCATCAAAGCTCGATGGGTCGTGAAACTCTTTCACGATTTGCGGATAAAAAGCTAACGGCCGAAAGACTCCTATATCGTACAGTTTTCGTATGACCGAAAACGGGTCCCAAATCTTGTGCCGTGTCACCTGAACAGTTTCCATTCTCTGCGAGCCGTCGATGACAATGAGAAGTACAGGTTGGCGCCGGTCCACTGTGCGTAGGACACTCATGAAGGGATCGATCCCGTGGTTCTCATAAACACCGCCATCTGCCACATATAGATAGCGCGATTCTCTCAGCGCTTCGTTGCTGCGGCCGCGTAACTCAGGAGGAATCTTGTCGGAGTAAATTGTTAATCGCAATGGCGCGAGCGCAATCGGGTAGGCAGCGCTTGCTGCCACAGCACGTGCTACACGAAAGCTGCGAATATCGCTGCCAATATCTTCAAACGTCAGTGGTTGGACGAGATGCTCAAGAATCTGCCGGTCCCGAGGCGATACCCTCACTTTGGAGGTTTTCAAGTCGACCTGGGGGGGAAAGCGTTTCGCCGGTAGGTTTGTCATCACGAAACGCTGCCCTGAGTTGAGGAGAGTGCCGTTGATGATCAGAATGGGAGCGGGATCGGCGGGATCACACTCGAGAGCCCGCAGGCCCTCAAAAGTTACACCCCCCGCCCCGAGCAAATGCTCAATTTCATTCGCCAAAAGGTCCGTGCGTGTGATGGGCGTGGCAACAAGCTCCAATGCGAGCGGGGGAAAGACAACCATGTGGCCATACGATCGCCACAGAAGATTGGTCGCCATGGCCGCCTTGAAGCGCTCAAAAAAATCGGGCTCGTGCCGCTCGTGATAATGTAAGGTGAACCACGCTCCAGCAAGACTGCCCGCAGAGATGCCAGAGATCACGCGTACCTCATCCAGAACGCTGCCTCGACTGCCAGGCAGCCGAATCTGGGCGAGCTGTTCCATTACGCACGCGGCGTAGTACGCTGCCCGACTTCCCCCGCCACTGATCGACATGAGGACAAGGGGGGCGTTGGGTGTCTTGGGACGAAGTGAAATATCCGTTGCTGCGATGGGAACTGCCAGTGGATCATTACTCTCCCGGCGCGCAACAAGGCGCGACGCGCCGGAGGCGGGACTGTAGGAGGAAGTTTTTGCCCCTAGGTAGTCGCTGTGAATGACAGAAACGAAAAGAAAAAAGATTCCTAAAATGAAATACCGATAAGGTAGAATGACAGAAGCCTCGTTTTGCTTTTTCACGCGGCCCTTTCTTAAAACTTTATGATCAATCGTCAACGCAATACATGCACAAGATAAAGGAGATACGAAATTGGAGATCGAATTCTGGAAAATGAGTGGCGCTGGCAATGATTTCATTGTCATCGACAATCGCGCTGGCCTCTTGCCTGAGGCGGCCCGCTCAAAACTTTTCTGCCAATGGTGTCAACGTGGGATCTCGGTGGGAGCCGACGGCGTTCTTCTCGTCGAGCCTTCCACGTGTGCCAATTTCCGGATGCGTTACTACAATGCTGATGGAGGAGAAGCCGAGACCTGTGGCAATGGAAGTCGCTGCATTGCTCGGTTCGCATTTCTTCGTGGGATTGCTCCCGCCCAGATGACCTTTGAGACGCTCGCTGGTCTTTACCGAGCTGAGGTGCGTGGCGAAAGTGTCGCCGTGCGCATGAGCGATGCAAAAGACCTCCGACTCAATCTCGATGTCTTAGCGCCGGAGTTTCAGGGGACAGTTCACTTCGTCAACACTGGGGTGCCGCACACGGTGATCCTCTGGGATATTTTAGAGAACGCGCCCGTGGCTGAGCTTGGACGCTGGTTGCGTTACCATGAGATGTTTGCGCCAGCTGGAACAAATGTGAATTTCGTCCGGATCACAGGACCTCAGTCACTCGACATTCGCACTTACGAAAGAGGCGTTGAAGCGGAGACCCTCGCCTGCGGGACCGGATCGATTGCCAGCGCTATCGTGAGTTGTCATCTTGGGAAAGTTCACCCACCTGTTCATGTGAAAACACGAAGTGGAGATGTCTTGACCATCGGGTTCATTCCCACTTCCGGCGGCGCCCAGCAAGTGACACTCGAAGGACCGGCCCGCGTCGTCTTCCGCGGTTACATTGAGGTTCATGATTTGCAGTCCCCGTGCGCCGAGTAGGCTTCCCACAGCTGGCGGAGTTCTCGTAACTCCACTTGAGGGAGATGGCGGCTGAGAGACTCCCAATCTGGCGCTGCCATGTTCGGCACCTTTTCCGAGAAAAGCCTTTTCCAGTGTTCAAAGGTGCGACTCCGCCGAGGCTCAGCATCGAAGTGTTGAAAGAGATCCTCGTCCAAAAACGATCTGCGGTGGATTGTTGTTAGCCCCAATTGGGCCACAGCTTGTCGGTGCTGGCTCGTCGGATACCCTTTGTGTTGAGCGAACGCGTAGCCGGGGAAATCCTCGTCGTAACGGACCATGAGCTGGTCACGTGAAACTTTCGCCAAGATGGACGCTGCTGCAATGGCGTGACTTTGTGCATCGCCTCGTATGATTGGCCGGCAAGGAAAAGGAGATCCATCAAGCTTGACCGCATCAATGAGCACGAGTCCTGGCAGCACACGCAATTGCGTGAGAGCACGGCGCATGGCAAGTTTTGTGGCCTGAAGAATATTCAGGGAGTCAATTTCCTCTGGATCGGCCCAACCGATCGCAAAGTCCTCGGCCATCTGGATTATTTGCTCAAAGAGGCGCTCGCGCTTCGCGGCCGAGAGTTTCTTCGAGTCGTTGACTCCGTTGACAAAGACATCCCTGCGGAAGACCACGACAGCCGCGCAAACCGGCCCCGCGAGCGGCCCTCTTCCTGCTTCGTCCATTCCTGCTAATAGCTCGATGCCTTCAGCAAAGAGCCTGCGATCGAGAGAACCAATGTCATTGTTCACGGGTGCGCTCATGATTTCTCTCGGCTCACCATCTTGAATAAGCGTGTGCGTGGAACCAGAAGCGCAAGGTGAATGGCAGGAATGTTATCTTTTGTGGTAGCCTGCTTTTTTCCTCAAACGTATCATTACGCCAGATGACAGTGGAAGCTTTGGAGAAAAAATGAAAGCGCTCAGTCAATGGCGATGTGTTTTCGGTACGAAAGTGTTTAGGTCCGTGTTACCCCTCGTGCTTGCGATGTTCTGGGTTACCCAGGCACGTGCTGGTGAGGACGTTGTCCAAGCGGCCACTCCCAGTGCGGTTGGCACTACGACGAGTGTTCAGCGTGTGCTTGTGGCCAAGCTTGAGGATGAAATGATCAATCCGGTGACGAGTCAGTTTCTTTGTGATTTGATAACTCGCGCTGAAACTGAAAGAGCTGCAGTCATCATTCAACTCGACACTCCCGGAGGACTCCTCCAGTCCACACGGGAGATTGTGAAGCGTGAGCTTACAGCAAAAGTGCCCGTTATCGTCTATGTCGCGCCGCAAGGAGCGCGTGCCGCGAGTGCAGGCGTGTTTATTACATTGGCTGCGCACCTTGCCGCAATGGCTCCTGGGACCAACATCGGCGCAGCCCATGTCGTGGATGTCACTGGAAGATGGCCGTCTCGTGACAGCACCCTGGATGCAATGACCACGGTGAGCAAACTCACGGGCACCCGCCCTGCTCTCGACCCTCAAGACGTCATGGGCGAGAAAATCATGAACGACACCTTGGCATGGGTGGAAGGAATTGCGCAGATTCGTGGTCGCAACGCCGAATGGGCGCGCGAGGCCGTAGAAAAAAGCGTGGCAGTCACCTCTCAGCGTGCGCTGGAGCTCAACGTCATCGATCTCATCGCGACGGATCTCAACGACCTTCTCGCGCAGCTCGACGGCCGCAAGGTAGTGGTTGATGCCACAACGGTCACGCTAGCGACAAAGGGGGCCATCGTCGAGACGGTGACTCTCTCAGAATTGCAGCGCATTCTCAACATCCTGGCCAATCCTAATGTGGCCGTGTTGTTGCTCATGTTTGGGCTGGTTCTGCTAGGCTATGAGCTGACACATCCAGGGCTGTGGATTCCAGGAATTGCTGGCCTTATCTGTTTGCTTTTGGCTGCGCTAGCGCTGAAAATGCTGCCCACAAATTACGCGGCCATCCTCTTGATCTTCCTCGGAATTGTCCTGTTGATCGCTGAGATAAAGATAACAAGTTATGGACTCCTGACTCTAGGGGGAGCGATCTGTCTCTTCTTTGGGGCGATTGCGCTCTTTCAGCAGCCTAAACCTTTCATTGGCGTGACGCTCTCCTTCATCACGCCTTTGGTGCTCACTGTGGTGCTTCTTGTTTCCCTTCTCGTTTACTTAGTGACCCGCTCGCACCTCCACTTGCCAGCTGTTGGAATGGAAAGCTTTGTGGGGCAGACGGCGGAGGTTTTGCGTCCTTTGAGCCCGTCGGGCAAAGTCTTTTTCAATGGCACGTACTGGGATGCAATTTGGGCAAAGGAAGGAAGCCCTGAAGTGCGGATCGTCCGTATCGTAGGGGTGGAAGGGATGAAGCTCTTGGTTGAGCCGGTCGAAGAGCAGTCGCATGATCGAAGAGCCTAAGGAATCGCAGTGATATGATGCGGTGGATAGACCAAAAGCCGGCATGAATACCTATTCGAGGGCAGTTGTTCTGAGTTCACAAGAACGATGTTGGTTTTATGGAATCGGAAACTTTTTCGGAACAAGGGGATATCCTGCACTATATCCTCGGGGAGTCGAGGAGGCACTATTCCCCTGAGCAGCAGGAGCTGATCCGACGTGCATATGAACTTGCCGTCAAGGCGCACGAGGGACAGTTCCGCAAATCAGGCGAACCCTACGTCACGCACTGCGTTGAAACAGCCAAGATCCTCGCCGAAATTATCCGCGACCCCGTCTCGATAGCTGCTGGCCTTCTTCACGATACTCTCGAAGATACCTCAACCACCTACGAAACCCTCGAAAAGGAATTTCCCAACACACCTATAGCGATGCTGGTCGACGGGGTGACAAAAATCAGTACGCTGAAAATTCACAGTGCCCGAGATCAGCAAATTGAGACTTACCGCCATCTCCTGCTCGCGATGGCAAAGGACCTGCGAGTCATCATTATCAAACTCGCAGACCGCATGCACAACATGCGCACTCTTCACCACCTTTCCGCCGAGAAACAGCAAGTCATTGCCCAGGAAACGCTCTCGCTCTACTCCGCTCTTGCTGGTCGCCTGGGAATGGCTCGGGTCAAAGCCGAGCTCGAAGATCTCAGCATGAAATATCTCTACCCCGAGGAGTACCAGCGACTGAGTGACCAACTCCTGAAGCTTCGAGACAAGCACGAAACCGTCATTCAGAAGATGATCAACCTGCTTCGGGCTGAGCTCGGTTCTCACGGGATCGAAGCGGAAATCCAAGGTCGTCGCAAACATCTCTACTCCATATGGAAAAAAATGCAGCGCCAGCAGGTGGGGCTTGAGTCTGTCTACGACATTATGGCTGTGCGTGTGATCTGCAGTGGTAGCGTGGACACGTGCTATACCATTCTCGGGCTCATCCACAATAAGTGGCTCCCCATTCCGGGACGTTTTCGCGATTTTATCGCGACACCGAAAGAAAACGGCTATCGATCTCTTCATACGACAGTCTGGGGGCCTGAAAACGAGCGTATCGAAATCCAAATCCGGACTCGCGAAATGCACCGCATAGCCGAGGAGGGCGTGGCCGCCCACTGGCGCTATAAGGAGCAAGTGTCGGCTGGCCAAGAATTGCAAGAAAAGCTCCAGTGGGTCCGGCGGCTTGTTGAATGGCTTCAAGAGGTGCGGGATCCAAAGGATTTTCTGGATTCCGTCAGAGTTGATCTTGGAAGCGAGACAGTTTTTTGTTTCACGCCTCGGGGCGATATCATTGAATTGCCGATGGGGTCGACGGCCCTGGATTTCGCCTACTATATTCACACATCCGTGGGCCAGACGTGTACAGGGGCACGCGTCAATGGGATTCTGGTTCCCTTACGTCACGAGCTGCGGACTGGTGACATTGTCGAGATCATAACCGCGCCAAAGGCGCATCCCTCCCCAGACTGGCTCCAAATCGTAAAAACCTCCCGCGCCCGCACAAAGATTAAGCACTGGCTACGGCAGCAGCGTCTGAGCGAGGAAAACATCCAGAAGGGAAAGGACGCACTAGCGAAAGCTCTCCGTGCCCGCAATTTGCCCGTCGACTGGGATGAGCTTCAGAAGCGAGTGGCTCCTTTTCTCAAGAACTACCAGGTTCAGAGTTTTGACGAGCTTTGTGGAGAGATCGGTTTTGGGGCTCTTGTGGCCTCGAACGTTGTGTCGCGCGCCTTCCCTGAGATTCATCATCCAAAAGAGGTTCACAAGAAGTCGGTTTCGCGCGAAAAAAAATCTCAATCGGGTGGCGTTGTTCTTGCGGGGGGAATCCGAAACGTCACAGTGAAATATGCGCAATGTTGCAACCCTGTCGCCGGCGATCCCATTATCGGGTTTGTCGTGGCGGGTGGGGGCATGACGATTCACCGATGCGACTGCCGCATCCTCAAACGTCTGAGAGAAGATCCTAATCTGATTAGCCGGTTTCAGCAAGTTGAGTGGGATGCCAACAACCCGCCTATTCGCAAGATCGGCATCCGTGTCGAATGCACCGACAGGGCCGGACTCCTAAGCGATGTGAGCTCAGCCATAACGGAATCGAACGCTTTCATTCTCGAGAGCAAAACGCGAAGCAAACAAGACACCGCCGTGCTCAACTTTGTTGTGCAAATCCGCAACACACAGCATTTGTCGTTGCTATTTAGTAACGTGAAATCCGTCAAAGGAGTCGTGCGCGTCAGTCGTTTGTGATTCGGGGCGACCGCGGTATGAAATCGAACACCGAGCGTTCGTTTGTGTGTAGGTGCTGAACAGCGCCTTGTGGGATGCTGGGAATCGTACAAAAGATGAATGCGTAAGCGCTTATTTTTTAGATATTTGAGAGCTGCTCTTTCGAAGAAAAGCCTCTGGCATAGATTATGATAAGTCAAGGGTTGCTATGAAAACGTGGGCGATCAGCAGTGGATTTGTGGTGAGCGCAGCGCTCGTTGTTGCGCAACCACTTGAAAAGTCCCTCAGGATGGGTGGGCCACAAGGAGAAATAGGGAATAGGTTTCAATCTGCGATCGTTGTTGCTCAGAGCGGGCCAAGTGTATTCCGCGCCCGCGAAGAAAAATCCCCTCGTCATCAGCTCAATGTCTCCCCTAAGTTCGAATCTTCGCAGCTCGAAGAGCGCACCACTCCAAGTCCCACTGCCTTACCAAGTGCTTTAGAGAGAGGTCGTGAAAGCGAAAAATCGGCAGCACACCCCGTGGTCGGCCCCCCCAAAGGAAAATTGACCTCCATTGCTAACCGCCTGGGTGTGAAGAGTGGGTTTAAAGGCGCTAAGGTGGATGAGCTAAAGTCTTCTGAAAGCGAGCCTTCTGAAAAAGACGCTGCGACTTCACTTGAGGGTGAAGAGACCGCTGTCGTTCCTGCTGGTGGACCTCACGCATTCATCAGGCCAGTAACCGCATCTCCCGGGACAGGCATGGTGCAGGAGGGCACCTACTCGGTACTGGAAGATAAGTTAGCGCGTTACCGGCCCGTGACTGCTCCAGCCCCTGAGCCGACGGACGTTTGTGGTGCCGTGCGAGTTGCCACAGGACGTCTCGTGGCCCACTACAGCCAAGGAAACTACCAGGCCTTAGCCGAGGAAACAGAACAGATTCGCGCCCATGTCTGTTCGTTGCGCAATCTCCGCACTCTCTCTTTGGAGCAGAGGCTCAAGGTCAGTTCTATCTGCCGCATGCTGGACGACGGACTCCAACTCATCGAAGAAGGGCAAAAGGCTGGGGATCCGGCCAGGATCCAGCTTGGACTTGAAAAACTCCACGAAGCCAGTGAACTATTGCAGCCAGTGGGAGCTGAGTGAAAGCGAGGCTCTCCCCAAGTTCGCTGAGCGGAGAGCATGTTTTGCAGCGATTACAATTTTGCTTATACGCGCCGTCGCTTTCTCCGCCCTATTCTCTCCGATTGCGAAATCCGTGAACTCGAGAAACTGGAGCGGCTTTGCTTTACTCTTCGGGAATGCTATGATTTCCGCACCTTACGCCTTTTTGTCTCTCAGAACGGGATCGGCATTCTGCGTTATTATGAAGAGTCGCTTCCCGATCGTCCTCTGGTTGCGTTCCACCTCTTCGATTGTCTCGCCGCGGAGTTGATCACGCTCGATGTCCACCCTGATTTTCGCCGCCGCGGGCTTGCCACTCAACTCCTCAAAATGTCCCTTCAAAAGCTGCGTTCTCTCGGCCACACATACGCTTTTTGTCAGATTGGCGTTAACAATCAGCCTTCGCTCGCCCTCCACGCCAAGTTCGGTTTTCGTCCCTGGCGAGTCCTCAAAAACTACTATGGCCCGGGATGGCACGCCTACCTGTTGAAGGCTCCGCTGCGCGGAATTGTGGACGAGAAGTAAACCGTCTGGTGGCTATCTTTCCAATGTGCCAGTATGGCCGAGCTCGACGCGACATGATTTTCCCTGGCACGACAAGGGAATGTGGTTCCTCAGAAAGTTTTCGCGCATTTGGACTGCGGCAGCACTGTTCCAGATGTCGTCCAGCGACGATCGGTTGAGATTTCCCCAGCTTGCGGCCGCCCAGCAGCATGGCCGCACGTCTCCGTCAGTGTCGATAAGCAGGAAGTACCAGGGGTAGTGACATTTCTCTGTCAGATGCTTTCCCCGGAGGGACAGCTCGCTCAGGTCGTCGCTAGGTGACGTGGTCGCAGAGCTGGTTTTGTTGCTGGTCCCCCATTCGTCCGGCGACCTCGGTGGGAATGATTTCTCCTCTTCGCTTTGTGAAACGAGACTGCGGAAGCCAAGATTGACGCTAATTTCAATCGGCTTGCCCTCGGCCATCCGCAGTGTCTGCCGCAGCATTTCACGAGCTAACGGGAGATGGTAACCGATGAACTCTGGCTCGAGCTCCGGGTTCTCGATTTCCATCACTTGGATGCTGAAAGACTGGAATCCGTATTCGAGAGCAAACTCCAAAAGCTTGGGCATTTCACGAAGGTTGCGCTCGAGAAACGTTGAGGCCAATGTCATTGTCGGCCAAGGGCTCTTCAGGCGTCTCTTCCAGCGGTTGATTGCTTCTAGAGCGGAGCGTACCTTTTCAATCGTGCCTAACACGCGCATCTGCGAGTACAGCTCGGGTGTCACGGCGTCAACACTGACGAAAAGATGCGCCATTTGAGATTCGACGATCATCTCCGCGCGGCTCTCGTCGATTAAGTTGGCATTGGTTGTCATGGCAAGATTGTGGCTGCCGAGCTCGCGATGACGCTCAAGAATGCGCCCCAGCTTAGAGTAAAGCAGTGGTTCTCCTAAGGGAGTAAGAGTGATCATTTCAGGGTAGGGGAGAAGTTCTAGAACTTCGTCCACAACGCGATCGCTAATCTCGAGTTCACTTTTGGGTCGTTGCCGCAGGCTTTGCTGGGTTTCGGGTTGGGTGAGCCGACAGAAGTTGCATTTGAGGTTGCACGTCCAGTTCGTTCCCACCTGCACGTGGCGTGGTCGACTCGCAAGTTTGGTACGTCCTTGCCAGAACTCCCTCCAGTTGAGCGCGGCATTTGCCATTTTGAGCCCCTCGCCACGTGCGACACCCATTCGCCAGAGGAGTCGCTGGCGCTTCGCCCATCGCCCTAACTCTCGAATCGTCCTGTTCATTTGCTCCCTCTTGTCCTTGTCCTAACTGCACATTACAGGTCCATTTTTATTTGCTCGTGTCATGGGTGTGATTTCACGTGTCTGCGCAACGAAGTCATGCCGGCAACGTTTGCCCAACTCCAACGATTGAGAACACAATTTATCTTTGGCTACAGTAAACGCAGTGCTCCAAAAAAACACTCAGTAGTGAGTGGACTTTTAGATTTCCTTCTCCTTCAAGTATTTGTAACTCCTGATCTGCTAAACACGATGAGAGAATAAGTAAGGAGAGACATGATCGGAAGCAGTTGCCGTGCACTTAGTTTGATTGCTCTCTTTGCTTTGTTTTTGACGGGGGGGGCCGAGGCAGCCAAGACGCGCGGCGCACTGCCCGAACCGAGTGGCGACACCGTGTTGACAGCTCCTCTCACCCTCGAGCGCGCTGCTATAGAAAAACGATTGGCACTCGTTGCAGCTGCGGAGCTGACGCCGGCCCAACGGGAGTGGACCTCATCTACACTAGTCAAAACGCTCGAGGCACTCACCCAATTAGCCTCGCTTGATGCAGAGATCTCCTCTTTCGAAAACCAGGTGAAAACAGCTACGACGCAGACTCTGCTTCTGCGCCAGCGCATCGAGCAGCTGACTCACGAGCCACCTCGCGAAGTGCCCACGACTGCCTCTTCGTCGTTCCTCGTGACCTTCATCGCACAAGCCGAAGCTGAAGTGGCGCAGCGTCAAAAAGCGCTGGCAGACATTCAAGCGGAACGAGACCACCGCCAGAAACGTTTGTCTGAGATTCCGCAGGAGATAGCCGCTCTCAAGCAGGAGCTCGAACGTCTCGACAAAGGCGAGGTTGTTCCGCCAGCGCCTGAAGGACCATCGTGGGAGCCCCTGCGGCAAGTGGCGGTGGAGGCTATGCGACGCCTCAACGAAAAAAAACTATCTCGATTAGAAGCTGAGCGAGCTGCGCTGGAGGCTAAGCGCGAGCATCACGATTTGCAAGAAGAAGAGGCGCAACTGTTATTGTCGCGTGCCACGGAACACCTCAAGGCTCTTCAAGCCGCGTTAACTGTTGCGCGTCAGCGTGAGGCTCAGGAAGCGGTCGAGCAGGCGCGGCGCGCTCTGTGGGAGACAGCCAACAGTCACCCTTTGATCAAAGCCTTGGCTGCAGAGAATGAATACTTGGCGCGGCGGCGAACTGGGCCGCAGGGAACGACAGCCCGCGTTCAGCAAATCAATCAGGATCTGGACAACCTGAGAGCCCTTCAGGAACAGGTTCGAAAAAGCTACGAATCCCTTCGCAAGCGGCTCGAACTTCTTGGCCGAACGCCGGCCATGGGCCAGGTGATGCGTAAAGAACGCGACAGTCTTCCTGATCAGCGTGAGATAGCACGCAACCTTCGAGCCTACTCCGATGAGATGGCCAAGGTCCAGGCTGAGCTTCTCGACCTACGAGACAAGCAGGCACAGTTGACCATTCTTGACCACAAACTGCGCAGCATCCTCCAGCGCGAAATGCGGCTGAGCTCGGATCAGACATCAGCTGTCGTTCAGTCGCTCATGACGCAACGGCGCGCCCTTCTTAGCGCGCTTGTAACCGAGTTAGACGATCTCTTTGCCAAGCTGGCCGAGGCGACAACCCTCGCGTCGCTCGTCCAAAAGGATACGCAAGAGTTCGCGCGATTCCTGGATGAACGTATCCTCTGGGTGCGGAGTTCGGCTCCCTACACACCTGCAGAGCTAGCTCGGGTTGGCCAGGCGTTCACAACACTTGCCAGCCGTGATAATCTGGCTTCGGTTGTGATGGCTTTGCGTCGCGACGTGGGCAACGAACCCCTCCTCTATATCGCCCTCGGCATCCTCCTCGCTGCAGTTTTGCATTGGAAGAAATGCGCTTTTACGTCTCTTTTCAGCCTTAGGCAGAAAAGCCTGACGCTTGGTCAGACTCTTCGTTATACGTTTTTTCTCATCGCGGATGTACTGACTCCCAGCCCCTTAGTTCTTACTTATCTTGGCTTGCGGCTTCGGGAGGTGGCCCTGGAGAGCCGTTACCTCGAAGGGGTGGGGAATGGCCTCACCTTCGCCGCAGTCTTCCTTATTCTGCGGCGTCTTGCGCGATGGATCGACAAAGTTGCTCGACATGACCAATATCATTTCCTTTGGCGCCAACTTCGGCATGGGCTATCGCTACTTGCTTTCCTAGGAGCGGCTACAGTCTTTGTGATTCAGGTCGCTGAGGCTGCCTTGCCCGTATTATCGGCAGACAGCGTTGAGCGCACTGTGTTCGTAGGAGCTATGCTCGCTCTTTCACTCTTCGGGGTGAGGTTGGGAGCCACCCTGATTCGGCATAGTCCTAAGGGGCATCCAGATTCTCCAGCGAAGACTCTTTTGCAGTGGTCCCTAGCCGGAGCTCTGACCAGCGCGGGTTTAGGGGTCGTACTGGCAGTGCTTTCCTCGATGGGCTTTCACTATTCTGCCACCCAGATACTCATTCGCGCGCTGCGGAGTCTCGTCTTGATTGTAGGCAGCTATGGCATTTGGTGGTTGGTTCAGCGGTGGCTGATTCACTTTGCGAGAACGCACGGTGCTCTCGAAAGCGTCCCTGGCCCTACACAAAGAGGAGGGACACGGCAGGAGACCAGGGGGGCAGGAGAGCTGGCGTCTCCTGCGACTTATTTGGCTCAAAGCCGACGCCTCGTATCCGTTTTGCTAGCTATTATTGTTGCAGGGCTTCTGTGGCTGGTTTGGGTGGATGTCCTTCCAGCGTTGGCGCTCATCGCACGCATTCCGCTGTGGCGAAAAGGTGAAGTCGCTGCGGGGGCTGCAACGGTTTGCGTGACCCTCGGAGATCTCTTTCTGGCATTGCTCGTTGTGGGGCTCACATTTGCCTTTGTAAGGAATGTTCCAGGGTTGATAGAGCTCATTTTTCTTCGTCGCACCCATGTCGAGAAAGGGACGCGCTATGCCATAGCCGCTCTTGTTCGCTACGCTGTCATCATGGTGGGACTCATCGAAAGCTCCCATCTCCTGGGTCTAACGTGGAAGAGCGTGCAATGGATGGCTGCCGCGATCACGGTAGGACTAGGCTTTGGGCTCCAGGAGATCTTTGCCAACTTTGTCTCCGGATTGATTCTCCTGTTCGAACGGCCGGTGCGCGTGGGGGATTGGATCACCGTGGCGGGAACGACCGGCGTTGTGACCGACATCCGCACGCGTGCCACCATCATCCGCGATCCCGATGGCAAAGACCTGCTCATTCCCAACAAGCAGCTTATTACAGCTTCCGTGATGAACTGGACCCTCTCGGGACCTGGGACGCGGTTAGCGTTTGATGTCCGAACGGATCTCTCTGCAAAGGACGACGAAGTTCGGCGCGTTTTACTTGAAGTGGCTAAGTCCGACGCACGTGTTGCTCGCACTCCTGCGCCGTTCGTCCTCATGGAAGGGATCACAACTACTGAGCAACGCTACCGCCTCTATGTCTATTGTAACGCTATTGAGGATCGTCTCACGCTCAAAGACCGTCTGATGAATTCCATTCAAGAGTCTTTTGCTGCGCGTGGTATCACCATGACGTTCTTGGAGTGTGCATTATGGTGAGAAGGCAATCTCCCGAAGATTCTCGCAAAGGTTCTCCGCCGAGAGAAGTCTCGGCACCAGGCAAAAACTGCGTCTGGGGGATCTACGTTATTCTCGATAGCAAGTTAGCAAAGAAACCCCATTTCGAAATTGCTCGAGAAGCCATTCTCGGCGGGGCTCGCGTCATTCAACTCCGTGAAAAGCACCTTCCACGCCAAGAAGTGCTTGCGATTGCCCGTGATCTCCGCGCGCTGACGCGGGATTATGGCGTAACATTCATCATCAACGACGATGCCGATATGGCTGCAGAAGTTGATGCTGATGGCCTTCACATTGGGCAGGAGGATATGTCCCCGTCAGTGGCGCGGGGGATTATCGGGCCGCATCGTATTCTCGGCCTTTCGACGCACACGTTGGAGCAAGCCAAGAAGGCGATGGAACAGCCTGTAGACTACATCGGAGTAGGCCCGGTGTTTCCAACGCGGACAAAGGAGAATCCTTGGCCAACCGTGGGAGTTGAGTTGATTCGCAGCGTTCGAAGCCAAACATCCCACATCATCACGGCCATCGGCGGCATACGAGAAGAGCATATACCAGAGCTCGTTGAGGCTGGTGCCCACAACATCGCTATGATTGGCGAGATCATGACAGCGCCAGATATACGGAGTAAGGTTGCCCGTCTGTGTGAACTCTATGAAGCTGCCGTCGCAGAGGCCCGCAGCGGGGCGTCTGACCGATGAACTCTCATGCGTCCACATCATCTTGGTCGGATAAGCTTCTGCGAGACGTGGGAGAGCAGCGCCTTCTCGACTTGTTGGCACCCTATCTCGCATCGCCGGACGACCAGATTGCCGTGGGTGTGGGAGACGACGCAGCTGTTGTTTGCCACGCGAAGGATGGTGCTTTTGACGTTCTCACCACCGACATGCTCATCGAAGGAACCCATTTCCCGCCGCGAACGAACACTCCGTGGCATGGTCTGGGTCACAAGGCACTGGCCTCGAATCTTAGCGACATTGCTGCGATGGGGGCGGTGCCGCGATACGTTCTCGTCTCCCTCGGGGCCCCTGCCGATTTACCCGTTCAAGCGGTCCTGGACCTCTATCAGGGGATGTTTGAGCTAGCCCGGCTGTGGGGCGTCAAAATTGTCGGTGGTGATACGGTAGGCGCTCCAGTAGTTGTCATTGCGATCACCGTTATCGGCGAGTGCGGAGATGGGCTTCAACTGCCTTTGCGCTCGCATTGCTGTCCGGGGCAAAACGTCTATGTCTCTGGAAATTTGGGCGCCTCTTTGGCCGGGCTTCGACTGATCTTGGACGCCTCTCTACGAGAAAGATTCTCGCGCGATATTGCTGATTCCCTCATTCAGTGCCATTGGTATCCCTCGCCCCGCATCGATCTCGGACAGGCCCTGGCGACAAGCGTTGCCGATTTGGCAATGATCGATATTAGTGATTCGCTTTACCACGAGTTGCGCCTATTAGCAGGAAAGAGCAGAGTCGGATTTCAAATCGAGCTCGATGCTTTGCCCACGCTCCCAGTCCTCGCTACTTTTGCAAAGGCCACGGAAACCTCACCCAGTGAACTTGCGCTTTTCAGTGGGGAGGAGTATGAGTTGCTCTTCACCACGGTCTTGGAGCCTCCCGACCTGAAACGCGTGCTGGAAAGGCATGGTCTCGAAGTCGAAGTGACACGAATCGGTGTCGTGACACCCTGCGAAGGACAGATAGAGTTTCTGCTCAAAGGGGAGAGAATTCCTGCCCCAACTGATCGCACTTTTGACCATTTTCGCCTGTGTTAACATAATTTTGCAGCGGTAATGGTGCGTGGTTAAAAAGAGAGACGATCAATAGCCACCCTTGAGGCCGTCAATAAAACAGAACTGAATCAGTACTGTTATTCCGAATTCACTCTCAAGAGGACAGCATGCACGAATCAGGAAACCAGCCGCTTCGCCCCAACCGCTTGCTTCAGGAGACGTCGCCTTATCTGCGCCAGCATGCCTTCCAACCAGTCGATTGGTATCCGTGGGGAGAGGAAGCCTTTCAGAAAGCTAAAAGAGAGAACAAGCCGATCTTCCTCTCGATTGGGTACAGTGCATGTCATTGGTGCCACGTCATGGCCCACGAAAGCTTCGATAACGAAGCGATTGCCGCGCTCCTGAACCAGCATTTCGTCTCGATTAAGGTGGACCGCGAAGAACGCCCCGATGTCGACGCCATCTACATGAACGTTTGCATGGCACTGAATGGCTCTGGAGGCTGGCCTCTGACGGTCTTCCTGACTCCGGAACTTCACCCGATTTTCGCGGGGACGTATTTCCCTCCGGATGACCGCATGGGGTACCTCGGATTCCGTTCCCTTGTCCACCGCATAATTTCTCTTTGGAACGAGAACCCGCAAGCGCTCGCCGAGCAGGCTCGAACGATGACCCGGGAACTGCAGCGCCTGCTGCAGCAGGCTCCGCCGGCTGGAAGTAGTGAAGAACCCTTTTCAGCGCGTCTTTTCCGTATGACGCAGCAGCGCTATGATGCCACAAACGGAGGATTTGGTGGAGCACCTAAATTCCCGCCCGATTCTCTTCTCAGAGCACTGTTGGCAATAGGTGTCTTTGAGCGAGAACCGAGGGCGCTCGCAATGGTCCGCACCACTCTCGATGCCATGATGTACGGGGGGCTCTACGATCAGCTCGAAGGCGGTTTTGCTCGCTACTGCGTTGATGCTGACTGGACCGTACCGCATTTCGAGAAAATGCTCTACACGCAAGCTTTGCTTATTCCGCTTTACGCCGATGCCGCGTTAGTTTTTGGCAATCTGGAATATCAACGCGTTGTCGCAGAGACTGCTGACTGGGTGACTCAACGCATGCGTGATCCCAGCGGGGCCTTTTACGCTGCTCTCGATGCCGACAGTGACGGCCAAGAGGGAAAGTACTACGTGTGGTCGCTTGAGGAAATTGAAGCGCTTCTCGGTTACACGAAAGCCGATGTCGCTGCTGCGCTGTTTGAGGTGTCGCGAGCGGGAAATTTCGAGCATGGTCTCAATGTTCTCCGCCGAGCCCCCGACTTGACCGCCTTAGCCACACAGTTCTCAATGTCCCTTGAAGAGACCGCAAAGCTTGTGGATGAAATTCGCGCTGTGTTGCGAGAAGCTCGATCGCACCGTAACCCACCTGCCGTCGACGACAAGATTCTTTTAGGGTGGAATGGGCTCATGATCTCAGCTCTTCTCCGGGCGGCGGAAGTCTTAGGCCAACCCAGATATGCTCACGCAGGTGCTGAGGCTGCGCAGGCGCTTCTTTCATCCCTTCGCCCAAGCAAAGGCCATCTCTACCGTGTTCTTTGTAAGGGGAAGGTCTCTGTTCCCGCACTTCTGGAGGACTATGCCTTTTTTGCCCAAGCCCTGCTCGATCTTTACGAATACTTTGCTCAAGACCGATACCGACAAGTCGTTGAAGAGCTGGTGCGCGAAGCGTGTGAGAAGTTTGTCGACAAGCAGTCGGGCCGTGTTTTCACGACCGATGGCGGTGATGAGTCGCTTCTGTTCCGGCTAGAGGATTACGATGATAATGCGATCCCCTCTGCAGCCATTGCTTTGCTGGCTGCCCTGCAACGCCTTGCTCTGATGACCGCTGACTCCGCATGGGCTGAATTCGCCGAAATCATCAATCTTCGTCTTCGTTCCTACGTCGCATCAGTGCCTTGGGTAGCGCCGTCCTATTTGCATGTTTTGGCTTATGCGCAGCGGCCACTTGTGGTGCAGATAGACTTGTCGCGCGGCGAAGAACAGATCACGCCGTTTCTTGAAATTGTTCGCAGGGCCTATGCCCCCAGCCGGATCCTTTCGTATAACACAGGCTCTCTGCCTTCCAATGGCGCACCGGTCACAGTTTGTGGAAAAGACCGCTGTTATCCTCCCGTCACCACTCCCCACGAATTGCGGGAACTTCTCACACGGGAGCATTTGGCGCTCATTCAAACCATGCAAAGATGCTAGGGATGGTTGGAATGATGGAAATGGCGATCAAGATGATAATGATCCATTCGAGAGCTTCGAGTCTGCGTGTCGCTGAGCGATCCGAAAGCTTCTCATAAATGCTTTCGAGCGTTTGTAACTTGCGCAAGATACTTGTGTCCCAGTCGGGCAAGTGAAAGCGCTTCGCTGTGGCCACGTAGAGGCGAGCAAGCCACTGGTCGCCAAGAAGCTTCAAGGCGTTATTGACACCCTCGAAGAGGATGGCGCAATCGGCTTGAAGCTGTGCCACACGATCGATTTCTTGATCCATTTGCAGCAGCTGTTTCCACCAGGGCTTGTGAGATCCGGTCAAGGTTCGGTATGCCTGTTCGAGACCGTCATCAAGCTCCTGGTCCATCCAACGCATTTCGAGTAGCTCGACGTTGGCAAATTCGAGTACGGTGCGCACGTCCTCTGCATCTTGATCAAAAACGATAGCCGAAGCCCAGTCGATCAAGACAAGGTCGTCGGGCCCGCAACTCATTTGCACAGCCAATGCGTCTTGGACCTCTTGCCGTGAAAGCGGCTCTTCTTCAGCTCGCAGAATTTGCGCTAATATGTTGCCGTGCTGAGCGATGAGCTCTTCGTGGCTGACAGCACCCTCATAGGATTGAATCTGATAAATAAAATAATCCTCAACAAAATCACTGATCTCTAAGCGCGAGATGGCGTCTTTGAGCATGTTCACGAGACTCTCGACCTGTTGGCGTGAGTCGCTCAGCAGCAGCGGATTATCGTAAAGAGCTAGACTCAGCTTGAGCAGGCTTTCCAACGAGCCAGCAAAGGGGATTGTGTAACAGACCTGGGCGACGCCAAAATCGAAGAGCGTGATTTCGAGGGTTGGGTCGCTGCGAAAATCGGCGATCGGGAAATCACCTACGCGGCGCACAATGCGAACTGGAAGAGGCCGGTACTCGAAGTAGGGTGGGGCTTTGCGTCTGTGACGCAAGCCCCCGCGTTTTGCCTCTTCCGCAAGAATGCGGTCGCAAGCATCCAAATCAATGGCCATGCCGACGTCGTAGGCAAAAAGCGCGTGGCAAACTCCGTTCTGAATTTTAATAGCTGTATGCGTTGCCTCCATGCAGTCGTCCCTCCGAACAATCGGCATTTGAGAAGCCCATTATGCAACTTTATAAGCTCCCATCTGGCTTTCCGATGTCAACGAAGGTCGGCACTGGATCGCCGTCGCTACGATTCTGTGACGACGTCACGGTACCCTTGTACATTAGGCGTGTGATTGGTTCGCTCCAACGACTAAGTTCGGGAGAGTGCCACGGGCGGCGCTGGAATGTCCTAGGCCGAGAGCACAGCAAAACACTTCTCACGGCTTGTATGTCCGCGTACAAGAGCGAGGCGACTCGGGGCAATGCAAAGATGCTCGGCGAGAAGTCTGCGCACGGCGTCATTGGCTTTTCCCTTATCTGGGGCCGCTGTGGTCCATACCTCAAACGTGTCGGGCCCAAGCGCTTCAATCTTTTCCCTTTTTGCTTTTGGATGCACTCGAACTTTTATGTGCTTCTCCATTTGCCCCTCTCACTTCCCGATGCAGAAGCGCGAAAAGATTTTGCTAAGAACATCCTCGCTTGCATCAAGTCCCAGGATGGCGTCCAGAGCATTGAGTGCTTCGCGTGCGTCAGTGGCGACAAATTCAATAGACACGCCCGACAGCAGGGACCTAATAGCTCGATTGAGTGCCGCTGCGGCACTGCTGAGGCACTGCGCGTGTCTTTCGTTCGTGATGCAGATGTCGCCCTGCAGAGAAGAATCGCCCATGAACCTTTCAAAGAGTAATCTCTCGAGCTCGTCCAGACCGGTCCTCTGTAAACAAGACACCGCAACGCAAGTGATGCCTTGCCCTTGAAGCTTGGTGCGCAAGCGCGAGACTTTCTCATTGGTCACCAGGTCGATTTTGTTGATAACCGCAATCGTTCTGTCGGGCGGAACAAGTTCTGTAGAGAAGAGCTCCGCGAAGACGTCCTCTCTCTCTGCGGAGACGTTAATGACACACAGCACCAGCTCAGCTTGGCGGGCTTCTTGGAGAGAACGTTCGATGCCCACTTTCTCGATCGCGTCGTTTGAATCGCGAATTCCTGCTGTGTCGACTAGCGTGATTGGCAGTCCCCGCAGGTCGATGGTCGATTCAATCGTGTCGCGCGTTGTCCCAGGATGAGGGGTCACGATGGCGCGCTCGCGACCGACAACCGCGTTGAAAAGGCTCGACTTTCCTGCATTGGGGGCACCAATCAAAACAACCCGAGCTCCCTGCAGGGCGATGCGTCCTCCCTGAAATGTTTTTAGCAAAGTTGCGATAGAATGAGCGACCTCTCGGAACATGGCTTCGTGTTGTTGCAGTCGAGGCGGGGGAATATCTTCCTCTGGAAAGTCGATCCAGGCTTCGAGCTCTGCGATGGCGTCGAGTAGTTTTTCGCGCAGGGCGTGAATGCGCTGGGAAAGCCCCCCGGAAAGCTGCCGCAACGCTAGTCGTTGAGAGAGCTCGGTCTGGCTCGCGATGAGATCCGCGATAGCTTCGGCCTGAGCTAGGTCAAGTTTACCATTTCGAAAAGCTCTTAAGGAAAACTCTCCCGGTTGGGCTGGGCGCGCCCCACACGTCACG
>FWWL01002992.1_pt1 | contig 26676 bp, 30 predicted proteins | sample 2228331 | NCBI WGS metagenome assembly FWWL01 (sample SAMEA103939775, study PRJEB20133) | metagenome
TATCCTCCTTTCAGCCTTGAAAAACACGGGCTTACTATGACCCTCCCCTGAAACCACAACACCCACAGCCAGTCTTTTCTCGGATGGAGACAAATCCAAAGCAAATACTCTCTCTACTTCGTCAGGCTTAGGAGCTTGAACTTCCACAGGAATCACAAGACGCCATATACCGTATCCGTTTTTGAGATACACTTTCTTGAGTGAAACCGCAAGGACCTTTTCGGCTGTTTTGATGGCTTTTCTGAGCCTTGATGGCATGAGTTTTTTCACATGTATCCATTTCCACTTACTCCCATCCAAGACCTTTAAGTCCAGTAAAGCAAAGTCTCCCTTGAAAGAAAGCCTGACAAGTAGCAGGTCAAAGGCTTCTTTCCTTACAATCTGAGGTCTCAGTATCTGACCCGTCATTTCAAGGATGTTTCTGTGAATTCTTGATGGTATACGCTTTGGTCTGGGAATAAGGGACTCTTCATTCCAAAGGCTTTTCAGCAGTCTTCGGACTTCCCACTTAAACAGGTTGTCTAAGGTATCCAGATACCTATAAATGCTTTGGGGAAGCGTGAGTTCGTAGGAGGTTATGAGAGGCGCGCTCTTACTACTCATTCGCTTTCAACTCCTTATCCTTACTAATTATATTAGCTTGTGTATGTAGTAAAGTATAGGCAGGTTTTGTTAAGAAAGTTGGGTGCTGTTCATGGCCCTTTGGGATAGGGACATAGCTCCCTTATGACACACTCTCCACACTTGGGGTTCTTTGCGGTGCATGTATACCTGCCGTGGAGGATAAGGAGGTTTGAAAACTTGCCCCACTCTTGATGAGGTAGGAGTTTCATAAGCTCCTCTTCTATCTTCTCTCTGGTGTTTGCTTTGCTCAAGCCAAGGCGTTTTACCACCCTCTCCACATGGGTATCCACCGCTATGCCTTCATTTATGCGGTATGCATTGTATAAGAACATGCTGGCGGTCTTCCTGCCCACACCGGGGAGCTTGACGAGCTCCTGTACGCTCTTGGGTATATCTCCCCTTTGGGCTATTATGGAGCTAACCTCTTTGATGAACTCGGCTTTCCTCTCCGCGTAGTTTACACCCCTTATTAGCTTCTCTATCTCCTTAATGTCCGCCTTTGAGAGCTCCTGAGGTGTTTTGTATACACCGAAGAGCCTTTTGGTCACCTCGTTGGTCTTTCTGTCGGTGGTCTGTGCGGAGAGTATGATGGCTATGAGGAGCTCAAAGGGGTTGGAAAACTCCAGCTCTATCCTGTCCGGATAGACCCTTTCAAGCCTTCGGAGTATTTCAAGCGCCTTCTCCATGCTACTATTTTAAACACCTGATACAGAAAAAACCGCCCTTAGGGTCAAAGCCTTCTCTGATTTCCTCGTTGCTTATCTGCCTTTCATCTTGAGGCTCTTCAAAAAGCGTGGTCATGACCCTCTCAAGGGTAAAGCCTGCCGAGCTGAGCATCCTCCTTAGCTCATCAAAAGAGTAAAAACGGGCATGGCTGTAGATGGGATGACCTCTTCTTGCCTTTTCCATGTAGAACTCCGCCCATGGGCTCTCCCTCAAGATTAAGCCCAGCAAAAGCCTCCCGCCGTCCGTTGTAATCCTTGAAATCTCCTCCAGAGTCCTTACAGGCTCTCGGAAGAAACACAGGGAGACCACCACCAAGACCAGGTCAAAGCTCTTGTCCCTAAAAGGCATGTGGTGAGCGTCTGCAAGTACCACCCTTACACCCCTTTTCTTAGCCATCTTCAGAAGTTCCAAGGATGTGTCGGAGCCGTAAGGGATGTGCAGGGCGCTTGCAAACCTTCCGCTACCCACCCCTACTTCTATGGCTCTATTAAAACCCCCCAGAAGAGGCTTCAGACATTCCAGCTCAAGCCTGTAGACAGAACTTCCGAAGGGCTTTTCATACCACCGGTCGTATTCCTGTGCGTAAAGGTCAAAGAGCTCCATCTATGCCCATGCGTTTCTTGTAAGCCTTTAGGGTGTTCAGCAAGAGGGCGCTGACCGTCATGGGACCCACACCGCCGGGCACGGGCGTTATGGCGCTTACCTTGTCCTTGATGCCTTCAAAGTCCACATCACCCACGATTCTACCGTCCACCTTGGATATGCCCACATCCACCACCACCGCACCTTCTTTTACCATGTGAGCCTTTATGAGATGGGGCACCCCCGCGGCGGATATGAGTATGTCCGCCATTCTTGTGTAGCGCGTGATATCCTTGGTATGTATATGACATACGCTCACCGTGGCATCCCTCCAAAGGAGCAAGAGAGCCAAAGGTCTGCCCACTATGAAACCCGCACCCACCACCACCACATCCTTACCCCTTAGCTCAATACCGTAGTGTTTTAAAAGCAGGTCTATGCCCAAGGGCGTGCAGGGGATAAAGCCGTCTTCCAGTTTTCCCACCAGCCTTCCCATATTCTCCGGATGGAACCCGTCCACGTCCTTTTTTGGTGAGATGGCGAGTATGACCTCGTTAACGTCTATGTGCGGGGGCAGGGGCAGTTGCACGAGTATGCCGTCCACGTCCTCCCTACTGTTGAGCTCCGCTATGAGTTCAAGAAGCTCTGAGGTTTGTGTGTTCTGAGGAAGGTGGAAAAACAGCGACTCTATACCCACCCCTTGGCATGCCTTTCTCTTGTTGTTAACGTAGACATGGCTTGCGGGGTCATCGCCCACCAGCACGACCGCGAGGGATGGTCTTCTAAGACCGGCGCTTACAAGCCCCTCCACCTGCTTTTTTATCTCCTGCCTTATCTTCTCCGAAAGAGCCTTACCGTCAAGTATCAAGGGCATCACGCTCTTTTCCATTTGGTCCCTGCCGGCGTGTCTTCCAAAACTATACCCAACTCCTTGAGCCTGTCCCTTATGAAGTCCGCAACCTTGTAAGCCTTTTCCTGCCTTGCCATGTTCCTGACCTCTATGAGCAGGTTTACCAATGTCTCATCCAGCACCTGACCGGCGGAGAGCTCCCTTTTTACGCTCTCTTCCACGGTGCAGGTGGGATATATGTCCTCAAGGAGACCGAAAACACCCCTCATGTTGTTGAGGATGGACTGGACCGCAAACTCGTAGGCTTTAAGCTCCTGCCCCGATATGGCTTTCCTTTCAAAGGCTGAGTTTTTGACCTTGTTCAGCTCGCTGATAAGCGAGAAGATATGAGAGAGGGCGGAAGGTGTGTTAAAGTCATCGCTGAGCTCTCTGAAGAAGGCTTCTTCCGCCTGCTTGACCTTGTCGTAGAGGGTCATCTTCTCCTTGGGCTCTCCCATGGGGAGTTTTTTAAGAACCTCCAGATCCAGGAGGGCATCCCTTATGCGCTCGTAAGCCCTCCTGGTCTCTTCCATCTTCTCCCAGGAGAAGTCAAGGGGGCTTCTGTAATGGGTGAAGAGGACCAGAAGGCGTAGGATGTCCGGATGGTATTTGGAGTAAACCTCCTTGAGCGTTATGTAGTTGCCAAGGGATTTGGACATCTTCTGACCGCCCACGGTGACCAAGCCGTTGTGCATCCAGTAGCGTGCAAAGGGCTTGCCCGTAAGGGCTTCTGCCTGTGCTATCTCGTTTTCATGGTGGGGGAAGACCAGGTCAAGACCGCCCCCGTGTATGTCTATGGTCTCTCCAAGGTGCTTGAATATCATGGCTACACACTCGGTGTGCCAGCCGGGTCTTCCGGGTCCCCAAGGCGAGTCCCAGGCGGGCTCTCCCGCCTTTGCGGACTTCCAGAGGGCAAAGTCCAGAGGGTCTTTCTTCTTCTCCGAGGGCTCTATGCGTGCACCTGCCTGGAGCTCTTCTATGTTCCTCTTGGAGAGCTTGCCATACTCGGGAAAAGAGCTTACCGAAAAGTAAACATCGCCACCGGACTCGTAGGCGTAGCCCTTTTCTATGAGAGCCTGTATGATCTTTATAATCTCCTCCATATGTTCGGTCACCCTGGGCTCCACATCCGCAGGCTTTACCCTGATGGTCAGCATGTCCTCGTAGTAAGAGGCTATGTATCTGCTTGCTATACTCATAAAGTCCGTGCACTCCTGCTTGGCTCTGTTTATTATCTTGTCATCCACATCGGTGAAGTTTCTGACAAACTTTACCCTGTAGCCCAGGTGTTCTAAGTATCTTCTGAAGGTGTCAAAGACTATAAGGCTCCTCCCGTGCCCCACATGGGAATCATCGTAGACGGTCACACCGCAAGTGTATATGAGGACCTTGGGAGGGTTTAGAGGGACGAACTCCTCCAGCCTGCCCGTGAGGGTGTTGTAAATCCTTAGGCTCATGGAGAATATTTTAAGGGATTTTAAGCTATAATTATTCTCCTTAAAGCGGGTGTGGCGGAATTGGCAGACGCGCGGGACTTAGGATCCCGTGGGCATAGCCCGTGAGGGTTCGACTCCCTCCACCCGCATTAAAGTCTTAGGAGGCATGGATGAAGGTAAGCGTTCATGAAAAGGAAGGACTGTTTAAATCCCTCAGGGTTGATGTGGAAGGTGAGGTGGTAAGGAAAGCCCTTGATGAGGTTTACGAGTATCTCAAAGCCAGCGCACAGATAGAGGGTTTTAGGAAGGGCGCTGTTCCCCTCTGGATAATAAAGGCACGCTACAAGAACTATATACAGGAGGAGGTAGGTAAAAAGGTGGCGGATGCCACCCTCCAGAGCGCCATACGGATGGCAGAGGTAAAGCCCGCGGCGGACATATACTTGGAGAGCGTGGAGCTTGAAGAGCAAACTCCCAGGTTATCCTACACCGTGTCCTTTGAGGTGGTTCCCGAGTTTGAGCTCAGGCAGGTGGAGGGCTTGGAGGTGGAGGCGCCCAAGGTGGAGTTCAGCGAGGAGCTTGTGCAGAAAGCCCTGAATGAGATAGGGGAGCGTCATGCGGTGTGGGAGCCAGTGGAAAGACCCGCCCAAAGGGGAGACCTGGTGGTTGTAGATTACGAGATTGAGGAAACGCAGACGGGAGAGAAAACGGAGGGTGAGACATCGGGCGTTGTGGGGGAGAGGATGTTCAGGGAGGAGATAGATAGGGAGTTAGAGGGCAAGAAGGAGGGAGACGAGCTGAGCTTTACAGAGCTTACCATTTATGACACCGAGGGCAAGGAGGCGGGCAAGGCTAACGTGAGGGTCAGGATAAAGGCGGTCAAAGCCAAGGTCCTACCCGAGCTGACCGACGACTTTGTGAAGGAAGCGGGTCTTGGTGATAATGTAGACTCTGCATTGGAAAAACTCAGAAGGGACATCCAGGAGAGCCTGCAGAGGATGAGGGAAGAGGCGATAGAAAGCGCTGTGGCTCAAAAGCTGGTCCAGCTACACGAGCTTGAAGTTCCACGCACCCTTCTTGCAAGAGAAGTGGAGTTTTTGGTAAGGCAGAGGCTCAGCTATCTTTCCCAGTATGGCATAGACACAAGGCATGTGAACCTCAAGGCTTTGGCGGAAGAGTCAACACCTCAAGCCATCTTTACCATAAAGCTCAGGTACATACTTGACAAGTATGCGCAGGAGAAAGATATTCAAGTCTCTGAAGAGGATGTGCAGAGAAAGCTTGAAGAGCTCGCCCAAGAGCACGGCATGACACCTGAGGCACTAAGGGACTACTTTGAGAAGCAAAACCTCATGCCCGTCTTGACGGCGGACATAAGGAGAGAGAAAGCCATAAAGGACATCATGCAGAAGGCTGTTATAAAAGAGGTAGAGAAGGAGGAACGCAAGGATGAAGGAAATACTTAACCAGCTCGTCCCCATAGTCATAGAGCAGACCCCCAGAGGAGAGAGAGCCTATGACATATACTCCAGGCTCTTACAGGACAGGATTGTGCTTTTGGGTTTTCCCATAGACGACCACGTGGCAAACCTCATAGTGGCTCAGCTACTTTTCTTGGAAGCTCAGGACCCCGACAAGGATATATACATGTACATAAACTCCCCCGGTGGCTCCGTTACCGCGGGCATGGCCATATACGATACCATGCAATACATAAAGCCCGACGTGGTTACCATCTGCATAGGTCAAGCGGCGTCCATGGGTGCAGTCTTGCTCTCTGCGGGAGCTCCCGGCAAGAGGTATGCCCTGCCCCATTCGCGCATAATGATACACCAGCCCTTGGGTGGAATAAGCGGGCAGGCGACGGACATAATCATACACGCGGAGGAGATAAAGAGGATAAAGCGTATGCTCAATGAAATACTGGCAAAGCACACCGGACAGCCGTTGGAGAAGATAGAGCAGGATGTGGAGAGGGATTATTTTATGTCCGCCGAGGAAGCACAGGCTTACGGCATAGTGGATAAGGTCATACACAAGAGGGTATGATGAAGAAGGGCTTATACAAAAATCATTGTTCCTTCTGTGGAAGGTCTCAGGACGAGGTATTGGTCCTCATATCGGGACCCGGGGATGTGTTTATATGCGACAGGTGTGTGGAGGCTTGTAGTGCTTTGGTGAGGGAACAACTCAAAAAACAGCCCAAGACACAGCTCGTGCAAGAGCTTCCTAAGCCGGAGAGGATAAAGCGCATCTTGGACGAATACGTCGTAGGGCAGGAGAGGGCAAAGAAGATTTTGTCCGTTGCGGTCTACAACCACTACAAGCGCATAAGGGCTAAGGAGCTGGGTCTCCATCTGGAAGACGTGGAGGTGGAAAAGAGCAACATACTCCTTATAGGACCCACCGGCTCTGGGAAGACCCTACTTGCCAAGACCTTGGCTAAGATACTCAACGTGCCCTTTGCCATAGCGGACGCCACATCCCTTACAGAAGCCGGTTATGTGGGCGAGGACGTGGAGAACGTCCTTGTAAGGCTTTTGCAAAACTGTGGATACGATGTAAAAGCTGCTCAGAGGGGCATAGTTTACATAGACGAGATAGACAAGATAGCCAAGAAGTCCGGAATAAACCCCTCCATTACACGGGATGTATCGGGCGAAGGTGTCCAACAGGCTCTTCTTAAGATAATAGAAGGCACGGTAGCCAACGTTCCACCCCAAGGTGGTAGAAAGCACCCCCACCAAGAGTTCATTCAGGTAGATACCACGGACATACTCTTTATATGCGGTGGAGCCTTTGTGGGGCTTGAGGACATAGTAAAGAGAAGGTTGGGCAAATCGGTGGTAGGCTTTGAGTCCCAGATAAGAAGCGCGGAGCAAGACCAATACATACTTGAAATGGTGGAACCCGATGATTTGGTGCACTTTGGCTTAATCCCCGAGTTCATAGGAAGGCTCCCCGTCATAGCGGTCCTGCACGAGCTTTCCGAGGAAGACCTCGTGCGCATACTCGTAGAGCCTAAAAATGCTCTGGTAAGGCAGTATCAGAAGCTTTTGCAGATGGATGGTGTGGAGCTGGAGTTTACCGAGGGAGCTCTGAGGGAGATAACCAGGGAAGCCATAAGGAGAAAAACAGGAGCGAGGGGTCTCAGAGCCATAATGGAAGAGATTATGACGGACGTTATGTATGAAGTCCCGTCCATGAGGGAGGTCAAGAAGGTCATAGTGGATGAAGAAACTGTGAAAAATAGGACAAAGCCCAAGTATGTGGTAGAGAAGGCGGTATAATGGTAGGCAAGGATGATAGAAACCATAACATTGCAATGCTTACTTGAGTTTGAGAGTGAAGGAGATAGACAGAAAGTTCTGTTCCTCATGAGAAGATGGTCTTCTGCCATGAGATATGCATACCAAAGGTTGATTGAGGGACAAGAAAGGAAGGAACTAAAAAGGCATATATCTAAGGTCATCTTCGGAGAAAGAGCGCCTTTTGAACAGCCCTTTGAAAACCATTTCAAAAGCGGGGAGAGCGAGCAAGCGGACCGAAAGCCCGTCAACCGAAGGAAGGAACGGGTAAGGGACAGGTCAAAAGACCTGCTAAAAAGTTTGCGAGTTCTCTCCGTAGCCTTCGGTGTCTTGCTCCTTTCTCCCTTGAGGCGTGTGTTAGTCTCAGGGGATTGGGGGCAAGCATCGGAAAGGTTAGCTCCCGTGCTTGGTGCGGGGGCTATGGCAAGCCAAAGACCGCCTGCTGGGGCTGGCTTGCCTGAAGAGGCGGGATACAAATACCCCAGTCCAAGCTGTGTCAGTTTGATACAGTTTGGTTAACCAGGTAATAGGCTCATGAAGAAAACTTTTCTAACACTGCTAATGCTCAGCGGTCTTGCCGTAGCCCAACAGAAGTTTGCATGCATAGACTCAGCCAAGATAATGAGCGAGTCCAAGCTGGTTCAACAGAAGCAATCCTCCCTTATGTCCAAGGTTCAGGAGTATCAAAAACAGCTTGACGAGATAAACAAGAAGCTGGAAGACCTAAAAAAACAGATTGAGAGCAAGGCTATAAGCCAGCAGGTCAGGGAACAGAGGATAAAAGAGTATCAACAGACGGAAGCCAAGGGCTTTGAGCTCCAAAACAAGGCAAATAAGGAACTGGCGGAGCTAAAGGCGAAGCTTGAAGAGGAGCTCTTCACAAACGTTAAGAAGATATCCCAAGACATAGCCAAACAGCAGGGGTTTACGGGTATCTTGGACTGTAACGCCTTTGTCTACATAGACCCACAGCTGGATATAAGCAAGGAAGTTATCACCAGACTTGACCAAGGTAAATGAGGCTCGTTGAGGTAGCCCGGCGCATAGGTGCGGAGCTTTTTGGAGACCCTGAGGTTAAAGTGGAGGGCATCTCCTCCGAAGAAAACCCCAAACCCCATACCTTGGTCTTTTGCAAAAAAACCGAGCTTGCTCTGTCTCTTCCCACCCAATGCGTGCCCGTTGTGGAAAAGCCCGTAGACAGGCAAACCTACCTACTTACTGAAAACCTCAGGCTCTCTTTGGCTAAGGCTCTGGAGCTTTTATACCCGGAGAGCCATCCAACGGGTGTGTCCGACAGAGCGTACATCGGGGAAGATGTGCAAGTGGGAGAAGGTGTCTATGTGGGACCCTTCGCATACATAGGCAAGGGTGTAAGGCTGGGAAAGGGAGTAAAGGTCTATCCCTTTTCCTACGTGGGAGACTATGCGGTGATAGGAGACGAAAGCGTCATCTTCAGCGGTGTTCACATATACCCCAGGTGTGTGATAGGCAGTCGTGTTAGGGTTCACTCGGGTGCGGTCATAGGTGCGGACGGCTTTGGCTACTACATAGGAAAGGAGGGGATAGTAAAGCTCAACCACGTTGGGACGGTGATAATAGAGGATGATGTGGAGATAGGGGCAAACACCACCATAGACAGGGCTCTTCTTGATGCTACCGTGATAGGAAGGTATACCAAGATAGACAATCTGGTAATGGTTGGGCATAACTGCAGGATAGGACAGGCTAACATACTGGTCTCACAGGTAGGGCTCTCCGGAAGCGTCAAAACGGGCAAGAATGTCATCCTCGCCGGCCAGGTGGGTGTGGCGGACCATGTTAGCATAGGGGACAACGTGATGGTATCTGCCAAGTCGGGGGTCGCCAACGATTTGGAGGGGGGTAAAACTTATGGTGCCAACCTACCCGCCATAGAGTGGACCAAGTGGAAGAGGATATACTTATACCTTTTGAGACTCCCAGAGCTCTTTAAGGAGAGGAAAGGATGAGGATAAGGATAGCCCACAGCCCTGACTCGGACGATGCCTTTATGTTTTATCCGCTACTTAGCGGTAGGATAGACACGCAGGGGCTTGAGATAGAGCATGTGCTTGCGGACATTGAGACCCTAAACAGGGAAGCCCTTAGGGGAACTTACGAGGTTTCCGCCATATCTTTTCATGCATACCCTTACGTGGCGGATAGGTATCTTGTGCTTCCCAGCGGTGGGAGCGTGGGAGAGGGTTATGGTCCCATAGTGGTTGCCAAGGAGCCCTTGCAGAGCCTTAAGGGTAAGAGGATAGCGGTTCCGGGAACGCTGACCACCGCCTATCTGGTCCTCAAGCTCTACGAGCCGGATTTTGAGGAAGTGGTCCTGCCCTTTGATAGGGTGATGGATGCGGTGGAAAGTAAAGAGGCGGATGCGGGACTGGTCATACACGAGGGACAGCTTTCCTACAAGGACAGAGGGCTCGTTAAGGTGGTGGATTTGGGTCAGTGGTGGCGGGAAAAATACGGTCTTCCCCTACCCTTGGGCTGTAATGTGGTCAGGAGGGACTTGGGAAGGGAAGTGATAAGGAAGATAGAAAGGCTCATGCGCCAGAGCGTGGAATACGCCATAACCCACACGGAAGAGGGTCTATCTTATGCGAGAGAATACGCAAGGGATATAAAGGAGGACGAGGAAAGGACGAGAAGGTTTGTCAGCATGTATGTAAACCATAGGACGGTGGACTACGGAGAGGACGGAAGGAAAGCGGTAAGGCTGCTTTTGGAGCTGGGAAGACAGAAGGGGATAATAAAGGCGAGCATACCCCAAGTCATATTCAGCGACGAAGCGTAAAATGTTATCCATGGAAAGGTTCATCCTGGACACGAGCGTCTTTACCAACCCGGATGTTTATTCACAGTTTGAGAAGGACCAGGTGGGTGCCATTGAGAACTTCGTATCCTTGGCGAGCCACAGCAGGTGCGAGTTTTACATGCCTTCCTCCGTCTACGAAGAGCTGAGCCACATGATGGAAAAGGGGGACTTGGGTAAAGAGTGGAAGGAGCTCTCTCCCAAGTTTGAGCTGGTGGTCAGGATACGCTCACCCAGACGCTTTAACCTGATGGTGCCGGCGGAGTTTCTGTATGAGTTTATAGAAGAGATAAGGCAGAGGATTAACAAGGGCTTGAGGGTAGCGGAAGAGCACACAAAGGAAGCGGGAAGGCTCACCGAAGAGGAGGTGGGCAAAGTCATAAACAGACTGAGGGAAAAATACAGGGAAGCGCTAAGGACGGGGATAATAGACAGTAAGGAGGATGTGGACGTTCTGCTCCTTGCCTACGAGCTTGACGGCGTGTTGGTCTCCGGAGACGATGGGCTCAGGAAGTGGGCGGACAGGGTGGGCATAAAGATAATCAACCCCAGACACTTCAGACACATACTGGAGAGCTTGGTAAAGGTTTAGTCAAGGCTCTTGATGGTGAGCCTGTGAGCCTTGCCTATAAGCTCGGTAAAGCTTCCTACTGCCTTTTTTTCCATGTATTTTTCTATACCCTCTATCACCTTGAGGGGACAGTAAGGGTCAAAGAAGTTGGCGGTTCCTATCTGGACCGCGCTCGCACCCGCCAAGATGTGCTGTAGCGCTGAGTCCGTGTCGTGTATACCTCCCACGCCTATTATGGGTATGCTCCCTCCGAACAGCTCGTAAACCTCCCATACCATCCTGACCGCTATGGGTAGTATGGCGGGTCCCGAGAGACCACCCATTTTTGTGGATAGCTCCGGCTCTTGCCTCCATATATCAACCTTCATACCAAGCAGGGTGTTTATAAGGACGAGCCCGTCCGCGCCGTTTTCTACACACACTTTGGCAAAGCTCTTTATGTCTCCCGTATTGGGTGAGAGTTTTACCAAAAGGGGTTTCTTTATGCGCACCTTTATCCTACTTACGAGCCTTCCCAAAACCTCAAGGTCGTGTCCGAAGACCATACCCCCCTTCTTCACGTTGGGACAGGACACGTTGAGCTCGTAGGCGCATACCTTGGAAGCTCCCTCCAAAGCAAGGCACACCTCCACATACTCCTCCTCCGTCTCGCCGAACACGTTCACTATAAAAGGCGTATCCACCTTCTCTATTCTGGGGTATATCTCTTTGAGAAACTTTTCCACGCCGGGGTTCTGAAGCCCTATGGAGTTGAGCATACCGCATGGCGTTTCCGCTATCCTCTCGGGAGCGTTGCCATCACGGGGTCTTAGGGATATGCCCTTGGTGACCACCGCACCGAGCTTAGATATGTCGTAGAGCTCCATGGCTTCAAGACCGTAGCCGAAGGTTCCCGATGCCACCCATACGGGGTTTTTAAACCTTATACCCCAGAGCTCCACACTCAGGTCAGGCATCTTTTTATCTCCTCCAAGAGCCTATCCATCTCCTCCTTTGTCCTCTTCTCCGTGACCGCCACCAGCAAAGTGTTTGGGTAGCCAAAGCGTTCCAGGGAGACGCCGAAGAGGAAGCCCCTTTCTAAGAGCTTGCGGTGTATCTCCTGAGCCTTTTCATGTCTGATGGGAAATTCCCATAGGTGCTTCCCCTTGTATAACTCCTCAAAGCCAAAGGATAGGAGTCTTTCCTTCAAATACATGGCTTTGGAAAGGCTTTGGAGGGCAACCTGCCTTAAACCTTCTCTACCCAAAAGGGAGAGGTATATAAGGTTTGCCAGAGCCATGAGGTTCTGGTTGGTGCATATGTTGGAGGTTGCCCTCTCCCTGCGTATGTGCTGTTCCCGTGTCTGGAGGATGAGGGTAAAGGCTCTTCTACCTTCTGTATCCTCAGCCATGCCCACGAGCCTTCCGGGCATCTTCCTTATGTGCTCCTTCTTGGTGGCAAAAAAGCCAACGTAGGGACCTCCGAAGTTCATGGGTATGCCCATCTGCTGACCCTCTCCCACCACTATGTCCGCTCCGAACTCGGAGGGGGGTCTGAGCACCGCCAGGGCTATGGGGTCTGAGACCACCACCAAAGGCACCCCGTAAGCCTTGCAGAGCTCTCCTGTGCTCCTTAGGTCCTCCACAAAGCCCAGAAAGTTGGGGTAAGAGACCGCAAGGGCATGCACATCACCCTTTTTGAGGGTATCCTCCAGAGCGTCCGTGTCCGTAGTGCCTTGAGCGTTTAAGGGTATATCCTCCACGGCATCCTTGTATCCCGTAAGGTATGTCCTTACCACCTGTCGGTAGAAGGGATGCACGCCCGAAGAGAGGACCACCTTAGAGCCCCTACCTTTGAGAGCCCTCGCCATGAGAATGGCTTCCGCCAGTGCGGATGCGCCGTCATACATGCTGGCGTTTGCCACGTCCATGCCGGTTAGACCGCATATGAGGGATTGATACTCAAAGATGGCTTGGAGTGTGCCCTGTGAGGCTTCCGCCTGGTAGGGCGTGTAGGCTGTTAAAAACTCTCCCCTGCTGAGTAACTGCCATACCACCGATGGTATTATCCTGTCGTAAGAGCCAAAGCCGGCAAAGCACACAAGCGCCCTGTTGGAAGAAGCCGAAGACCGAAAGAACCGCCTTAGGTCTTCCTCCGAGTGGGGCTCGTCCTCAAGGATTGAACTTGTAAGCAGGCCTTTGTCTATATGGGAAAAGAGCTCCTCCAGAGAACAAAGCCCCAGCTCTCTGAGCATCTCCTGCCTTTCTTCGGGCGCATGGGGTATGTGCATCTACCTTTCCTTATCCTCGTAGCCCAGCTCCTCCTCCGGCAGGGCTTCCAAGGATTCCTCTTCCGTTATTATCCTCTCCAGCTCTTCCTCGGGCAGACCCTCTATGCTCACACTCTCTCCCTTCTCATCCTTTATTATCTCAACCAGGAGCTCCGCATAGTCCTTTGCGGGCATGAGGTCCTCCACCTCCATGGGGTCATCCAGCTCCAAGACTGCTATCCAACCCTCCTCGTAAGGCGACTCGTTTATCATGTGTGGTTCGTCTTGGAGCAGTTCGTTGACTTCCACCACCCTTCCGGATAGGGGGGAGTATATGGGTGAGACGCTCTTGACAGACTCTATGTTGGCTATGACATCTCCGCTCTCAAAGCTCTGGTCCACCGACGGAAGGTCCACATAGACCACGTCCCCAAGCTCCTTCTGCGCGTAGTCCGTTATGCCTATCCAAGCCTTTCCGCCCTTTACCAGAGCCCACTCGTGGTCCTTGGTATAATACCTGTCCGCCTTTACCACATACTTTCCTACCACTATATCATCCATGTCCTACCTCCTGAACGGTATCATATTCTATACCATACTTTTCCTTCACTCTATGCACTATGCCCGCAAAGTCAACCTCCGAGCGCAAAAGCTCTTCAAGCGTCCTTATGTAGTAGTCCAGGTCTATGAGGCGCAGGAGGGCAAGACCCTTCCATATGCCCTCTTTTACCGCAAGGAGGTTTTTCCTACGCGCGGAGATAAACTCCTTCATCTTCTCAAGGCTGAGGCACTCTCCACCGTCTATGACCAGCACATCGTTTCCCCTGAGCTTTCTAAGCGCCTTGTATATGCCGTACTTGACCGTGCCTTCGTCGTTCCTGATGAACACCAAATCCGGAAACCTGTCTATGAGCTCCTTCATCTCGCTGGTTATGACCGCATAAAGGCTGTCCGGTCCTATGTATTTTTTGAGTAGCTTGACGTTGTTCTCCAACTTTGTCAAAAAATCCTTGTCCTTCAAAAGCTCGCCGTATAGCACCAGTATGGCTTTTACCATCGGTTATAATATTATAAGCTTTCCTACTATGCGGAGGTAGAAATGTCAAGGAAGATACGTGTGGCTATCGCCGGTGTGGGCAACTGCGCCAGTAGTCTAGTACAGGGCATCTATTACTACAAAAACAAAAAGGATGCGGATGTGAGCGGTTTGATGTTTGAGGATGTGGGGGGTTATAAGCCTTGGGATTTGGAGATAGTAGCCTGCTGGGACATAGACGCGAGGAAGGTAGGCAAAGACCTATCCCAAGCCATATACGCAGAGCCCAACTGCACCGCCGTGTTTGAACCCAACGTGCCCTTCATGGGTGTGACCGTCCGTATGGGTAAGGTGCTGGATGGGTATGCGGAGCATATGAAGGACTACCCTCCCGAGAGGAGCTTTGTGCTGGCAGATGAGAGGGAGGATGAGCTTGAGGATGTGGTGAGTGTTTTGAAGGAAACGCAGGCGGATGTGCTGATAAACTATGTGCCAGTAGGCTCTGAAGAGGCGGCGAGGTTTTACGCCCAAGCCTGCCTTAAAGCGGGTGTGTCCTTCATAAACGCCATGCCCACCTTTATAGTGTCGGACCCCGATTGGGCTAAGAAGTTTGAGGCGGAGGGCATACCGGTGGTAGGTGATGACATAAAGTCTCAGGTGGGCGCTACCATCCTTCACCGGACCCTGGTCCAGCTCTTCTTGGACAGGGGCGTAAAGATAGACAGGACATACCAGCTCAACTTCGGAGGGAACACGGACTTTCTGAACATGTTGGAGAGGTCCAGGCTCAAGACCAAAAAGGTCTCCAAGACGGAGGCGGTATCTTCACTCCTTCCCTACGACATAGGTAGCTTTAACATACACATAGGACCATCCGACTGGGTGCCATGGCTCAAGGACAGAAAGATTGCCTACATAAGGCTTGAGGGCAGGTTGTTTGGTGATGTGCCCATGTATGTGGAAGTAAAGCTGGACGTTGAAGACTCTCCCAACAGCGCAGGCTCCATGATAGATGCGGTAAGGTGCTGTAAGCTGGCGAGGGACAGGGGCATAGGCGGACCCCTCTACTCTATAAGCGCCTACACCATGAAGCATCCCCCCATCCAGTATCCCGATTGGCAGGCGAGGAAGATGGTGGAAGAGTTCATAAGGGGGGAGAGGGAACGCTAAGGCGTATCTTCTTTGACTTAAAGGTTCCAAAAGGTAAGCCAATCCTGTGGTTTCACTGCGCCAGCGTGGGTGAGTTCAACACTGCCAGACCAATCATCCGTGCCTTCAGAAAGGATTATTCCATACTTCTTACATACTTCTCACCGAGAGCGGAGGATTACCTGAGGAGGCAGGAAAATTACTACGACCTTCTCCATCCCCTGCCCCTGGACCTGCCCCCCTTGGTAAAAAGCTTTGAGAGAACGGTAAACCCCAAAGCCTTGATAATTCTGGAGAGGGAGCTATGGTATTCCCTGATAAAGTTTACCAAGACCAAAAAAGCCCTCATAAACGCCTACTCAAAGGGAGGTTTCATGGAGAGGTGTCTATCCAAAGAGCTGGACCTGATAATAACGAGGACCAAAGAGGATGCCCATAGGTTTGCCTCCTACGGAGCAAAGAGGGTGGTCCCTTGCGCAAACCTCAAGTTCGTCTTGGACGCACAGGAAAGGGAGGTTCATCCAAAGACTCAGGGGCGTTTCATCGTAGCGGGTAGCACGCACAGGGGAGAGGAAGAGCTCCTGCTTGAGGTCTTCCTGCGCCTTAAAGGACAGTTCAAGGATCTCAGGCTCGTCTTGGCACCGCGCCACATGGACAGGATAGGGGAGCTGGAGCACCTTTTGATAGGGCTCAACTACAGCCTGAGGAGTCAAGAAAAACCCGACTGGGACATCCTTCTGGTGGATACCCTCGGAGAGCTCTTTTATCTTTACAAGCTTGGGGAGGTATGCTTCGTAGGTGGGACCTTTGCCAAGGTGGGTGGACATAACCTTCTGGAGCCAGCCTACTGGGGAAAGCCCGTGGTCTTCGGTCCTTACACGCACAAGGTCAGGGACATGGAGGAGTTTCTCTTAAGAAGCGGAGCGGGCTTTAAGGTGAAAGACATAGAAGAGCTCTATGCGGTCCTGAAAGGGCTTCTAACAAAGGGCTTTGATGCACCGCTGGACCTGAGGGCATACTCAGATAGCGTAAAGGATTGCTACCTTAGGGTTCTGAAAGAGTTCTTGCTTTAATATATTCTTGTGGCTAAGGTCCTCTTGGGTGTTTCCTCCAGCATATCCGTGTATAAGGTATGCGACCTCATAAGGGAGCTAAGGCGCAGGGAGCATGAGGTAAGGGTCATCATGAGTCCATTCTCCGAAAAATTCGTAGGCAGGCTGACCTTTGACACGCTCACCGGCTACAAGACCTACACAGACTGGGAGGACGACCCTCTCATACACATAAGCTTAGCCCGTTGGGCTGATGTGTTTATGGTAGCACCTTGCAGTATGAACACCCTTTCCAAGATAGCCTTGGGCTTAGGAGACAACCTTTTGACCACCACCGTCTTGGCTTACCAGAGGGAGCTTCTCATAGCCCCGGCGGGCAACGTGCAGATGTATAAAAACCCCGTGGTGCAGGAGCATATCGCAAAGCTAAGGGAGTTGGGACACATGATAATAGAACCGGAGGAGGGAAGGCTGGCGTGCGAGGAGGAGGGTCAGGGTAAGCTGGCGAGCAAAGAAAGGCTTTTGGATTGGATAGAGTATGCCGTAAGACCCAAACCCCTCAAGGGCAGGAGGGTGCTTCTGACCTGCGGAGCGACCAGGGAATTCATAGACGGAGTGCGCTTTATCTCCAACCAATCCAGCGGTGAGATGGGCTTTTCTCTGGCGAGGGTCTTCAGGTGGTATGGAGCTCAGGTCAAGGTGGTGGCAGGCTTTACCACCGCGGAAGAACCACCCGAGGTGGAGCTCATAGGGGTCATAAGCGCGGAAGACATGCATAAAAAGGTCATGGAGCTCCTGCCTTGGGCAGACATCGTCGTCATGAACGCTGCGGTCTCGGATTACAAGCCCAAGGAGTTCTATCAGGGCAAGATGAAAAAAAGGGAAAGGCTGACTTTGGAGCTAATAAAGAACGTGGACATACTGGAGAGATTGGGCAAGGTGAAAGGAGACAAGGTGCTCGTAGGCTTTGCCTTGGAGGAAGAGGACAGGCTCCTTACGATGGGGACCGAAAAGCTAAAAAAGAAAAACTTGGACATAATAGTGGTAAACCCCCTTCAGACCATGGGCTCAGAGCTCCACAGGGGATACATAATCAAGAGGGATGGCTCTTATGCTGAGATATTACCCAAAAGCAAGTTGGAGTCTGCGGAGGAGATAGTGAGGTATGTTTTGAGCCTCATATGACCAGCTTTTCCAACTCTCTCTTCTTGATTATCTCAATGTAGCCCCTTTCTGTGTTTATTATCCCTTGCTTTTTCCACTTGCTCATGACCCTTATGGTTGTCTCCACCGTAGTGCCCGTCATCTCCGCTATGTCAAGTCTGGTCAACGGAGCGTCTATTATGATTATGTCGTTGTATGTTTTTCCTATGCGCTCCGCTATCTCCAAGAGGGCTTTGGCTATCCTCTCTTCTACTTTACCACCCGCTATGCTCTTGAGGGTGTCATAGGTCTGCATGAGGCTTGCGGTCGCCTCACAGGTCATCTTTATAGCTATGGCGGGGTGCTTTATAGCCAAGTTTATAAAGTCCTTGTTGGATATGTAGAGAGTCCTGGACTCCAGTATAGCCTTGGCGGTGTAGGTGCTCTTGGGAGCCTTTTTACCCCACTCTATCCATCCGAATATATCGCCCGGGTAGACGAGCCTGACTATGACTATACGGGCATCCTGGGTTTCTTTTAAAAGCTTTATCAGACCTTCCACCAGTATGTATATGCCCGGTTCTGCCTCCTCCTCAAAGAACACATACTCGTTTCTCCTGAAGTCCTTGACCTGCATGTAGTCTATGGCATCCTGGAGCTCTTCCTCTCCCAGGTCGTCAAAGGTGTGAAGCTTCTTTATGAGGTTTAGCTTAAATTCCCGAGTTTCCCTCTCTCTAAAAGCCTCTTTTGCCATCCTTTACCTCCTACCGTTACCTGAGGCTCAAACACCACGTAGTCCGTATGAAAGGGAACCCTATTGGTCCCACCGAACCCCGCATTATCACCTATGGCTATATGTATTGTACCAAGAATTTTTTCTGCTTCCAAGACGTTGTCAACCCTCTTGGCGCCCGGGTTTGTCCCCACACCGAACTCCGCAATCCTTCTGGCGTTGTCGTAAGTGTTAAAAACCCTTTCCAAGTGCGCCTTATACTCTCGCTCGCCATCCATCTCCTCAACCGCACCGTCCTTAAACTTGAGCTTTAAAGGACTCTTGAGCGCCCTGTCTGGTCCGTATCTTATCACCAGAGTGCCGTAGGCTGAGGTCTCCACCGGCGCTATAAAGGCTTCTCCCGCCGGCAGGTTTCCGTAATCACCCGGCTTGTGGAAAAGACCCGTGTCCGCCAGAGCCTCCCTTCCCTCCAAGGAAAACTCCATGCCGGTCCCCCAGGCGTCTCTTACATGGACCCACTGGGCTTCGGTCAACATGTCCGCTATGTCCATGCTCAGCTTAGCCACGTAGTCCCAGTCCACGTTCATGGGACCTAAGAACATGTCTGGATGGAAAAGGGGCATGGAGGCATACCTTGCGCCCATGTGCTTGGTTAAGACCTTCCTGTAAAAGGTGTGCGTCGTGGAAAAGTAAGCAAAGGCTACTATACAGGTGGGGACATCATGGCTTGTCTCTTTTAACACCTGCGCCACCTCTTCTTCCGAATAATCTTCCTTGTTTAAAACCCTTTCCAAAAGACCCCTGAGCTTTAACTCCTCCACAGCTTTCTCTCCGAAAGTTATCCTCCAAACATCTTCCGGAGGCTCCCTTCCGTGTTCCTTGGTGGATGTGTAAACATACGCCCTCACATTTTCTGTAAACAGGTAAGCGGTCTGCTCAAACTCCCCCGTAAGCTCGGTAAGGTAGTCCTTTTCGTCGTCGGTTAGCAATAGTAGTCTGTCCCCTTTGCGGATGTTCATATTCTCCCTGTAGAGCTTCTGTATGTAAAGCTCGTACATGCTTATAAATTTATGCCTTTTCAGGGAAGGGGCAGGCGCATGCCACCCATGAGGTATTTAAGGTCGTTGTCGGTAAAGAGGAGCCCCACACCTATAAAGGGTCCGCGCAGTTTGGGGTTCAAAAGGTCATCTCCTCCCACCTTCACGTAAAGGGGTCCCCTGAGTTTATACTCCGCGGCAACCTGCACGTTAGCCTTTAGGTCTTTGCGCACGTTCTTATAGTCCCTCCTTCCGAAGTCCCACACATCGGAAGTAAAGGTCAGCCTATCGTTGTAGATGAGGTCCGCACCAAAGCCCCCCGTTGACTCTTTGAGACCTCCACGCACCACCAACTTCTTATCCCCGAAGACAGGAAACATCCTCGCATACTGGATGGTAATCTCGGGCTTGAACTCCTTCTTTATCAACACATTTCCGTTGTATTCCTCCTTGGTGTATCTGCCCCTTGAGTCGCCCACCACCTCAAGAAGGTAGTATTTTTCGTTGTCAGGTTGGAGCTTCACCGTGAGTATGCCTTTTGAATCGCCTTCTTTGAAAAACTCTCCCCTAAAGCCTATGTAAAGGTTGGTCCTTTCCGCAACATCCGTCGTCTTGGAGAGGGTCTTGGTAAACTGGGTGACGTTCTTATAGAGTTCTTCGTCTGTGACCAGCTTGCCCAGGGTCCCCTCTCCCCTCTCTATGCGCGCCAGGATGAGGTTAAGCCTATCCGAGCTCTCTTTTAAGGACTTGCTCAGCTCGGAGAAGTTGGAGACCGTCTGCTTGATGTTTTCCCTGTTGTCCGTTAGCATGGTGTTGAGGTTCTTAGACATATCGTTGAGGTTTTGGGTTAGCTCGGGAAGGGTGGTCCTGAGGTCCGAGGATATCTGTCTGAGGTTCACCACCATAGCCCTTATGTCCTCTCTGTTCTCAACCGCCATGCTGTCTAAGTCGTTGGCGAGCTTCTCTATGGAAGCTATGGTCTTGGGTAGGGTCCTGTTTAGGCTTGCAAGCAGAAGGTTCAAATTCTCTATGGAAGCCTTGAGGTTTGCCCTGTTTTCAAGGACCATGAGGTTAAGGTTCCTGCTGAGCTCCTCTATGTTCCTTATGGCGGAGCTTATGTTCTCCCTGTTTTCCGTCATCACCATCTGTAGGCTCTCCACCGTTATGCGTAAAGACTGTGCGGCGTTGGTCATCTCCTTCACCAGCAGGTCCGTGTCCGCATAACCGCCTACCCTTTCAACCCTCCCGCCCTCGGGAAGTAGACCCGCCTGGGGAGAGCCTGGTATGACCGAAAGGTATTTGTCCCCCATCAGACCCAGCGTGCCTATCTCAACGTAAGCATCCCTGTAGATGGGTATGTCTTTATCCACCTCAAAGATTACCTCCACCCTTCCTTCCTTTACCCTTACCTGTCTTACCTTTCCCGCCTTCACGCCCGCTACCCTAACCTCCGCTCCTACCGAAAGCCCCGCCACGTTGTCAAAGAGTGCCGAGTAATGCTTTGCAGGTCTTTTCAAAAAGGGTATTTCACCGAAGGTTAGGATGATAAAGGCAAAAGCCAGAGCGACCGCTACGACAAAACCTCCCACCTTAGCTTCCGTAGAGAGCTTCATAAGGCTTATTATATAATCTTTAAACATGCTTTGGAAGGAATCCGCATCGCAGATAGTAAACCTCGTAAAAAAGGGTGAGGTAAAGCCATCGGAGGTTTTGGAGAGCTTTATAGAGCGCTTTGAAAAGACAGAGCCTAAGATAGGAGCCTTCATCACACCCATTTATGAGAAGGCTTATAAAACTGCCAAAGAGTTAGAGAACAAAAGGGAGGGTAAGCTTCTGGGTGTGCCCATAGCCATAAAGGACAACATAAACGTGAAGGGAGAGAGGACCACGTGCGCTTCCAAAATATTGGAAAACTTTATCTCACCTTACGACGCCACGGTGATAGAAAGGCTCAAGAAAGAAGGTGCCCTCATAGTAGGTAAGACCAACATGGACGAGTTTGCCATGGGCTCTTCCACCGAGTATTCCGCCTTCTTTCCCACGAAGAACCCTTGGGATTTGGAGAGGGTGCCTGGGGGCTCATCCGGAGGCTCTGCGGCGAGCGTCTGTGCCTTGCAGGTTCCTGTCTCCTTAGGCTCGGACACGGGAGGTTCCATCAGACAGCCGGCGAGCTTTTGTGGTGTAATAGGGCTAAAGCCAACCTACGGAAGGGTCTCAAGGTATGGGCTTGTCGCCTTTGCTTCCTCCTTAGACCAGATAGGACCCTTCGGAAGGAGGACGGAGGATGTAGCCCTCCTGATGGAGGTCATATGTGGACACGACCCTAAGGATTCCACGTCCGCAAGGGTGGATGTGCCCAACTACTCGGAGGAGATGAGGAGGGATGTTAAAGGCTTAAGGGTAGGCGTTCCCAAGGAGTTCTTTGAGCATCCCATACAGCCCGAGGTTAAGTCCTCCTTTGATGCCTTCTTGAGAGCTTTGGAGTCTTTGGGTTGTGAGGTGGGAGAGATTTCACTGCCCCACGTGAGGTATTCCATACCCGTGTATTACATAATAGCGCCCTCGGAGGCATCCTCCAACCTGGCAAGGTATGACGGCATAAGGTATGGCTACAGGACCAAAGATTACTCGGACCTTTATTCTCTCTATGCCAAGACTAGGGATGAGGGCTTTGGAGCGGAGGTAAAGAGGAGGATACTCCTTGGCACCTTTGCCCTCTCCACCGGCTATTACGATGCTTATTACCTCAAAGCCATGAAGGTAAGGACGCTGATAAAGAGGGACTTTGAAAGAGCCTTTGGGATGGTGGATGTCATAGCCAGCCCCACTTCTCCCACCACTGCCTTTAGGTTCGGAGAGAAGACGCAAAACCCCATAGAGATGTATCTGTCGGACATATTTACCGTGTCTGTAAACCTTGCCGGTCTTCCCGCCGTGTCCATACCCATAGGTATGCATGAAAACCTGCCCATAGGCGGACAGCTCATAGGCAAGCCCTTTGATGAGGCAACCCTTCTCAGACTTTCCTACGCCTGGGAGCAGGTCTACAAACACTACGAGCTCATGCCTCCCTTATGAGGATACTCTCACTGGACACGTCCTTTTCCACCTTTAACTTCTCCGTGATAGAAGACGGTAGGGTCTCTTTTTTGCATTACGAGAAATCTCAGAAAAAGCTCTTAGAATCTATGCCTTCAATCCTTAGGCATTATGGTCTGCATCCTAAGGACTTTGATGCCTATGCGGTCTCTATGGGTGTTGGCTATGCCACATCCCTCAGGGCTGGCATCACCTTCGTAAAGACCTGGGCTTACCTAAGCTCCAAACCGGTGGTCGCCTACGAGAACCTACACATGATGCTCCTCTACGGAAGTTGCCGTCGCCCCGAGTGTGCGGTGCTTAAGGTAAGTAGCAAACTCTTTTACAGAAGGCTTGATGAGGAAGGCTTGAGCGATGTAAGGCTCTTAAAAGAGCTACCGGACAATTGCCTTTGTCTTAAGGAGCAGATGGAGTGTAGTAGAGCCCTTGAGTTTTTCCCTTTCTCCGTATACGGTGGGCTTTGGGCATACGAAAGGTTGAGCGAGGGTTATTCCGGCGATGACCCTTTTACCCTTGAGCCCTTACAGTTCAGCTCGCCTTAGCACCTTCTTTCACATCCCTGTCGGGGACTATCAGGGACATGCCCTCTCCGTCGGAGAGGGCTAAAATCATGCCTTGGGATTCTATGCCGAAGAGCTTGCGCGGTTTGAGGTTTGCCAGCATGAGGACCTTCTTACCCACAAGCTCCTCCGGTGCGTAGTGCTTGGCTATGCCCGCCACCAGCGTTCTCTCTTCCTCTCCGAGGGACACCCTCAGCTTTATGAGTTTGTCCGAACCCTCTACACGCTCCGCGCTCAAAACCTTTGCCAGCCTTATGTCCAGCTTGAGAAAGTCCTCTATGCTGACAAGCTCCATATCAGCACTCACACTCCTTTACACCCAGCCTTCTGTAGAGGGTAATCACGGGACACCATCCCGTAAAGGCGGACTGTATCTGGTTGATGGACATAAAGGCTATAAAGAGCTTCCAAAACCAGTGGATGTCCGAGGGTAAGATGGCAACCAAGAAAACAAGAAGTAGCACACCACCCGACGTGAGCCTTAAAGCCCTATCCATACTCATTGTTATAATTATATCCCAAGATGATACCCATAAGAGACCTAAACCCCAGCAGGCATTTTCCCCTGTTAAACCTGAGCATAATAATGCTGTGCTCCCTCGTCTGGCTACATCAGGCTTTCCTGAGCGAAGAGGAGTTTAACCTATTTGTCTACTCCTTCGGGCTCGTCCCCTCTGAGCTCCTCACAAGACCCTACACCCTCCTTACACACATGTTTTTACACGGCGGGTGGTTACACATCATAGGCAACATGTGGTTTCTGTGGGTCTTCGGGGACAACGTGGAAGACAGGTTGGGAAGGCTAAGGTATGCCCTCCTTTATCTAATCTCAGGGCTCGGCGCAGCCATCCTCCAGATGGTAGTAAGCTTTATCTTCGGCGGAGAGAATGTGCCCATGGTGGGAGCCAGCGGTGCCATAAGCGGTGTTCTGGGTGCATACCTTTGGCTCTTTCCGCATGCACGCATACTGGCGCTCGTGCCTGTGTTTTTCTTCCTTACCTTTATGGAGCTCCCCGCTGTTTTCTTCATAGGTATGTGGATACTCATTCAGATAGTGAACGGGCTCATCACCCTGCCCTTCGCCCATATGGGAGGTGTGGCATGGTTTGCCCACATAGGCGGTTTCTTCGTGGGATACAACTTGGTTAAAAGGCTATACAGGAGGGGCTACGGGTGAGCCTTTACCAGTCTATCTTAGTCCTACTCTTTTCTCTTGTCCTTCTCCTTGTGGGTAGGTTCTTCTTGCTCGTGTATATGGCAAGATGGGAGTTTTTGGAGCCTTTGCGTAAGAGCTTTAAAACATCCTCGCTGTTTCTGTCCTTTGCCTTAGCCCTTTACCTGACCCTGCGCCTGAGCGAGCTTCCTCGAGAATACGGGCGCTTTGTAGACCTTTCGGAAAAGCTCATAGAGGGTGCGTTAATCCTTGCGATTAGCTTTTTCTTAGCTAACTTGTCCGTTGAGCTACTAAAAAGACACATCACCAAAGCGGGGCTCTCTCTACCGCCCACCGGCTTGATGTTCAACGTGATAAAGGCTCTCATAATCCTTCTGGGTATCCTTACCATCCTCAGCTCCTACGGAATACCCGTGGTGCACTTTATAACCACCTTGGGTGTGGGTGCGCTGGCTGTGTCTCTGGCTCTACAGAGCACCCTCTCCAACTTCTTTTCCGGCTTAAACATACTGGCGGGGGGTCAGATAAGAATAGGGGATTACGTGGTGTTGGAGAGCGGTCAAGAGGGCTATGTGGAGGACATAACCTGGATGAACACGGTGATAAGGACAAGACAGAACGTGCTGATAATCGTCCCCAACTCCAAGATAACCACGTCCGTAGTGCAAAACTACTCAAGACCGGAGCCTGAAGTGCTGGTGGTTGTGCCGGTGGGCGTGTCTTACAGGGAAGACCTGGAGAGGGTGGAGAGGATAACGGTGGAGGTTGCCAAAGAGGTCCAGAAGGTTGTAGAGGGTGCAGACCCTGACTTTGAGCCCTTCATCAGGTATACCTCCTTCGGCGAGAGCTCCATAAACTTCAACGCGGTGTTAAGAGCCAAGCATTCCGATGCCCAGTTTACAATCAGGCACGAGTTTATAAAGAGGCTTAAAAGACGCTACGAGGAAGAGACGATAGAGATCCCCTTTCCCCAGAGGGTAGTTTACATCAGAGATGCTCGAGCCCCAGAATCCTCCTGAGGACCTTTGGGTCCCCCTCTACCTTGTAGAGCTCTGCCCTCACGCTTCCTATGACAAAGGAGAGTTGCATCTTAACGGGCAGTTGTGTTTCCTCGTCTATCCACAAACGCCAGTTTCCCCTCGGTCTTAGCAGACCCTGAGTTTGTATGTTGGGTTGGACCTCCACTATACGCGTCCTAAAGCTACCCAAACTCAACTCCAATGGCTCCGACCTTTTGACGACCGCGTAGGGGATTTTGTAGTAATCCTCGTCGTAAAACATGCTTATGCTTCCCGAATTGGTGTTGTAAGTAGCCTTGTAAAGGAGTAGGCTTGCGGTGTAAGGGTCGGGGGCATCTCTGTAGTCATAGGTGTTTTCACTCACTTTTTTTACCTCGTCCGTTAGGTCCACATACCTAACCCTTTTTACGTGTATCCTGCCGTTGTTGAACCTATACTCCTGATACCTCTTAAAGCTTCCCTCCTCCTGATTGTATTTGAAGAGCTTGGGTTCTAAGGCATGGTTTAGGACCATCTGGGCAGAGCCCGTGTTGTAAACCCTCTTTACAAGCTTGCCCACGTTCACCGTCCTCACGAAGCTCTTAACATACACAGACTTGCCGTTTACTATGTAAGTTATGCACGTCTGCGCAACGGGGAAGAAGGTAAAGTAAGCCTTGTAGCAGGCAGTAAGCTCTTGAGCCAGAGAGAGCAGGGGAAGGAAGAAGGTTAAAAGGAGTAGCCCTTTAAGTCCTCTATCCATGCTCTGAACTCTTCCGCCATGGAGGGATGGTTATACTTTAGAGCTCTTTGTATGCCCTCTTGCAAAACCTCCACAGCCCTTTCATACTCCCCCATCTCCTCGTAGCACTTAGCCAGTATCCTGTAAGCGGCGCCCTGGTCTTCCGTAAGGCTCAGGTATTTGAGAAGGTGTTCCACCGTCCTCTGCCTTTCCCCCCTCTTGTAGTATTCCATAGCCAGAGAGTAATGCACCATGGGGTTGTCAGGGCTTTTCTGAAGGAGCTCCAAAAAGTAGCTCAGCCTATCCATTCTGCTCTTTCTTTATCTTCTCGTATGCGGACAGGACATAGCCCAAGAAGGCGTTCTCCGGCTGAGCCCCCACGAACTCCACAAGCCCCCTGTTTATGACTATCTTGGGCACGCCCACCACCTGATACATCTCCGCCAGGTCCATGTTCTCGGACGCATCCACTATCAAGGAGCTTATGTTTTCATTGGCTATGGCGAAGTTCATAGCCATGACTGCCGCCGCGGGACAGTATCCGCAGGAGGTGGTCACAAAGACCATAATCTCCATAGACACGTCAACGCTTGAGAGAAGCCCCAAGGTTTTTTGGGACAGCTCGGGCTGTCTCTTGGACACCAAGGTTATGCCCTTGATGAGGGTGGAAAACTCAAGCCCCGAGGGCAACCCCATATACCTTATGCCGTAGTCTTTCTCTCGCTCTATG
>FWWL01003798.1_pt1 | contig 26674 bp, 29 predicted proteins | sample 2228331 | NCBI WGS metagenome assembly FWWL01 (sample SAMEA103939775, study PRJEB20133) | metagenome
CCACCCATAGAATACACTGTCGTTGGGTGGCCGGGTGGGGGAGCGGGCCGGTGCCGCCTGAATAAACCGGCTCTAGTCCCGAAACGAAAACTTTCAGATACTTGCCTTTCCGCAGCGCAGCACAGCGCCTATCTCGGCCCGCATGGCCCGGTCCGATCCGCCCCCAGCGCCCGAGCGCCTCGACCGCGCCGGGCTGGTGCAGGGCTTTGCCGCCTATGGCATCTGGGGCGTGCTGCCGCTGTTCTTCTTTGCCCTGAAGGGGGTCGGCGCGGGTGAGGTGGTTGCCGGGCGCGTGCTGTGGTCGCTCGGGCTGCTCGCGATCGTCATATTGGCGCTGGGCCGGACCTCCGCGATTGTCGCAGCGCTGCGCAGTCGGAGCGCGATGCTGTTGCTGAGCGCCAGTGCCGCGCTGATTTCGGTCAACTGGCTGGTCTATATCTGGGCGGTGCATCACGGGCATGTGCTGGAGGGGAGCCTTGGCTATTTCCTCAACCCGCTTGTCAATGTGCTGCTGGGCATCGTGCTGCTGCGCGAGAAGCTTGGGCGCGCGCAGACCGTGGCGGTTGCGCTGGCGGGGATTGGGGTTGCGGTGCTGGCCTTTGGCGCGGGGCAGGGCATCTGGATCAGCCTGACTTTGGCCTTTTCGTTCGGCTTCTATGGGCTGGTGCGCAAGGTCGCGCCGGTCGGCGCGCTGGAGGGGCTGACGCTGGAGACCGCGATCCTCGCGCCGTTCGGGCTTGCCTATCTCTACTGGCTGTCGACGCATGGCGGGCTGGAGTTCGGCAATGAGGCGCTGGCGACGACGTTGCTGGTGCTGTCGGGTGTGGTGACGGCGGTGCCGCTGTTGCTGTTCGCCGGAGCGGCGCGGCGCTTGCCCTATTCGACGCTGGGGTTGTTGCAGTATCTCGCGCCGACGATGCAGTTCGTGCTGGCGATCACCTATTTCGGGGAGCGGGTGACGACCGCGCACCTGATCTGTTTTGCGCTGATCTGGACAGGCCTGGCGATCTACGCCGCCGACGGACTGCTGGCCGCGCGTCGGCGCCGCGTCACCGCGTGACGAACGCCCCCGGGTGCGCTAGAGCGCCCGGCTTCGGAAAACCATTGGACCCGCCCATGACGCTCTATACCCGTTTCGCTGCCCATCTCGACGCCGCGCTGGATGCCCTGGTCGCATCCGGCGATCTGCCGGCGGGGCTGGAGCGACGCGCGGTGACGGTGGAGCCGCCGCGCGACGTGACGCATGGCGACCTGGCGACCAACGCCGCGATGGTGCTGGCCAAGCCCGCGGGCACCAATCCACGCGCGCTGGCCGAGAAGATCGCGGCGGAGCTGCAGAAGCTGGACGAGGTGTCGGGCGTGTCGGTCGCCGGGCCGGGCTTCATCAATATGAGCCTGACCGATGCGACCTGGCGCGGCGAGCTGGCCGCGATCACTGAGGCCGGCGACGCCTATGGCCGGTCGCAGGGCGGCGCGGGCGTGACGGTGAACGTCGAATATGTCTCCGCCAACCCGACCGGGCCGATGCATATGGGCCATTGCCGCGGCGCGGTGGTGGGCGACGCGCTCGCCAGCCTGCTCGAGGCGGTCGGGCATAAGGTGATCCGCGAATATTATGTCAACGACGCGGGCGGGCAGGTCGATGTCCTCGCGCGGTCGGCGCATTTGCGGTATCGCGAAGCGCTGGGCGAGACGATCGAGATCCCCGAGGGGCTGTATCCGGGCGAGTATCTGAAACCCGTTGGCGAGCGGCTGGCGCGCGAGCATGGCGATGCGTTTGTCGGCGCGGACGAGAGCGCATGGCTGGCGCTGTTCCGTAAGGAAGCGGTGGCCGACATGCTGGTGATGATCCGCAACGACCTGGCGCTGCTGGGCATCCATCACGACCTGTTTTCGTCCGAGGCGGAACTGCAGGCGGCGGGCAAGCCGGAAGAGGCCGAGGCGTGGCTGCGTGCCAACGACCTGGTTTATGACGGCGTGCTCGAAGCGCCCAAGGGCGAGACGCCGGAAGATTGGGAACCGGTCGAGTTGCCGCTGTTCCGATCGACCAAGTTCGGCGACGATCAGGACCGGCCGATCAAGAAGTCGAACGGCGCCTGGACCTATTTCGGCGCGGACATGGCCTATCATTTCCAGAAGGCGCAGTCGGCCGACCAGCTGATCGACATCTGGGGCGCGGATCATGCCGGGACGGTCAAGCGGATTACTGCCGCCGTCGCCGCGCTGACCGGCGGCAAGACGCGGTTCGACGTCAAGCTGGTGCAGATGGTGCGCCTGCTGCGCGCGGGCGAGCCGGTGAAGATGTCCAAGCGCTCGGGCAATTTCGTCACGCTGGCGGATGTCGTGCAGGAAGTGGGCAAGGACGTGGTCCGCTTCACCATGCTGACCCGCAAGGCTGATGCGCAGATGGATTTCGACTTCGCCAAGGTGGTCGAGGCGTCGAAGGACAATCCGGTTTTCTATGTCCAATATGCCCATGCGCGGGTCAAATCGCTGCATCGGCGCGCGGCGGATGCCGGGCTGGACCTGTCGGGTGACGCTGACCTGTCCCTGCTTGATACACGCGAACTGGCGCTGGTGAAGCTCGCCGCACAGTATCCGCGCGTGGTCGAGGGGGCGGCGGCAGCGCGTGAGCCGCATCGGATTGCCTTTTATCTCTATGACTTGGCCGCCGAATTCCACGCCTGGTGGAATATGGGCAATGACGATCCGTCGCGCCGCTTCATCCTGCCCGACAATGTGCCGCTGACCCGCGCGCGCCTTTCCCTTGCCGACGCAATCGGGCAGGTTATTCGTAACGGTCTCAACATCATGGGGGTCGAGGCGGTTCAGGAGCTGAGCTGAATGAACGCAGGCGAGGATTATAATGACGACCGGCTGCCATGGCTGGAGACGGTCGAGGATGATTACCGCGAGGGGCCGTCGGTCCTGCGGATCATCCTGCTGGTGCTGGTCGGGCTGGCGATCATCGCCGCAGCGGCCTTTGGCTGGTGGTGGTATCAGCGGACCGTGACCGGCGAAGGCACCGGCGCGCTGATCAACGCGCAGGAAGGCGATTACAAGGTCAAGCCGGACGAACCCGGCGGCATGAAGGTCGAGGGCGAAGGCGATACCGTCTTTGCCGCGAGCGAGGGCGCGACCACCAATGGCTCGGTCGATGTCTCGGCGGTGCCCGAGACGCCAGTGGACGGCAAGGCTGCACCCAAGGCGAGCCCAACCCCGGTCAAGGGCGCCAGCCGCGTCGTTGCGCCGATCCCGACGGGTTCGGTGCCCAAGGCCGCCGCGCCGACCCAGGCCGCGCCGGGGCCGTCGGCGGGCAGCGCGACGATCCAGCTCGGCTCCTTCCCGACCGAAGCCGAGGCGAACGCCGCCTGGGCGCGGCTGTCGAAGCGATTTTCCTACTTGGCCCCGCTGGGCAAGGGGATCGCCAAGGCGGATGTGAACGGCAAGACCTTCTACCGCCTGCGGGTCAATGCGGGCAGCAATGGGCAGGCGCGTGAGTTGTGCGGCAAGCTGAAGGCTGCTGGCGAGGCGTGTTTCCTGGCGGGGGGATGACCTAATTCCTCCCCTGAGCTCGCTCAGGGGAGGGGGACCGCCCGCGAAGCGGGTGGTGGAGGGGGCCCGAGGCAAAGGATTCCGGTGCCTCGGGCCCCCTCCGTCAGCGCTGCGCGCTGCCACCTCCCCGTTCCGGGGAGGATTTTTTGGGTTCGCCTCTGGAAACTTGGCTGCTCCCCTGTTCTAACCGCGCCATGAAGCCTGTCATTTTCGGCCTGTCCGGCCCTGTCCTTACCGCCGACGAAGCTGCGTTCTTCCGCGACGCGGACCCGCTTGGTTACATCCTGTTCGGGCGCAACTGCGTCGATCGGGCGCAGATGCGCGCGCTGACCGATAGTTTGCGCGACCTGTCGGGGCGCGACGATGTGCCGATTCTGATCGATCAGGAGGGCGGGCGCGTCGCGCGGATGCAGCCGCCCGAATGGCCCGCCTTTCCCGCCGGTCCCGCCTTCGATGCGCTATACGAGGTCGCGCCGTCTTCGGCGATCGAGGCGGCACGGGCCAATGGGCAGGCGCTGGCGCTGATGCTGGGCGAGGTCGGGGTCAATGTGAACTGCGCGCCGCTGCTCGACGTGCGCATGCCGGAGACGACCCCGGCGGTGGGCGGGCGGACGTTTGGCAGCGAGCCGATGCGGGTGGCGGCGCTGGGTCGCGCGATGCTCGACGGGATGGCGAAGGGCGGTGTGGTCGGCGTGGTCAAGCATATGCCGGGGCATGGGCGCGGGGTGGTCGATAGCCATTACGAGCTGCCGGTGGTCGATGCCGATGACGCGGCGCTGGAGCGCGATATCGCGCCGTTCCGCACGCTCAAGGACGCGCCGATGGCGATGACGTGCCATGTCGTGTTCAAGGCATGGGATGCGGACAATCCCGCGACACTCTCGCCGACCGTGATCCGCGACGTGATCCGGGGGCGGATCGGGTTCGACGGGCTGTTGATGACCGATGACATCGACATGAAGGCGTTGACCGGAACGGCGGGCGAGAAGGCGGCGCAGGCGATTGCGGCAGGGTGCGATGTCGCGCTCGATTGCTGGGCGCGGATGGGCGAGATGGAGGAGATTGTCGGGCGGCTGAGCGATGCGCCGCCGGTGACGCTGGCGCGGCTGCAGCGGGCGATGGCGAGTGTGCGGCCCGAAGCGGGCGAGATCGACGCCCTGATCGCCAAGCGCGAGGAGCTGCTCGCGCTGGCATGACTGACCCCGCGCCCCTCACCATTGACATCGACGGCTGGGAAGGGCCGCTCGACCTGTTGCTGGCGCTGGCGCGGAGCCAGAAGGTCGATCTGCGCCAGCTGTCGATTTTGCAGCTGGTCGACCAGTATCTCACCTATGTGAACGAGGCGCGCGAGCTCAAGCTGGAGCTGGCCGCCGACTATCTCGTGATGGCCGCGTGGCTGGCTTATCTCAAATCGGCGCTGCTGCTGCCGCGCGACCCGGAGATCGAGCCGAGCCCGGAGGAGATGGCGCTGCGGCTGCAATTGCGGCTGGAGCGGCTGAGCGCGATGCGTGAGGCGGGGGCGCGGCTGGTGGCGCGCGACCGGCTGGGGCGCGATGTGTTCACGCGCGGCGCGCCGGAAGGGCTGAAGACCGTGCGCAAATCGCGCTGGCAGGCCGAAATCTATGACCTGATTGCCGCTTATGGCCAGATCAGCGCGCGCACGCGGCCGGTGATGCATATCGTCGCGGTGCGCCCGGTGATGACACTGGAGGATGCAATCCACCGCGTGTCCGAGCTGATCGGGCAGCGCATCGACTGGAGCACGATCGAGAGCTTCCTGCCCGAGGATGCCAGAGGTTCGTACCGCAAATCGGCGCTGGCCAGCTCATTCGTCGCGGCGCTGGAGCTGGCCAAGCAGGGGCGGGTGGAGATCCGCCAGAAATCGCCATTCGCGCCGCTCTATCTGCGGGGGATCGAGGCATGACGCCGCCCGACGAAGCTTTGGTTGATGAAGTTGGGCGCGCGGTGGAGGCGGTGCTGTTCGCGGCGGAGCAGCCGCTGACGCTGGCGGACTTGCGCGCCTATGTCGGCGAGGAGGCGGACATCGCGGCGGCGCTGGCCGCGCTGACCGACCATTATGCCGGGCGTGGGGTCGAACTGGTCGAGCGCGGCGGGCGCTGGCATTTCCAGACCGCGCCGGACCTCGCCAATTTCCTGCGCCGCGACCGGGAGGACAGTCGCAAGCTGAGCCGTGCCGGGATCGAGACGCTGGCGATCATCGCTTATCACGAACCGGTCACGCGCGCGGAGATCGAGGCGATTCGCGGGGTGCAGATCAGCAAGGGCACACTCGACGTATTGATGGAGGCGGGGTGGATCCGTCCGGCGGGGCGGCGCGAGGTGCCAGGGCGGCCGCTGATGTACGCGACCACGCCCGAATTCCTCAGCCATTTCGGGCTGGCGAGCCGCCGTGACCTGCCCGGAATCGACGATCTGCGCGCTGCCGGGCTGCTCGATCCGGTCGATCTTGCCTTTGAGGCGGCACATTCGGAAGCCGGTGGCCCGGAAGCGGTGGAAACTGCCGACGAAGACGACTAGATAGCCGGGGAATCAACGGAGAGTTCCGATGGGTAGCATGAGTCTGATGCACTGGCTGATCGTCGGTGTTCTCGTAATCCTTCTGTTCGGCGGCAGCCGCTTCTCGAACATGATGGGCGACGTCGCCAAGGGCATCAAGCAGTTCAAAAAGGGCATGGCCGAGGACGATGAGGCCCCCGCCAAGCCGGCCGAGATCGAGGCGAAGCGGGTCGTCGATCCGCAGCCCCAGGCCCAGAACACTGCGGCTGAAGCGCGTCCGGCGCAGGACGAGCGCTGAGTTTTCCGCTGCGGCGCTGTGCCGCAGCCTTGCGGGTCGGCTGATCGATGCTCGATTTCAACGCACCCGAATTTCTGGTGGTGGGCATCGTCGCCCTGCTGGTGATCGGGCCGAAGGATTTGCCAAAGGCACTGCGCTTTGTCGGCCAATGGGTCGGCAAGGCGCGCCGCGTGGCGAACCAGTTCCGCAGCGGGCTCGACACGATGATCCGCGAGTCGGAACTCGCCGAGATGGAAAAGAAATGGGCCGAGGAAAATGCGCGGATCATGCGCGAACATCCGCCCGAAAAGATGCTGCCGGCCCCGGTCTATGACCCGAACCCGCATGGCGCGGCGCCGGCGGACGTGTCGGACCCCGTCGAGAATGCGGCACCAGTGATGGTCGAGCCGCCCGCGCTGAAGCCCGACCCGGTCGAGGCGGTGGCTGAAAGTCCGGCCGAGCCCGCCCGCAAGCCGCGCGCGCCGCGCAAGAAGAAGGCGGAGTCGTGAGCGACACCGACGAACTCGCCAATACGGAAGCGCCGCTGCTCGACCATCTGATCGAGCTGCGGCGGCGGCTGATCTATTGCGTCCTGGCGCTGGTCGTGACCTTTGCGGGGTGTTTCTATTTCGCCAAGCCGATCTTCGGGTTTCTGGTGCATCCGCTGGCCGCAGCGGGGCAGGACCGGTTGATCTTCACGCAGATTTTCGAGGCGTTCCTGGTCCAGATCAAGGTCGGGTTCTTCGGCGCGCTGATGCTGTCCTTCCCGATCATCGCCAACCAGCTGTGGCAGTTTGTCGCGCCGGGGCTGTATCGCAAGGAGAAGCGCGCACTGCTGCCGTTCCTGCTGGCGACCCCGGTGCTGTTCTGCTCCGGCGCGGCGATGGCCTATTATTTTGCGATCCCCGTCGCGCTCAACTTCCTGCTCGGGCTGGAGGGCGATCTGGGCGGTGGGGTGAAGCAGGAGGCGTTGCCTGCGGTCGGCAATTATCTCGACTTTGTGATGCAATTCATCTTCGCGTTCGGCATCTCGTTCCTGTTGCCGGTGCTGCTGATGCTGCTGGAACGGGCGGGGATCGTGACATATGAACAGCTGAAGGGCGCTTGGCGTTATGCGGTGGTCGCGGCGTTTGCGATCGCGGCGGTGCTGACCCCACCGGATATCGGGTCGCAGCTGCTGCTGGCCGGGCCGTTATGTGGGCTCTATTTCCTGTCACTGATCGCGATCAAGATCACGCACCGGAGCCGTGAAAAGGAAGCGGCGGCCGAAGCCGCCGCAGGTGAGGGATAAGGAAAGCTTCGGCTTACTTGGCGTCTTCGGCGGTCTTCGCGACGGTGTCGCCGGCCGACGATACGTCACGACCCAGACCTTCGACCGTGTTGCACGCCGACAGGGCAAGACCGCCCACCAGCATCGCCATCGTCAACATCTTACGCATTACGCTTCTCCGTTGCAGCATCTGTGCGGGGGAGAAATGCCCGGCGCGTGAGTTCGTTCCGCGAGGGATATCAATGCGCTGGGGATGTCGCTGAGACGAATAAGGCCCGGAAGCGTCACCGGGGGGGGGGAGGGGTTGACGCTTCCGGGCCTGTGTCGTGGATAGCGAGAGCGGGGGGGCAAAAGGTCACTATCCGAAGTAAAAAACACCCAACCCGATCCGGGGTTCCAGCAAAGATCATTTTTTTCGATTTTTTTTTCGTAGGACCGCCGCGACCGAAACGGCGCAGGGATCAGGTGACGCGATCAGGTCCGGCCGGTGATCGCAATCACGAGTTCGAACGCGCCGATCAGCGGATCATGATGGAGTTGTGACCGCAGCTGGCGCACCAGCCCACCGATCACGCGGCCATAGCGATGCTGATACAGCGCCGTGAATTCCGGTGTTTCGGTCAGTGCCGGTGAGCTGATCCGCAGCGTCGTACTGTCGGGCTTTGCCGGGTCGGTCTGGGTCGAGATGTTGATCTGAGCTCCGGGTGACGCAAGCATCGCCAGCTCGACGATCTCGGTGATCAGAAACGAGACCGCGACTGCCGCGTCCTGCGACACCAGCAGCGGTTCGATATTCAACATGATGCCGACCGCGTTGCGCTCCGGCGCGGTCGCGCGGATGTTCGACGCGAGTTCGCCGATCACCGACCGGATCTCGATCCCGCGCGTATCCTCGAACCCGGCATAATGGTGACGGTGGACGACCGCGAGCGCATCGACGCGGCGCTGGATCGAGGCATAGGCTTCGAGCGCGCCCGGCTCGGCGGCGACGCGGGCGTGGAAGTTGATCAGGCTGGCAATTACCTGGAGGTTGTTCTTGACCCGGTGATGCACTTCGCGCGTCAGCTTGGTCTGGCGCGACAAGCCTTCCGCGAGATCGCGTTCGTGCAGCTGCACGGTCTGGCTCAGTTGCCGGAAGGTGTCGCCGAGCGCGCGGATTTCCTGCGCCGGAATGTCGCTGCCGGTGACGGGATCGATCACCTCGCCGGGCTGATAAGCGCCGACCGTGGTGCGCAGGCGCCGTAATGGGCGGATCAGCAGGCGGTCGACCACGAACCAGGCAATTGCGGCGGCAAGGAACCACATCAGGAACGGCGACAGCGCCGCGACAATCGCCGAGGACGTGACCGGCGCGCTCGGCACCGTCATTTGCAGTTGCAGATCCTCGATATCCAGATCCACGGTCTGGCTTTCGGTGCGTGCCAGCAACGTCTGCGCCTTGAAGTCGCGGAGCACCAGCGCGCGGTCGGCGCTGATCAGCTCCATCCCGAAATCGTCCGCCATGCCGGTCGGCTCGGCGGACCGCGCAAGAAAGCTGGTCGGGAAAAACGCCCGCGCGATATGCCCGGCCGGCCCCTCGACCTCGATCTGCGCGCCGGTTCCCGGCAGCAGGCGGATCGGCGGGGTTGTATCGGAGGCGGCGGGCGAAACGACGGAGGGAATGGGTTGGCCGCAGATCAGGCGCTTTTGCGGGTCGAGCACGACGTAGCGGATGCCCTGGGCCGCCTGCGGCTCGAACAGCCCTGCCAGTCGGCCGCAATTGGGTGCCTGGTCCGGTCCGGTAGGCAGGGCGCCGCGGACCTCGCGCAGTTCCCAGGCCAGTTCGCCGCGGAGCGAGCGGGCAGCTTCGTTGATGGCGATGCGCAAGCGCGCGCGCACCTCCTGATCGGCAATTCGCGTCGATTGCAGCGAGGCAAGGAAGGCAATGAGCGCCAGCGGCAGCAATGCGGCGCTGAGAATCAAAAAGACCTTGGCGCCGGTCGGCATGCGGGCGAAGGCGACCATGGGGCCGGCGCCGTTCTGGCGCTTCAGCTCATCGACCGCCATGCGCGCGCAGTTCAGTCGAGCTTGCGGAGCAAGTCGAGCAGATCGTCGGGAATGTCTTCACCTGCCGCATCCTGATAGACGCGCCGCAGCGCATCGCCGATGTTGCGATCGGATTGCGGTGCCGCGCCGCGCTTTTGCGGCGGTTGGTCCGTGCCGTTTGGCGGCGTTACCTTGTTTTTGTCGTCGGCCGGAAACACCTCGTCCCCCTGATTGCCCGGGATACGGGCGGATGCACAAAATTTGCGACGGCTGCAAGCCATCGGCCATGCGATGCAGGATCGAACAGCGGGGATGAAACCAATCCGAAGCTCGTTTGTTCCACACGCGATGCGAAATCCGGGGAGGGGCTTCCTTTGGATCAGCATACGCCTTGAAATGCACTGATACCCTAGCCAAACAGCGGGTATCGCCGAAGGAGAATATGTTCCCATGTCGCTAGGACAGCAGCTCGCGCCTCATCTGCCTTTTCTGCGCCGCTATGGCCGCGCGCTCACCGGCAGCCAGACCGAGGGCGATCGTTATGTGCGCGCCACGCTTGAGGCGATCGTTGCCGCGCCGGAGGAATTTCCGCGCAGCGTCGATCCGCGGCTGGGGCTGTATCGCACCTTTCAGGCGATCTGGGGGTCGACCCATCTCGATGCCGACCGCGATCCGGGCGATGTCGGACTGTCCAGCGAGAATGAGGCGATCGCCCGGGCGCGGCTCGCGCGGCTTGCGCCGCGTTCGCGCCAGGCGCTGCTGCTGACGGCGATGGAGGGCTTTACCAGCGAAGATGCGGCCTATCTGCTCGACGAATCCGCCGATGCGGTCGAGGATCTGGTGTCGCACGCGCTGTCGGAGATCGAGCGCCAGACCCGCGCGCGCGTGCTGATCATCGAAGATGAGCCGCTGATCGCCATGGATCTGGAAACGATTGTCCGCGATCAGGGCCATGATGTGACCGGCGTTGCGGTTACCCGCGACGAGGCGGTGGCGCTGGCGATGGAGGACCGCCCAGGGCTGGTGCTCGCCGATATTCAGCTGGCGGACGACAGTTCGGGCATCGACGCGGTGAAGGACATCCTGGCGCAGTTCGATGTGCCGGTGATCTTCATCACGGCATTCCCGGAGCGGCTGCTGACCGGTGAGCGGCCCGAGCCGACGTTCCTGATCACCAAGCCGTTCCAGCGTTCGACGGTGAAGGCAGCGATCAGCCAGGCGCTGTTCTTCGATCAGGCGACCGTTCCGGCGACCTGAAAGTTCCATTTCTTACGGACCTAAAACGGTTCTGGGGGGTTGTTGGGTCATGGCTGACCAAAACGACCCCCTGCATATCGAGACGGATCGCGTGCGCGCCGGGGCAACCCCGCACATGACCCGTTACATCCTCGCCATCTCGCTGACACTGGTCATCGTGATCTTTGCGATCTACCTGCTGATCTGATGGATCGGCTTGGTGGACGTGCGCGGCAAGCCTATCTCCTGTGGTGCGGCAGAATGCTGCGCAAGACGAACGGACTTTAATGAGCGACACTGACGAATATACGCCCGTGGAGCATGTTGCGCTCTCTGATCCCGAGTTCAAGAAGCAGCTTGCGCTTGTGATTCCGCATCTGCGCGCGTTCGGACGGTCGCTGTCAGGTAGCCGCGATCTTGCCGACGATCTGGTGCAGGAGACGCTGATGAAGGCATGGGCCGCGCGTCAGCGGTTCCAGGCCGGGACCAATATGCGCGCCTGGACCTTCATCATCCTGCGCAACCTGTATCTCAGTCAGATGCGGCGCGCCCGGTTCAAGGGTGAGTGGGACGATCTGGTCGCCGACCGCATCCTCGCCGCGCCCGCCAGCCAGGATCGCCACGTCGAACTCGCAGACATGCAGCGCGCGCTGTTGCATTTGCCGCAGCCGCAGCGCGAGGCGCTGATCCTGGTCGGGGCAGGCGGCTTTGCCTATGAGGAAGCCGCCGAGATTTGTGGCGTGGCGGTCGGCACGATCAAGAGCCGCGTTGCGCGTGGTCGGGCGGCGCTCGAAGCGCTGATGAACGGCGGGGAGCTTCCGTCGCGTGCCGACAGCGTCAGCGACGGCCGCAGCGCGCTCGACACGATCATGGATGAGGTCGACGAACTCAGCCGCGAATAATCGCGCGGTCAGCCGTGGCTGTCGCGTCCGCCGGAGCGCTCCACCATGCTGAGCTGACTCAGCAGGTCGCGCAGATCGTCGGGCAGGTCGCGGTCGTCGGCGTAGGTGTCGCGCAGCACGAAACCGATCGCATCGGTGACGCGTGGCGCTTCGACCCAATAGCCGCTATCGCGTTGCCCTGCGGGCGATCGAGGTGCGTTGGAACCCATGCGATACAGAACGTCTCTTTCTGCACTTTGTTGCTTGACAGATCAGAAACTGTCTGATCGCCATCCGAAACGATAATCGCATGGCGGACGCTGTACCCGCGATCGAGCACGCAATTTCGCGCGCTGTCCACAACGCGCCGTTCCTGGCCCATCTGGTCGAGCGCGAGCATGCGCTGGTTTCGAATATGGCGAACGTGGTCCGTGATCCGCTCGGCGCAGCGCGGATCGACGATCCCGCCATGCCGCTGTCGCGCCGATTGCGGATCGAAAGGCGGCGGCTGGCGCTGGCGGCAGCGATCGGCGACCTGTCGGGGCAGCTCGATTTCGTCACGGTGACGCGCGCGCTGTCGGATTTCGCCGATTACGCGCTGGATGCTGCCATCGCGGGCGCGATCGTCGAGCGGGCACCGGGCGCGGAGCCGCGCGGACTGGCGGCCATCGCGCTGGGCAAGCAGGGCAGTCATGAACTCAACTACTCGTCCGACATCGACCCGATCCTGATCTTCGACCCCGCCACGCTGCCGCATCGCGAGCGCGACGCGGTGGAGGAGGCGGCGGTACGGATCGGGCGGCGCGTCGTGGAAATCCTGCAGGCGCGCGATGCCGATGGCTATGTGCTGCGCATCGACCTGCGGCTGCGCCCATCGCCCGAGGTGACGCCCATCGTGCTGCCAGCCGAGGCGGCGATCAGCTATTATGAATCGCAGGCGCTGCCGTGGGAGCGGGCGGCGTTCATTCGTGCGCGGGCGGCGGCCGGGGATTGCACGCTGGGGCAGGGGTTTCTCGACACGATCCGCCCGTTCGTGTGGCGGCGCGCGCTCGACTACGGCACGATCCGCGAGATCCGCGGGATTTCGCGCCGCATCCGCGATCATCATGCACAGGGCCAGGCATTCGGACCGGGGTTCGACCTCAAGCGCGGGCGCGGCGGCATCCGCGAAGTCGAGTTTTTTGCCCAGATCCACCAGTTGATCCATGGCGGGCGCGACCCGGCGCTGCGTGCGCCCGCGACGCTCGACGCACTGGCGGCGCTGGCGGCGGCGGGGCGGATTGATGCGAGCGCGGCGGCGCAGCTGCGCGACGCCTATATCCTGTTTCGCACGATCGAGCATCGCGTCCAGATGATCGACGACCGCCAGACCCACGCTCTGCCGCATGGCGAGGCGCTCGACGCAGTGGCGCGTCTGCATGGGCTGGATTCAGGCGGCGACCTGCTCGACCTGCTCCGCCCGCATGTCGAGGCGGTTGGTGAAATCTATGACGCGCTCGATGGCGAGGAGGGGCGGCAGGGGCCGTCCGGCGTGACGGTGGTCGAGTCGGGGCTGGCGGAGGCTGGCTTTGCCGATCCGGCCAGCGCGACGCGACTGATCGAGGGGTGGCGGAGCGGGCGCTATCCTGCGCTGCGCAGCCCTCCGGCGCAGGCGGCGATGGAGGCGGCCTTGCCCCCGTTGATCGCTGCAATCGGCCAGTCGCCCGATCCGGGTGCGGCGCTGGCGCGGCTGGACACGATCCTGTCGCGGCTGCCGACCGCGCTCAACCTGTTCCACCTGCTCGAAGCGCGACCGACGCTGGCACAGCTGCTCGCCACGATCCTTAGTCACGCGCCGACGCTGGCCGATGCGCTGGCGCGGCGGGTGGAACTGCTCGACGGGCTGATCGATGCGACTGCGCTGGCGCCGGTCGGGTCGGTGGCCGAGTTGTCGCGCGACATGGCACGGCGCGAGGCGGGGGACGATTATCAGCGGCTGCTCGATCGCGTGCGCCAGATCGTCGGCGAGAAGCGCTTTGCCCTTGGTGCGCAGATCGTCGCGGGGGCGAGCGATCCGCTCGACGTATCGGCGGGCTATGCGCGGGTGGCGGAGGCGGCGCTGTCGGTGCTGGCCGAAGCGACGGTGGCGGAATTTGCGGTGCGGCATGGTCGGGTGCCGGACAGCGAGCTGGTCATCCTGGCGCTTGGGCGGTTCGGTGGCGGAGCGCTGACCCATGCCAGCGACCTCGACCTCATCTTCCTGTTCACCGGCGATCACCTCGCGGAGTCGGACGGCGAGAAGCCGTTGGGGGCGGTGACCTATTATAACCGCCTTGCCCAGCGGGTGATCGCGGCGCTGTCGGTCGCGACGGCGGCGGGCGCGCTGTACGAGGTGGATACGCGGCTGCGTCCGTCGGGGGCGCAGGGGCCGCTGGTGGTCTCGCTCGATGGCTTTGCCCGGTACCAGCGCGAGGAGGCGTGGACCTGGGAGCATATGGCGCTCACCCGCGCGCGGACGGTGTTCGGATCGGCTGCGGGGCGGGATGCGGTCGCGGCGGTGATCGACAAGGTGCTGGCGGGCGATCGACCGGAGCGGGACATCGCGGCGGAGGCGACGAAGATGCGCGCCGACATGGCCGCGCATAAGCCGCCACAGGGGCCGCTCGACGCCAAGCTGTTGCCGGGTGGCCTCGTCGATCTGGAGTTTGCGGTCCACACGCTGCAGCTGGTTCACCGCACCGGGTTCGCGCCGGGGCTGCGCAAGGCGATCGATGCGCTGACGGAACAGGCGCTGTTGCCGCCGACAATCGGCGCGGCGCATGATTTCCTCACGCGCCTGCTGGTGACGATGCGGCTGGTCGCACCGGATGCTCAGCCGCCGGGCGCGGCGACGCGGGCGATGGTGGCGCATGCGGTTGGCGCGGCGGACTGGCAGGAGGTGGTTGCGCTGCTCGATCAGCATCGGCAGGAGGTCGCCAAAGCCTGGGCCATGGCGGCGCGGGCACAGGGGAGCTGACAATGCGGATTGAGGAAGGCGACAAGATGCCGACGGTCGAGCTGATCGACCTCGACGGCAACGGGTTCCGGCTGGACGGGATGATCGGGGCGCCGCTGGTGCTTTATTTCTACCCCAAGGACGATACCGCCGGCTGCACCCGCGAGGCGCAGGATTTCAGCGCGTTCAAAAGCCAGTTCGATGCGTTGGGCGTGCGGTTGCTCGGCGTATCGCGCGACAACACGATCAAGCACCAGAAGTTCGTCACCAAATATGACCTGACCGTCCCGCTCGCGACGGACCCGGATGGCAAGGCGCTGGAGGCGTTCGGATCGTGGGTCGAGAAATCGATGTACCGAAAGAAATATATGGGGATCGACCGCTCGACATTCCTGTTTGACGCCGATGGCGCGCTGGTCCGCGCGTGGCGCAAGGTGCGCGTGCCGGGGCATGTGATCGAGGTGCTGGAGGCCGCGAAGGAGCTTCAGGCGGCGTGAGGGATACGGTTGCGCAGGCTGCGGCCACGGTTCTTCTGACCGCAGATCCGCTCGCGAAGGTTGCAGCCGCGCGCAAGGCCGCGCGCGACTGGCGGCTGGGGCGACTCGGCTTCAGCTTCGATGTGGCGATGCCGGACGAGCCTGCGCGTTCGGCAGCTCCCGAACTGTTGCCGCCGAATCGCATGCCCAGGCGCGGCAAGGGATCGGAGCATGGCCGGATCGCGCTGATCCATGCGCTCGCGCATATCGAGTTCGTTGCGATCGACCTCGCGTTCGATCTGGTCGGGCGGTTCGGTGGGCAGTTTCCGCGCGCCTTTACCGATGACTGGATGAAGGTCGGCGCGGACGAGGCGATGCACTTTGCTTTGCTGGACCGGCGGCTGAAACAGTTGGGCAGCCATTATGGCGCGATGCCGGCCCATGACGGTCTGTGGGAAGCGGCGCGCGCTACGGCGCACGATCCCGCCGCGCGGCTGGCGGTGGTGCCGATGGTGCTGGAGGCGCGCGGGCTGGACGTCACGCCGACCACGATCGAACGGTTCAAAGCGGTCGGTGATCATGCCACCGCCGCCATCCTTGGCCGGATTTTCCGCGACGAAATCGTGCATGTTGCCGCGGGCACGCGCTGGTTCGAATCGCTGTGTGCGGAGCGGCGAATCGATTCGCGGGCGAAGTGGCGCGCGCTGCTCGATCGTTATTTTCGCGGAACGGTTAAGCCTCCGTTCAACGACTCGGCGCGCGAGACAGCCGGTCTAACGCGCGACTATTACGAAAGCCTTGCCGTGTCCGGCCCGATCAGTCTCTAACCCAATGCGTCGGATGCGGAGGGGCTGCTTCCGGACGTGATTGCTTAACGAAGGCGTGTGCCACTGAATTGGCGCGTGTCTGTGGTTGCCGGGGACTCATGGTCAGCACTACACTCAACGCGAATTTGGTATCGCGGTTCCGCGATCTCTTCACGACCCGTGATTTCATCTTTCATGACGGGCGCGATCTCAAGCGCTTCAGCGTCGCAGGCCGGACCCAGGCGATCCTCGCTGGTGTCGCCGCGATCACGGTCACCTTTTCCGCTTACGGCGTGTCGCAGGCCGCATTCGGCGCGATCATGGCGACCGGCGTTGCCGGTACCGCCGCGACGCCCGAAGCGCGGATGGAAAAGATGCGCGCCGAAATGACCCGGCTCGAAGCCGATGTCGCCGCGATCAAGGAAGCCGCCAAGGTTCAGGCCGCGCGGGTCGAGCAGCGGCAGAAGATCATTGCCGGCGTGCTGAGCGGCAAGGGTTCGCCCGCAGATGTCGGCATGCCGATCGAGAATGTTTCGGTCGATGCCGATAGCGCGATGGCGCGTGAGGTCCTTGCACCGCTCCGCCAAGTCGAAGCGCGTCAGGCACAGCTCGCCGTCAAGGCGCATCGCACCGCACAGATCCGGCTCCATCTGACTCAGCAGCAGCTGCGCAAGATGGGCATCCAGCCCGAGCGCTTCGTCGCTGGCGGCATGGGCGGCCCGTATGAGGCGGCGCCGGAGGGCGCGGCGGCAGCCGGCGAAGCGAGCGCCGACGCGCAGTTCCGCTCACTGTTCCAGACGTGGCAGAAGCTCGACGTGCTCGAACAGTCGGTGATCGCGATCCCGTCGCTCCAGCCGGTCGAGAATATGCGCCTGACCAGCAGCTTTGGCGTCCGCTCCGATCCCTTCCACGGCACTGCCGCGATGCATGCCGGCATCGACATCCCCGGCCCGATCGGTACCCCGATCTACGCGACCGCCGACGGTGTCACGGGTCGCACCGGTCGCTTTGGCGGCTATGGCAACCTGATCACCATCAACCATGGCAAGGGCATTGAGACCCGCTATGGCCATCTGTCGAAGATTCTGGTCACCGCGAACACCCGCGTGCGTCGCGGTCAGCTGATCGGCCTGATGGGGTCGACCGGGCGTTCGACCGGCAGCCATCTTCACTATGAAGTACGCGTCGACGGCAAGGCGCTGAACCCGATGCCGTTCATGCAGAACACCAGCGTGATCGAGCAGGTTCAGCAGAGCGCCGCGCGCCTGCAGCTGACCGCCGTCGGCGGCAATTAATTCAGACGAGATAACAGGAGAGGGACGGGGCCGCACCGGGACAACCGGGCGGCCCTTTTCCGTTTGGGCTCAGCTTTCGGTGTAGCGGATCAGCAGCATGTCATGGGTGCCCAGCCACGCAGCGAGGCGCTCGGCGGCGTCGGATGGTGCATCGGCATAGAGGCTGACGATGTCAGCGGCAGCTTCGGCCGCAGCGGCAGCATCGAGCGGCGTGTCGGACACGAAGGCAAGGCGACCCGCGCCGATCGCGCATAGCTTCAGACCAAATTCTGTTTCCAGATGTTGCGCCAGTGCCAGATTCTGCATCGGATTAAGGTCGCCCACGAAATAGCCATTGGGCCACGCCGCGACAGTTTCTGCCGCTGTGGCAACGGGGACGCGCTGCGCAAGGAACAGCTTTTCGTGCCGCCAGCCCAATGCTGCGTCGGGATCGGCGTTGATCGTGATCGGGTCGTTGGTGTCGCCGGGCGTGCTCCAGGGTAACAACCCTGCCAGGCTGGCGAAGGTTACACCACGCGCCCGCGCCAACAGATTGGCGAGACGGATCGGAAACTGGTCGCGGCGCAACAGATAGCCGCGATCTTCGTCCGGCTCGGCCAGCCCTTCGATCCGGTCGAGGTCATGTGTTTCGATCGCGTGGCCCGACGTATAGGCGCTCTGATGGACGTCATCGAGCGATCCGAGCACGCGCACGTCGGGATGGTCGCGCTGAAACGTGCGCAGCAGCGCGATCCAGGCGGCAAAGTCCGGCACGTTGCGCACGACAAAGCCGTCGCACAACAGGGCGGTGAACAGCTGCGGTGGTTCGTCGTCGAACCCCGTGATTTCGACCGATTTGGGCCGTTTGCGAAAGCCGAACATGCGTGGAGGGTGCGCGCGCCGCCGCGCCGGGTCAAGCAGGCGCGCCAAGGGCGGTTGCGACCAGCGCCGCGCACGCCTATCTGCGCTGTATGGCAACTGCGCTTTCCGAAGAGATCAGCCTGACCCCGTCCGCCGCCGCGCGCGTTGCCGCGATTGCGGCGAAGCAGGGCAAGCCCGCCACGCTGCGCCTGTCGGTCGAGGGCGGGGGCTGTTCGGGCTTTCAGTACAAGTTCGAGCTGGCCGATGCGCCCGCCGAGGACGATGCGATCGCGCAGACCGATGGTGTCACGTTGCTGGTCGATTCGATCAGCCTCGACCTGGTGCGCGGGGCGAGTGTCGATTTTGTCGAATCGCTCGGCGGCGCGGCGTTTCGCGTGACCAATCCCAACGCTGCGTCCGGATGCGGCTGCGGCACCAGCTTCGCCGTCTGACCGCACCTTGAAGATCGTCAGCTACAATGTGAACGGGATCAAGGCGCGCCTGCCGCGCCTGATCGAATATCTGACCGAGCAGCAGCCCGATGTGGTGTGCCTGCAAGAGCTGAAGTCGGCGGACGAGGGCTTTCCCGAAGCGGATATTCGCGCCGCGGGCTACGGCGCGGTGTGGCATGGGCAAAAGGGCTTCAACGGCGTCGCCATCCTCGCCAAGGGCGCCGACCCGATCGAGCGCAAGCGCGGCCTGGCGGGCGAGCCCGAGGATGAGCATAGCCGCTATATCGAGGCGGAGGTGAACGGCGTGGTAATCGCGTCGATCTACCTCCCCAATGGCAACCCGGTGCCGGGGCCGAAATTCGATTACAAGCTGCGCTGGATCGAGCGCTTGTCCGCCCATGCCCGCGACCTGCTCGCCGAAGAGCGGCCAGTGGTGCTGGCGGGCGATTACAACGTCATTCCCAATGATGACGACGTCTATTCGGTGAAGGCGATGGCCGACGATGCGCTGATGCAGCCGGAATCGCGACAGGGGTATCGTGCGCTGCTGGCACAGGGCTGGACCGACGCACTGCGCACCCGCTTTCCGGCGGGGCGCGTATGGACCTTCTGGGACTATCAGGCGGGCGCATGGCAGCGCGATGCGGGGTTCCGCATCGATCATCTGCTGCTCAGCCCGATCGCCGCAGACCGCTTCGTCGATGCGGGCGTCGACAAGGACTATCGCGGTCGCGAAAAGGCGAGCGATCACGCGCCGACCTGGGCGAAACTGCGCAGCTAAGCGGCGCGCCGAAACTTGGCGCGTTTTCCCGACAATCAGTGAAATTTTTCCAGATCGTTGCTTCTGCGACGAGCTAAGTGATTGTTATTCCTCGGTTACAGTGTTTGGCATGACTAATGCACTAACACAGCTGCGGGTAGAGCAGAGCAGCCAGCCGGCCCGCAAAGCCCCCAAGCTGTTCCCGAGGAGACCCATCATGCGCAAGTTCATCACCGTCGCCGCAGCCAGTCTGATCGTTGCCACCGCTGCCCCCGCCATGGCCCGCGACACCGCACCGTCCGCGCCGGCGCAATCGACCGAAGCAGCCTCCGTGAAGGCCGATACCAAGCGCTATTGCGTCGAGACGATGACCACCGGCTCGCGCCTGGCGAAGAAGATCTGCAAGACCCGCGCGGACTGGATTGCGGACGACAATTTCGATCCCCTCGCCCCGCAACGGTAACGAGGGCGCGGCCCGCGGCGTCCCCTATCGCCGCGGGCCGCATATTCTAACTGTCGGCCTATCCGAGGTCTTTCGCGTAAATCTGATAGACCCGGTTGACGCGGCTCTCGATCGTTTCGGCGATGGCGTTCATCCCCTGATTATCGTCGAGCACCCAGCCGATCTCGCCGCGGCTCGCCCCGAAATCGGCAATCGCGTCGCGGCGAATATATTCGATCATCATGAAGGCCAGTTGGCTCGCCATGCGCGATCCCTGCAGCTTCTTGAGCACGCCCATCAGCGGTACGCGCATCGTCCGCGCCTTGCCACGGTGCAACCACCACAACAGTTTGGCCCAGCCCAGCGGGAACAGATTGCCGTTGAGCGGCGCGATCGCTTCGTTGAGGTCGGGCAGGGTGATCATGAACGCGACCGGCTCACCATCCAGTTCGGCGATGCGGATCAGCTTTTCGAACACGATCGGCTTCAGCTTCTTGCCGACATCGTCGATTTCCGGCTGAGTCAGCGGCACGAACCCCCAATTGTCCGACCAGGCATCGTTGAGGATGCTGAGGATCAGCGCGGCCTCTTCGGCGAAGCGCGACTTGTCGACGGTGCGGATGCGGATGCGGTCGCTCTTCTCGCCCAGCGCGACGATGCGCTGCACCAGCGGGGGGAAGTCTTTCGTGATGTCGAGCTCATAGGTTTTGAGCTGCTTGACCGGCACGAAGCCCGCGTCCTCGATATAGTTGCGATAGGCCGGCTTGTGGTGGCCCATCATCACGGTCGGGGCATGGTCATGGCCCTGGATCAGCAGGCCGGGTTCTTCCCAGATCGACAGCGATACCGGGCCGATCACGCGGGTCATCCCCTTTTTGCGGAGCCAGTCCTGCGCCGTATTGATCAGCGCGCGGGCGACGGTAGCGTCTTCCGCCTCGAACAGCCCGAAAAAGCCGGTGCCGGGGCCGAAGCCCTGCTCGGCCGGCATTTCCAGTGCCAGCCGGTCGATATGCGCGGCGATACGCCCGACCGGGCGGCCGTCGCGTTCGGCGAGGAACAGCTGCGCTTCGGCATGGCTGAACCAGCCATTCTTCTTGGGATTGATCGCACCCGCGACCTCGCTGCGCAGCGGGGGCACCCAGTTCGGGTCGCCACGATTGAGGCGATAGGCGAGTTCGATGAAGTCGCGCGTGTCCGCCTTGCTGGTGACCGGACGGATGGCGAGGGGGGCATTGGCCACGAAATGGCACCTTTCGTTGATCTTGGTCAAAGCAGTCATGCCAAGCGCGCGACAAGTCAACTGCGAGCAATTGAGTTGGGGGAGCGGGCCAGTGCTAGAACCGATCCAGCCCGGCGCGATCGCGGATGGAGACGTTGAAATGCCACGCAATGGCCACGATCTGTTGGCAATGGCCAATGCTATGAACACCCTCGCCCTTGATGCGGCCGTGCAGGACCGCGTGGCTGACGCCCCCGCCGCGCCGGCAAAGATCCGCCTGTCGGGCATGGCCGATGACAAGGCGATGCTGCGCGCCGCGGCCGAACTGACGCGCGACCTGCAGACGCCAAACCCGCGTATCTACTGGACCGATTTCCTGGGATCGGCGGCGCTTGGCTATGCCGCCCTGGCGGGTGCGATCCTGGCGCCGTCGTTCGGCTGGGCGTTGGCGAGCGGGGTGGTGGCGGTGCTCGCGCTCTATCGCGCCAGCCTGTTCATCCATGAGATCACGCACCTCAAGCATTCGCTGCTGCCGGGCTTCCGTGTCGGCTGGAATGTGCTGCTCGGCATTCCGATGATGCTGCCGAGCTTCATGTATGAGGGCATTCACACCATCCACCACACGCGCACCCGCTATGGCACGGTGGAGGATCCCGAATATTTGCCGCTCGCGTTGATGAAGCCGTGGACCCTGCCGGTGTTCCTGCTGGTGTCGACGCTGATGCCGGTTGGCCTGTTGCTGCGTTTCGGGGTGCTGGGGCCGCTGTCTCTGCTGTCGAAGAAGCTGCGCCGTATCGTCGTCGGTCGCTATTCGGGGTTGCAGATCAACCCGAAGTTCGAGCGCAAGTCGCCCGAGGGCGAGTTTGCGAAACAATGGCGCTGGCAGGAGATTGGGGCGAGCATCGTTGCCGTTACGCTCATCGCCACGGTCGCGACCGGGGTGCTGCCGCTCAAGGCGTTCCTGACCTATATGGTCGTGATCTCTGGCGTCGCGGTGCTCAATCAGGTGCGCACGCTGGTGGCGCATCTGTGGGAGAATGAGGGCGAGCCGCTGACGGTGACCGCGCAATATCTCGACAGCGTCAACGTGCCGGGCGGGTTCCTGCCGTATCTGTGGGCGCCGGTGGGTCTGCGCTTCCACGCGCTCCACCATCTGCTGCCGAGCCTGCCCTATCATTCGCTGACGGAAGCGCATCGGCGGCTGTCGGAAGCGCTTGGGACTGAGTCGACCTATCAGGGAGCCAATTACCCGACGCTGCGCGGCCTGATGGCGCGGCTGGCGGCGAGCACGATGAAGGTGCGGGCGGGCTGACGCGTTAGCGTTAGTCCGTTGTTCGCAGCCGCTCCAGAAAGACGACGCAAAGGCCCAGCGCCCCAAATTGCACGATCGGGAATAGCATCATGCCTATCCCGTTTTGCGGATCGGGATTGACCAATAGCCATGCCCAGTACAGCGCGGTCGATACGATGGCTGCCAACATCGCGATGAAATAGCCGCAGCGTTTCTTCCTATTCTCGCTGGTGGCCGACTGCCAAGCGGCAACGATGGCCGGTCCCATGATCCACGGTGCCACGAGCAATTGGGCAAACGCAACGCTCGGCGAGTCCGCCCCGGTTACCAAAAATCCAAATACTGCCAGGGTGCAAATCGCGGCAACGGGGACAGCGATCTTGCCCTCCGGATACCGCCAGAACGTCATTCCTCGCTCTTGAGCAGCACCGCCTCACCGATCATCGCGAACAGCAGGAACGGCGCCCAAGCGGCAAGGAAGGGCGGGTAGGCACCGAGATTGCCCATCGCCAGCGCGAAATTGTCGGCGACGAAGTAGAGGAAGCCGAGGCCCATCCCCATCACCGCGCGGACGAACAGCTTGCCCGAGCGGGCGATCCCGAACGCGGCAACGGCGGCGAGCAGCGGCATCAGCACGGCCGAGAGCGGGCCGGACAGCTTGTGCCACAGCGCGCCCTCCAGCGCCTTGGTCGGGCGGCCGGCGGCGCGCAGATCGTCGATCGCTTCGGACAGCGCGCCGAATGACATGCTTTCGGCATCGACATTGGACAGGGTGAACTGGTCGGGGCGGACGCCCTGCGCCACGACAACTGTTCCCAACGGAGTCAGCTTGCCGGTTGCGACATCGAACCGCTCCGCGCCCTCGACGCGCCAGCCATCGCCCTCGCGCCGCCCGATCTTGGCGCGGACCAGCGACTTCAGCGCTGCGCCATCGCGTTCATAAACGGTGATGCCGCCCAGGATCGCGGCGTCGCCGCGCCCCTTGATCTGCTGGGCATGGACCAGATGGCTGCCATCGCGGACCCATACGTTGGACCGGTCTCCGCGATCGATCGGCAGCGGCCCATATTCGACCTTCTTCCACGCCGCCAGCGTCGTACTGGCGCGCGAGACGATGCGATCGTTGAAGGTGAACGAGATGATCGCCACGCCGAGCCCCGCGATCATCAACGGCGCGAGCACCTGATGCGCCGAGAGGCCCGATGCCTTGAGCGCGATGATCTCGCTATTCTGGTTCATCGTGGTGAAGGTGATGATTGTTCCCAGCAGCACCGAGAAGGGCAGGAAGGTCGCGATGATCTGTGGCACGCGCAGGCTGACATATTTCCACACCTGCGCATCGCCATTGCCGGGATAGGCGAGGATCCGCCCGGATTCGCTCAGCAGATCCAGCGTCTGCAGGATCAGCACCAGCCCGATCAGGAACGCGAACGTGTTGATCAGGAAAGAGCGCGCCATGTAGAGCGACACGGTCCGCGACGGGAAGAAATCGGTGAGCGCGTGGATCATGCCGCTGCCTTCCGCTTGCGCCGGCCGGGCAGATATTTCGCGACCGACTTCCACGCCTTGGCGAAGAATTTCTCGAGCGCGCCGATCGGCTGTCCCCCGGGCACGAAGGCGATCGTGTAGTACATCCAGAACACCAGCCCCGCGAAGATCAGGAACGGCCCCCACAGCGCGATCAGCGGATCGATCCGCCCCAGGCTACCGATCGATTGGGCGTATTCGTTGATCTTGTGATAGGTGACGATCATCACGATCGACAGGAACACGCCAAGCGCCGATGTCGATCGTTTGGGCGGCACGCCGAGCGCCAGCGCCAGGAAGGGCAACAGCAGCATCGTCGCCACTTCCACCACGCGGAAATGGAAGGTCGAGCGGCTGGAGTCGCGTTCCTGCTCGGTCGCCTTAGGGTCGCGGCCGATCTGGGCGAGCTGCGGCAGGGTCAGCTCCAGCTTGTTCTCGCCGCGCTGACGGAATTGCTCGAACTTGGGCAGGTCGATCGGCAGATCGTGCGCGTCGAACGTCAGCACGCGCGGCACGTCGAACTTGGGCGACTGGTGGATCAGCGTGCCCTTGGTCAGGCGAAAGATGATGACGTCGGGGTCGTCGGTACGCAGGAACTGACCCTTTTCGGCGGTCGCGGAGACGATGTCGCCGCCGGGCGCACGCGCGCTGACGAAGATGCCCGACAGGTCGCGGCCCTCATTCTTGCTCTCCTCGATCCGCAACGTCATGCGGTCGCCAAGGTTGGTGAACTCGCCCACCTTGATCGATGCGCCGAGCGCGCCGGTGCGCAGTTCGAACCGCAGCCCTTCGTAATTATAGCGGGCAAGCGGTTGGATATAGCCGACAATCGCCAGGTTCAGCGCAGCCAGGGCAATGGCGTACATGAACGGTACGCGGAGCATCCGCCCATAGCTCATCCCCACCGCGCGCAACACGTCGAGCTCCGACGTGGTGGCAAGACGGCGGAAGGCGAGCAGGATGCCGAGCATCAGCCCGATCGGGATGCCGAGACCCAGATACTCGGGCAGCAGATTGGCGAGCATCTGCCACACCACGCTGACCGGCCCGCCCTCGCTCGCGACGAAGTCGAACAGGCGCAGCATCCGGTCGAGCACCAGCAGCATTGCCGAGATCAGCAGCGTGGAGATCAGCGGGACCGCGATCAGGCGCGCCATGTACCGGTCGAGTGCGGTCATCGAATTGGGTTCGCGCCTTCAAACTGATCACATGCCGGCCAGGCCGACGGGAATATGTCCGCTATATCGAAGGTTGCCGGTAAATCTAGGGTCTGAACTCAATTAGAACGGGGTCGAGACGGAGCGGATTTTGGCGCAGGGCGAGGAGTGCGGAGGGAGCGATGCCGAAGCATCGTGACCGACAAGCGACGACGCCATGCGCCAAAAGGCGCCCGCCGCTACGCGGTTGCCCAGGCAAGATCGCCGGACGGCGTCACTTGCTTGCGCGTAGCTTCAGCTACGCGACTGCGCTGCGCTCCTTGCCGGCGACCTTGCCTGGGCAATGTCGATCCCCGTTCTAATTGAGTTCAGACCCTAGTCCGCCGCCGCGTCGGCAAGCGCCTGGAACGCGATCGCGTCCGCCAGTGCCTGTTCCAGGCCGGCAAGGGTAAAGGGCTTGCGCAGCACCGGGCGCCCCGCGAACCGGTCCTCATCGCCCTCGCCGGCATAGCCCGTGACGTAGAGAATGGCGACGGAGCGCAGCTGCGGTTCGAGCGCGGCGACCATCTCCGGCCCGGTCTGGCCCGGCATCAGTACGTCGGTCATCACCAGATCGAGCGTGCGCAGCCCCGCGACGATGCGCGGCGCGGTCAGTGGATCGCTGCACGCGACCGGGCGGTGGCCCAATTCTTCGAGCGCGGCGAGCGTGGCGGTGAGGACGCGCGGATCGTCCTCGACCACCAGGATGTCGAGCGCGCGGTGCGGTCCTTCGCGCGGTCCGATCCGTTCGATCACGGGGGTAGTGCCCGCCGTAGCTGCATGGCAGGGAAGAAGCATGGTGACGGTCGTGCCCTCACCAACCGTCGATTCGATCTGCACCTCGCCGCCCGATTGGCGGACAAAGCCGAAAATCTGGCTGAGGCCGAGGCCGGTGCCCTTGCCGACCGGCTTGGTGGTGAAGAACGGCTCGAACACGCGGTCCATCACTTCGCGCGTCATCCCGGTGCCGGTATCGCTGACCGCGATGCGGACATAGTCGCCCGGCGCGCAATCTGCGGCATCGTCGCCATCCAGCGCGACATGGCCTGAGGAGATCACGATCGTGCCGCGCCCGTCCATGGCGTCGCGGGCGTTGACCGCGAGATTGAGCAGCGCATTTTCGAGCTGCACTCGGTCGGCCCACACCTTCCATTGCGTGCCTTCGCTGCGCGTCTCGACGCGGATCCCGTCGCCGAGCGTCCGGTCGAGCAGCACTGACATGCCCTCGATCAGCTCGGTCGGCTCGATCGCTTCGGGCGCCAGCGCCTCCGAGCGGGCGAAGCCGAGCAACTGGCGGGTCAGCGCGGCGGCGCGGTTCGCGCCTTCCGCCGCATTGTCGATATGGCGCAGCGCGGCGTCCGCGCCGTCGGGCAGGTTGCGCTTGGCGAGTTCGATACCGCCCAGCACGACGGCGAGCATATTGTTGAAATCATGCGCGATCCCGCCGGTCAGCTGGCCCACCGCCTCCATCTTCTGGACCTGGCGCAGCTTCTCCTCCGCGGCGGCCCGTTCGCGCGCTTCGGCCTGCAGCCCGGCGGTTGCGGCGGCGACGGCGGCCTGAAGCTCTTCCGATCGGGCGCGCTGCGCCTCGGCCTCGGCGGCGGCAGCGGCGCGGTCGCGGATCGCGCGGACGTT
>FWWL01003799.1_pt1 | contig 26658 bp, 30 predicted proteins | sample 2228331 | NCBI WGS metagenome assembly FWWL01 (sample SAMEA103939775, study PRJEB20133) | metagenome
CGAACAGGACCACGGTCGAGGCGATGCCGCGTTCGTCCATCACCAGCTGCGGCTTCAGCAGTTCGAGTTGCAGCCGCACCGGGCGCAGCGCCTCGCGCGTCACTTCGCTGCGGCGCGTGTCGCCGGTCCCGGCGAGGCCGGTCACGAGGCCGTAGCCGATGAGCGAGTTCTCGCGCCAGCCGTCGAAGCGACCGAGGCCCTTCAGCGGCACATCCTGTGCCAGGGCGCCGGTGGCGGTAGTGAATGTGGCGAGCGCAAGCGCGATGGCGGTGAAGATACGCATCATCCGAGCCCCAGAAAGCTGAACAGCTGGTTGAGCAGGCCGGGCTTGGCGCTGCGTGTGGTGTAGCCCTTGCCGTCGTAATTGATCTCGGCATTGGCGATACGGCTCGACGGCACGGTATTGTCGGGGCTGATATCGACGGGGCGAACCTGGCCGCGGACCGATACGTCGCGCTTCTCGCCATTGACGAACAGGTGTTGCCGGCCTTCGACCAGCAGATTGCCGTTGGGCAGCACGCCGACGATCTGCGCCGCCATCGTCGTGACGAAACGGTCGGAGCGTTCGGTCTCGCCGAGGCCGCGATAACCGCTGTCGAAGCCGAAACTGACGCTCTCGTCGACGCCGCCAGCGGACAAGCCGCCGCCGAGATTGGTTTCCTTGCTCGACCGTGTGCCGACGCGGTTGGTTGCGCTGGCCGCTTCGACGATCAGGATGGTGACGATATCGCCGACGCCCTGCGCCTTGTTGTCGCTGGCGACAGAGGCCCAGCTGTTGCCGCCATAAAGCTGGTCGGCGGAAGCCGGGGCGGCAACCGCCAGGGCAACGGCGAGCGCACCGATGAATGCAAGGCGCTTCATGGGCGAGGATCCTTGTGTTCGAGCACGGGGGCGGTGATCACTTCTCCATCGGCCGTGCGGGCGAAGATGCGACCGCCTGCGCGGCCCGGTTGCAACGCGACGACTTCGCGCTCGATCAGCACGGGCCCTTCTCCGGTGACGAAGGCCATGCGGCTTCCGGCGGCAACGCCGTCGTCGGCGACGGGGCGGACGGCGCCGAGATAGGCTCCGGCAGGGATGCCTTCCCTCGCGACGGGGGCTTGCCGGGCACGGTCGTAGGCGAGGCCCGGTGCGACCGGCCCGCTACCGCATTCCGCAGCCTCTACCAGCTCCGCGCGCAGCACCTCGCCCGGGCGTACGTCTGCCAAGGTGCGGAAACAGCTCCGCGCGGGTCTGGCAGAGACGGGTGCGGTCAGGCGCAGGTCACCGCTTTGGTGCAGCGCGAACCTCGCGCCGGGTAGGCGATTGGCAATCAGCCGGCGCGCCGCTTCGGGTGACACCACCACGCTGTCGCTCCCGCTGGGCAGCGTACCCACGACCGTGCGCTCGTGGCCCGGCACGGTCGCAAGGTCGCCGGCGCGGATCGACCGGTCGGGCAGAGCGACATCGCGCGGCGGCGCCGCGTCGGTCGCGGGCCCGGCCAGCGTGATCGCGAGGAACGAGGCGAGCATACCGGCGCGCCTAGCGCTTGAGGTTGTTGGTGATCGAGGCGAGCTGGTCGGCCACCTGGACGACCTGCGCGCTGGCGGCGTAGGCGCGCTGGAGCACCAGCATCTCGACCATGGCCGCCGTCATGTCGACGTTGGAGCCTTCGATGACGCCCTGGCGCAATGCGCCGGTGCCGTCCTCGCCGGGTACCGCATCGATCGACCGCGCCCCGTCGGCGAGGCGGAACAGCCCGTCGCCGACACGTTCGAGATCGGTTTCGCTTTCCGGGCGGACCAGCATGATCTGGCCCAGCTCAAGCTTCTCGTCGTCATTACCCGCGCCGCGGATTACGCCGTCGCGGTCGATGACGATTTCGGTCACGTCGTCGGGGATGGCGATCAGGCCGCGCAGTGCCGGGCCGCCGGCCGCCGAAAGATATCCGTCGCGATCGACCTCCAGCTTGCCGCCGCGCCACAGCAACGTCTGGCCGTTGGGACCCATCAATTCGATGAAGCCGAGCCCGTCGATGGCGATGTCCATCGCCCCACCGGTCTCGCGCAATTCGCCAAGATCGGAAATCATCGAGCGGGCCGTCATACGCACGCCGCCCGCTTGCAGCGATGCCTCGCGTGCCAGCCGTTCGGTCTCGGTCACCGGCTCCGGGCTGGCGGCGACGATCTCGGCGAACTGGACCTCAGCCCGCTTGAACGCCGGGGTGTTGATATTGGCCACGTTGTTCGCGATCGTTTCGAGCGCGCGCTGCTGTGCTTTCAGCGCCACCGCGCCGACTTCGAATGCCCCGTTCATCACTTGCTCCGGCTGAAGGTGGAAATCGCCTGGCTCATCAGCTGGTCGTAGGCGCGCACCATCTGCGCCCCGCTTTCGACCTGCCGCTGGGCCCGCATCATCGTCACCATCTCGTCGGAGAGGGTGACGTTGGAGCGTTCGACCATGCCCTGGCGCAGTTCGCTCGCGCCGTCTTCGGCGAGTGCGCCTGCTTCCTCGGCCGACAGTGTCGCCATCGTGTCGATACCTTCGGGATCGTAGAGGCCGATCGCACCAACCGGCACGTCGCCATCGAGCACGGTGCCATCGGGAAGGATTTTCGCATTCGCGCTGGTGAGCTCGAGATCGCCGCCACCGGCTTGCTGGAGCACCCGGCCCAGCGCATCGACCAGCGTTCCGTCGGCCCCCATCGCCAGCTGGCCGCCGCGTGAAAGTGTGTAGCGCTCGCCATCGCGGAAGAGCATCATTGCGATGCCGTTGACGGCGAGATCCAAGGGGTTGCCGGTTTCGGAGAGCGAGCCTTGCTCGCCCAGCACAGCTGTCGACACCACGGGAAGCGGTTCGGCCAAGCGCCGTGCCGCGTCCTGCTGCTGCGTCAGTTCGGTGTATGAAACTTCGCGCTTGTAACCCGCCGTATTGGCGTTGGTTACGTTGCGCGCAGCCACGGATATGCTCCGCTCACCACCGATCAAGGTGGCGGCAGCCGTTTCCAGCAACCCCATTGGGCGACCCCCCTAAACAAATTCAAGCACCGTCGGATTGATCGGAAAATCGGTTCGTCGTCAATTGGCCGGGAGCCGAAAAAATGATTTGGCTACCGCATCTGATTCACCGCCCCGTGCAACCGAATGGGTGATCGCCCAGTTGTCGATTCGCGCCACAATTCACTGCGTTTCCAACTCTCGTTTGGCGGTTTGTGACGACCGATCTGAGGGTAAAAAACCGGCTCCAATATGGCCGTGTTTCCGGTGGATAACTCGTCGGAAAACTTCTTGGCATGCGTCGGCGTAAAAATAGTTCATTTGCTGCCGCGTAACTTAGTTGCTCTGCGAACATCAAATATTGCCGGTTTGTACTATCGAATACTTTGGGTGCTTAGCCCGGCGAATCTTGGGCCCATTGCCTTCCCTGACTCACGATCGTTCTCTCAAGCTGTCCGCAAGCTAGCGGGTGGTGCTTCCAAGGGCACTCGTGCATTCGCCGGTCCGCAAACCGCTCGCTTACTCGGCGGTTGCTCTCCCCTGGCAGGGCTGGCAAGCCGTTGCCCAGCGAGGAGAGCAGCCATGAACATCGATTTCGCGCCCGAGCTGGAGGCGTTTCGCGCCGAGGTGGCGGAGTTCTTCGCCACCGCGCCGACACCCGCCATCCGCGAGGCCGGTCGCAAGACCACGAGTGTCTTCGCCCCGTTCGACCAGTGCATGGAATGGCACCGGATCCTGTACGAGAAGGGCTGGGCCGCGCCGCACTGGCCGAAGGAACACGGCGGCACCGGCTGGAGCGTGGAGCAGCGCTTCATCTTCGCCGAGGAATATCGCAAGGCCGACCTGCCGCCGCTGCTCCCGCAGGGGCTCGGTATGGTCGGGCCGCTGCTGATCGACCTCGGCACGCAGGAACAGCGCGACCGCTACCTGCCCGGCATCCTCAAGGGAGAGGATTTCTGGGCGCAGGGCTATTCCGAACCCAATGCCGGGTCGGACCTCGCTTCGCTCAGTTGCCGCGCCGAGCGCGACGGCGACGATTACGTCATCAACGGGTCGAAAATCTGGACCACCTACGCCCATCACGCCAACCGGATGTTCATGCTGGTGCGCACGAGCAACGAAGGCAAGAAGCAGCAGGGCATCACTTTCCTGCTGCTCGACCGGACCGACTACCCGGGCATGGAAATCCGCCCGATCATCGGCCTCGACGGTTTCCCCGAGCAGTGCGAGGTGTTCTTCACCGATTGCCGCGTGCCGCAGTCGGGCCGGGTGGGCGAGGAGAACGACGGCTGGAGCGTCGCCAAGCACCTGCTCAAGCACGAGCGCGGCGGGGGTGCGGGGGCGAGCCCGACGCTGATGCGCTACCTCGAGCGTGCGCGGCAGGCGGCGGCGAAGACGCCTTCGCCGTTCGGCGGCATGCTGGCCGACGATCCGGTGTTCCAACGCGATCTTGGCGAGTTGGAAGCCGACGTCGCCTCGATGGCGCATTTCGAAAAGCTGGCGATCAGCGGCCACGAAATCGCCCGCGATCCGGCGTTCCCGTCGATGAACAAGACGATGAATTCGGAACTGGTCCAGCGCGCCTCGGTGCTGATGACGCGGGTGTCCGGGCTCGACGGGATGGCGCGGCAGCTGGAAGCTTTGCGGGTCGGTTCGAACATTGCGCCGCTGGGCAGCGAGTTCGACCTCGTGTCCATGCCGCTCTACCTCAACAGCCGTGCAACGACGATCTATGCGGGTGCGAACGAAGTCCAGCGCGACCTGATCTCGCGCACGGTAGTGGGGGGTTGAGGCGATGGATTTCAGCTTTACCGACGAGCAGCAGATGCTCCGCGATGGCGTCGCCCGCTATCTGGAGAAGGACTATCACTTCGACGCGCGGCAAAAGATCGTGCGGGGCGAGGCACCATGGTCGGCGGACGCCTGGGCGCAATACGCCGAGTTCGGATTGCTGGCTTTGCCCATCGCCGAGCACGCGGGCGGACTCGGCGGATCGATCAGCGACTGCGTGGCTGTGGCGGATTTGTTCGGCAAGCACCTGGTGGTCGAACCCTATCTCGGCAGCGTGATGCTGGCGGGTGCGGCGCTGGCGGCCAGCGATGCCGGCGCGGATTGGCTCGGCAGGATAATGGCGGGCGAGGCGGTCGCGGCCTTCGCCTTCGAGGAAGGCAAGGGCACGCCCTCGCTGGATCACATCGAAACCGTTGCGACAGCCCAAGGCGGTGGTTTCGCCATCACGGGCGAGAAGAAGGTTGTGCTGGCAGGCAAGCAGGCTGATGTGCTGGTGGTGGCCGCCCGCAAGGGCGAGGGCGGCCTGGTTGCTCTGTTCCTCGTGCAGCCCGATGGTGTGGAGGCGCAGGACTTTACGACGATCGACGGGTGCAGTGCGGCGCATCTCGCGTTCGACACGAGCGCTGCCACCTTGCTGACCGATGACCGCGCCGTCATCGACCGCATCCTCACTCACGCTATCATCGTCCAGTGCGCCGAGGCGGTGGGTGCGATGCAGGCGCTGCTGGCCATCACCGCCGACTATGCCATGACCCGCAAGCAGTTCGGCACGCCGATCGGCGCGTTCCAGGTCGTGGCGCACCGGCTGGCCGATATGAAGATCGCCTGCACCAAGGCGCGCGCAACCCTGCTCTACACAACCGCACTGGCCGAGGCCGGGCAGGTCGGGCCGCGCGAGCTGGCGACACTCAAGGGCCAGACCGGCAAGCTCGGCCGCATGGTCGGCGAAGCGGCGATCCAGACCCATGGCGGGGTCGGCATGACCGACGAGCTGAGCGTCAGCCACTATCACAAGCGGCTGCTGGCGCTAGATGCACGCTTCGGCAGCCACGAGTACCACCTGCGCACGCTCGGGGCGCGTTGACCCGGTGCGGCTGCTCGGCGCAATCCTCGCCGGCGGGCAATCGCGCCGCTTCGGCAGCGACAAGGCGGCGGCGCTGGTCGACGGCACGCGGCTGATCGACCGGGTTGCGGCCAGCCTGGCGGAGCAATGCGAGACTGTCGTCGTGTGCGGCCGGAACGAGCCTGCGTGGAAGTGCCTTGTCGACCGGCCAGCATCGGGCCTCGGCCCGCTTGTCGGGCTGAACGCAGCGCTGGCCCATGGCGCAGGGCAAGGTTTCGATGCGGTGCTTGCGAGCGGCTGCGACATCCCCGACCTGCCGCCAGACCTCCTGCTGCGCCTCGGCGGCGAAGGGGCGGCAATCGTCGAGAGCCAGCCGGTTGTCGGGCTCTGGCCGGTCGCGCTCGCGCCCGTGCTCGACCGGTTTCTGGCGGATGGCGGGCGGTCGCTCTATCGCTTCGCCGATCACGCCCGTGCGCGGCGCGTGGCGTTCGATCCCCCGCTCGGCAATGTGAACACGCCTGAGGACCTGCGCCGATGGTACGCCGCCTGAGCGCTACGCGCAGGCTTGCCCGCCGCGCACGGCGGCGCTAAGGGCGCGCGCAACCTTTTTGCCCCCCCATACATCAAAGGAATTACCCATGGCGGTTACCCGCACCTTCTCGATCATCAAGCCCGACGCGACCAAGCGCAACCTGACCGGCGCCGTCACCAAGATGCTGGAAGAGGCCGGCCTGCGCGTCGTCGCCTCGAAGCGCATCCACATGACCCGCGAACAGGCCGAAGGCTTCTACGCCGTGCACAAGGAACGCCCCTTCTTCGGTGAACTCGTCGACTTCATGATGAGCGAGCCGGTGGTGGTGCAGGTGCTCGAAGGCGAAGACGCCGTCGCCCGCAACCGCGACATCATGGGCGCGACCAACCCGGCCGACGCTGCCCCGGGCACCATCCGCAAGGAACTGGCGCTGTCGATCGGCGAGAACACCGTGCATGGTTCGGACAGCGAAGAGAATGCAGCGATCGAGATCGCCTTCTTCTTCAAGGACGATGAAATCGTCGGCTGATCCCGTCGCTAGTTCTTTCAGGGACCAGACAGAAGGGGCTGTCCCGTACGGGACGGCCCCTTTTCTATGGCCAATGCCGGCCTGTTTCCGCGCGCCGCGGTGTGCTATGCCCTGCGGCGGGTCGTTGATGGGGAGGGCATCATGGCGAGCCTTGCAGGCGCATCATACACGGCGGCGGAGACCGGCTCGCCGCTCGTCAGGGTTATCGACCGCTGGATATTCTTCTTTGTTGCGGCGCTCATGTTCGCGGTCGCGCTGGCAGGCTTTGTCCCCAAGTCCCTGGAAAAAATTGCCGCGATAGAGGCGGGAACCCGCGCGCCTTTCCCGTTGGTGCTGCATTTCCATGCCGTCATGATGGGTAGCTGGCTCAGCCTGTTGCTGGTCCAGACAGGCCTTGTCGCGACCGGCAGGCGGAATTGGCATCGCGGCCTAGGTGTTGCCGGTTTCGTCCTGATCCCTGCCGTCCTCCTGTCCATGCTGCTCGTCGCCCCTGCGATGTATGCGCCCGCCTGGAACGCCCTCGTTGCAGCTGGCGCGGACGCGCCTGCTGCCTTGCGCAAGGCAGTCGAAGTCAAAAACAACATCATTCTCGGCCAGTTGCGGGCCGGTTTCCTGTTCGCCTTGTTGACGACCCTCGCATTGCGGGCACGACGACACGATCCGGCACTGCACAAGCGGTTCATGCTGCTGGCGACACTGGCCCTGATGGGCGCGGCCATCAACCGCGTCCCCGAGCTGCCGCAGACCATGCCTGGCAGCACCCTGTCGCTCGACCTTTACGGGCTGGCGATTATTGCGCCGCTGTTCGTCTGGGACCTTGTCCGCAACGGCACGATCCACCGCGCATATTTGACCTGGTTCCCCATCTGGCTGGCAGCGACGATCCCGGTCTATCTCCTTTGGGGAACGCCATGGTGGCAGGCGCTGGGTCCACGCCTGATGGGAATGCAGTGACGAGGGCCTAGAATTCGTCCGCTGCGTCCAGCAGGCCGGTCAACCGCTTGGGTGCCATGCTGCGCCAGCTCCGCTCGAGCCAGTAGTCGACCTGCGACCAGTCGCAGCCGGGGCGGTTGAGGATCACCCCGACCCATCCGCTGGCACCATAATAGGCTGGCTTGTAGAACGCCTCCGGATCGCGCTCGACCAGCTCGGCGAGTTCATCCAGCCCGCTGGTCTTGACGAGCAGTGCGACATGCTCCTCGCCGTGGTGCTGGTCGCTGAAATAGGCGAAATACTTGCCGCTCTTTCCTCCGGTGCGCCAGCCGGGGGCGCCATGGCTGGGGCGCTCCTCGGTCTCGGGCAGCGCTGTGGCGCGCTGGCGGACCTGCTCGAGCAACCAGTCGCGGTTGTAGGGCCGCGAGATGAAATCGGCGAGCACGCGCGGGTAGAGCTGGTGTTCGGCCAGCTTGACCCGGTAGGCCAGCGTCTCTTCGGTATCGCCGTCGATGATCGCGACCTTGATCTGGCCGAGGACCTCGCCGCCATCCAGTTCGCTCGTGACGAGATGGACCGAGCTGCCACCGAACTCGTCCTCCGCTTCCAGCGCGCGGCGATGGGTGTGCAAACCTTTATACTTGGGCAACAGGGCGGGGTGGATATTGAGCATCCTACCCTCCCACTTCGCCACCATCTCGTCCGACAGGATGCGCATGTAACCCGCAAGGGCCACGAACTCCGCGCCGGTCTTGCGGATCGCGGCATCCATCGCCCGGTCGTGTTCCTCCCGCGACATGCCCAGGTGACTGAGCGAGAATGTCGGGATGCCTTCTGCCTCGGCCACCGTCAGCCCGCCGGCATCGGGATCGTTGCTGGCGACCAGCACGATGTCGTAGGGGCTGTCGGGCAGGCGGCTGGCATAGAGCAGCGCAGCCATATTGGTGCCGCTGCCGGAAATGAGCACGGCGACCTTGGCAAGCCCCGTCTCAGCCAAGGTGCACTGCCTCCCAGTCCTCCTTGGCGGACCAGGTTCCGGCCGACCCGCGCACGGTGCAGCCCTTGTCCCCGGCCTCGATCCTGCCGATCCGAAGCACGGTTTCGCCCGCTTCTCTCAGCGCGGCGGTAACGGCACCGACCTTGTCCGGCGCGACCGCCAGCACCATACCGACGCCGCAGTTGAAGGTGCGCGCCATCTCGCCCGGCTCGATCCCGCCCTGCGCCTGCAGGAAGGCCATCAGCCGTGGCTGCTCCCATGCATCGGCGTCGATCACCGCGTGCGCGCCGTGCGGCAGGACGCGGGGGATATTCTCCAGCAGGCCGCCGCCGGTGATATGCGCCAGCGCGTCGATATGGCCTGCCCGCACGGTCGGCAGCAGGCTGGCGACGTAGATGCGGGTGGGTTCGAGCAGGTGTTCGACCAGCAGGCGCTCGTTGTCGAACACCGCAGGGCGGTCGAGCTTCCAGCCCTTGTCCGCCGCCAGTCGCCGCACGAGCGAATAGCCGTTGGAATGCACGCCGGACGAGGCGAGGCCGAGCAGCACATGGCCCGGCGCAACCTTTTCGCCCGTCAACTGCTCGCCGCGCTCGACGGCGCCGACGCAAAAGCCGGCCAGGTCATAGTCGCCGGCAGCATACATGCCGGGCATCTCCGCCGTTTCCCCGCCGATCAGCGCGCAGCCGGCGATCTTGCAGCCTTCGGCGATGCCCGCGATGACCCGTTCGGCAACGCCGTTCTCAAGCTTGCCGGTGGCGAAATAGTCGAGGAAGAACAGCGGCTCGGCGCCCTGCACGATCAGATCGTTGACGCACATGGCGACGAGGTCGATCCCGACCGTGTCGTGCCGCCCGGTGTCGATCGCCAGCTTGAGCTTGGTTCCGACCCCGTCGTTGCCCGCCACGAGCAGGGGATCATTGTACCCTGCGGCACGCGGATCGAAAAAGCCGCCGAAACCGCCGATCTCGCCATCTGCGCCGGGGCGCATGGTGGCTTTCACCAGCGGGCCAATGGCTTTGACGAGGGCATTGCCGGCGTCGATCGAGACGCCCGCATCGGCATAGGTGTAGCCGGTTTTTCCAGAACTATCCGCAGACATGGCAGGCCCTTTACCTATTCGCGCTTGGAATCACACCATGCTTTGGGCAAAAGGCGCGGGATTTTCCCCGATGGCACCGATCGCGACCCTTCCAGCCCCTGCGGCAAGACAGCCTCTCGCCGCATCCCGGGCGGCGGGCGTGCTGGTGGTCGGCATGGCGGCCGTTCTCGGTATCGGTCTGGGGTTCGCCACCGCTCAGGTGGAGGGGGACCGCGGCATTCCGGTGGTCAGCGCGTCCAGCGATATCGAGGTCGGCGGGATCACGGTCGACGTCACGGCCGGTAGCGACGAAGAAGCCCGGCTCAAGGGTTGGGAGCAGGCGCAGCGCGATGCCTGGGCCAAGATCGGCGGGCCGAAACTGTCCGACGGGCAACTCCAGTCGCTCGTCACTGCCGTGGTGATCGAGCGCGAGCAGCTGGGCGCCAACCGCTATATCGCCACGCTCGGCGTGATCTTCGACCGGCAGCGTGCCAGCGGCTACATGGGCGGCAACGCGCAGCAGGCGCGATCGGCGCCCATGCTGCTCATCCCGGTGACCATCACCGGCGGCAGCGCGATGGTCTATGAACAGCGCAACCCGTGGCAACGCGCCTGGGCCGAATTCCAGTCGGGCGCCAGCCGGATCGACTACGTCCGGCCCTCGGGCTCGGGCGGCGACTCGCTGCTCGTGACCTATGGCCAGACCGGCCGCCGCAGCCGGGCATGGTGGAACACGGTGCTCGACCAGTTCAGCGCTTCCGACGTGCTGATCCCCGTGGCGAGGCTCGATTACGAATATCCCGGCGGCCCGGTGCGCGGGACCTTCACGGCGCGTTACGGGCCCGACAACACCTATCTCGACAGCTTCACCCTGACCGCGGCTTCGCCCGATGCGTTGCCAGCGATGCTGGGTCGTGCCGTGACGCGCTTCGACACGATCTTTCAGACGGCGCTGGCCGAAGGCAAGCTGCGGCCCGATCCGACCTTGGGGCAGGGCCTGGTCGAAACCGACCCGATCATCCAGCGCCTGATAGAGGCCGGCCGCGCCGCGCTGGCACAGGATCGTGCCGCCGCCGCCGGCGCCGCGCGCGAGGACGGGGCCGACACCGCTACAGGCGCATCCCAGCCCGCCGATCCGTCGACGTCGCAGGCCGTCACATCCGGCACCTACATCGTCCAGTTCGCGACGCCCGACGCCGGCGCTTTCGACGCGACGCTATCCGGCGTGCGCGCGACCGCCGGCGTGCGCGCCGCCGCCACCACCAGCGTCGGTATCGGCGGGACGTCGGTGATGCAGGTCAGCTACAGCGGCTCGCTCGAGCAACTGGCCGGAGCGCTGCGCGCGCGCGGGTTCAACGTGACGCAGGGCAGCAACGCGCTCCGCATCAGCCGATAGGGCACCCGCGTGGCCGAGGCTTCGCAGATCGCCTTGCCGCTGTCGCAGGCGCTTCCGCCCGATCCGGCGCGTATCGTGGTCGGCAATGCCAATGCGCGGATCATCGAGATCCTCTCGGAGCCGAGCGCCTGGCCGTTCGGCACGGCCATCCTGATGGGCGCGCCGCGCTCGGGCAAATCGCTGCTCGGCCGCTGGGTCGAAGGGCGTGGTCTGGCGACGGTGATCGACGGTGCCGACCGCGAGGACGAGACCGGGCTCTTCCATCGCTGGAACAGGGCGCAGGAAAGCGGCGAGAAGCTGCTGCTGATCGCCGACGGGAAGACGACCGATGGCGCGGGCTGGGACATCGCCTTGCCCGACCTGCGATCGCGGCTGGGCGCGGCGCAGCATCTGGAAATCGGCACGCCGGACGATGCCATGGTCGGCGAACTCATGCTCAGCCATGCGGCGCGGCTGGGCCTTGCGCTGGGCGAGGACGCGCTTACCTATCTCGTGCCGCGGGCGACCCGCAGCTTTGCCGAGATAGAGAAGCTGGTTGCGGCGATCGACCGGCTCAGCCTCGAACGCAAGCTGCCGCCGACGCTGGGCATCTGGCGCGACGCGCTGGAAGCCGTCCAGGGGCCTGAGCAGGCGCGCTTGCTCTGAGACGTAAAAAGTGGGAGAATCCCGGCGATGCTCAAGGGCCTGATCGATTATCTGGACTCGGTCCACCAGCGCGACCCGGCGCCGCGCACGCGGTGGGAGATCCTGCTCTATCCCGGCGTCCTTGCGCTCGGCCTGCACCGCGTGGCTCACTGGCTGTTCGAGGCGCGGATGTATTTCCTCGCCCGCTTCGTGAACCATTTCAGCCGCTTCCTGACCGCGATCGACATCCATCCGGGTGCAAAAATCGGCCGCAACTTCTTCATCGACCATGGCTTCACCGTGATCGGCGAGACCGCCGAGATCGGCGATAACGTGACCATCTATCAGTGCGTCACGCTGGGCGGGACCAACCCCACGAACGGCGTCGGGGGCAAGCGCCATCCGACCATCGAGGACAATGTCATCATCGGTTCGGGCGCGCAGGTTATCGGCCCTATCATCGTCGGCAAGCGGGCGCGGATCGGCGCCAATGCGGTGGTGATGGACGACGTGCCGGAAGGTGCGACGATGGTCGGCATGAAAGCCCGGTCCACCCTTGTCCCTGCCGAGGAATGGGCACGCGAGTTCATTCCCTACGGGACCCCTTGCGAGGATGCCGAGGGCAACCGCGTCGACTGTTTCGAAAAGCTGGAAAGCGAGCTCAGGGAACTGCGCGGCGAGATTGCCGCACTGCGGGCGCAGCACGATGCCGAGCCGAGCCTGCGCAGCGGGACCGATAGCTGATGAAGTCCGGTTTCGGCGACACCGTCGTCGCTTTCCCCGGCCGGCAGCCCAACCAGATCGGCTTCGCCCGCGAGGAACTCCAGCGCATTCTCGATCTCTATGGCCGCATGGTCGCCGCCGGCGAGTGGCGCGACTACGCCATGGACTTCACCCGCGATTGTGCCAGTTTCGCCGCCTTCCGCCGTGCTGCGGAACGACCGCAGGCACGGGTCGAGAAGCGCCCCGCACTGCGCGGCAAGCAAGGCATGTGGACGCTGTTCGGCGAACACGGCCAGGTGCTCAAACGCGGGCATGATCTTGCAGGGGTGCTCGCCCCGATGGAGCGGCGGCTGGTCAAGGCGGTCGAAGGCTAGCCTTGTTCCTTGCGGTAGAGGAATGCCGCAGTGACGATCGAAGGCATGATCAGGCCCTTGAGGTAGGACAGCGGATGGCGACCGGTGGTAAAGTCCGCCTCTACCATGCCGAAATGCGCCCAGTAGTGGGTCGCGATCAGCCCGGCGATGCTGAACCACATGGTCCACAGCGCGAGGCGTTTGCCTGCGACCACAAGCGCCAGGCTGACGATGATCCCAGCGCGCAGTGCTGCCTGCACACCGTTGTAGAGCGCGTCGCCGGTCAGATTTCGTCCCTGCACGAAGTCGATCAGCATCGTGACGTGGTAGAAGATGAACAGACCCGCGAGCGCCAGGATGACGAGGCTCTGCAACAGGCGCAGCGGATGTTCGCGGGAAGCGGTCAGCACATTCATCCACGGGCTCCTTGCCGAGGGGGCGTCACCGCGCCCGCGAGATGTTTCGCCTGCCGGTCCGCCCCGAGGCTGGAGGTCAGGCCGCGAGCGGCAGCCTTTGCTGCACCCCGCCGGGCAGGCCACCGACGATGGCCTGCCGGATCGGGGTCCAGAACGCACTCAGCGAAAGCAGCGCGGAGCCGATCACCAGCGCGGTCAGCGCCACGTTGAGCTCCACCGCGCCGAACCTTTCGAACAGGAAGGTCATCGCCGCCAGCACATAGGCGAGGGCGGACACCAGCAGCGCGCGCCGGTCGATGGCGAGAGCGACGAGGCCGAACAGAACATAGACCGCCAGCACGCCGACCGCCGCACCCACACCGATGGCGTCGCCGCGCGTGACGCCCAGCGCATAGAAGATCGGGTGCGCTATCATCGGCGCGGCCAGCAGGTGCAGCCAGAAGGCGACATCGCTGCGGCGGGTCTTGCGCTCGCGGTCGCTGATGTCCCAGCGCATGGCGAAAGCGAAGATGGCGAGGCCGGCGAGGAAGACCAGGCCGAGGATGATGTTCTCGCCATTGTCGAGATTGTTCGGCCCGATGACGGCGAAGATCAGGGCGATGACCGTGACGGCTGCTGCGCCTGCCCCGGCAGCGACCGTGATCGGCACCATGAACCGCCGCCAGTGCAGCCATGCCGCGCCCGCCGCGATAACGCCTGACAAGGCGAGCATGACGGCGCCGAGCCGGCCCATCTCGTCGCTCTGCCCGAGCAGCCCGATGGATCCGCTGGCGACTGCGGCAAACACGGCGACGACGAAGGCGATCAGCAGGATGATGCTGGGTAGCGCCATGCGACGCTGGCGGGTGAAGAACTCGGCCAGCGGCCATGCGGTCGCGGCGACGAGCACGCCGGCGAACATGACTTGCATCGTTTCGCGAAGATAATTGGCGGCGCTCCACGCCTTGGTCTGGGCATCGCTTGCAGTGGCCCAATCAAGCATTGTCGGCACCGCGAACAGCCGTCCCGCGATCGCCTGCCCAATGGCTCCTGCAGCAACCAGCATGATCACCACGCCGATCGCGACGAAAATGTCGTTGAAGCTGGTGACGAGGCGGAACTGTTCCTCGTCGGTCACGGGGCTGTGCCGCACTCTCGCCACATGCGCCCGCAGCGCATCGGCCGCGTCCTGGCTCAAGGCGCCGGCGGCCACCGCCGAATTGATCTCGTCCTGTGAATACACCGGGCTCTCCCCTCCCTGTTGAAGGACGGAGAATATGCCCGGTGTATTAAGGTGTCAATACAGTGACTGAATCAGCCGCGCGTGCTGGTCGGTACGCCTGCGCCGAGGACCTTCTGCATCGCCTTAAGGATATTGCCCGACTGTTCACTGCCGCTTTGCGGGGCGGTGAGGTTGGAAAAGTCGCTGATCTTGTCCCAGTTGGCGGCGAAGCCTTCGACCGTGCGGTCTTCCTCGCGCAGCCAGACCGCGTCGTTCATGACGGTCCAGGCCGAGTGATAGCCGCCGGCGCCCGCGCCGACGATGGCGTTGGTCGGTGCATCCTCGCTGACGAGGAACAGGGCGGCCGGGACCACATTGACCGGGTCGAACAGCTTGAAGGCTTCTTCGGGGAACAGGTCTTCGGTCATGCGGGTGCCGGCGACCGGGCTCAGCGTGTTGACCCTGACGTTGTACTTCGCGCCTTCGAGCTGGAGCGTCTTGGTAAGCCCTGCGAGGCCAAGCTTGGCGGCGCCGTAGTTGGCCTGGCCGAAATTGCCGAACAGGCCGGTGCTGCTGGCGGTCATCAGGATGCGGCCATAGGCCTGTTCGCGGAAGGTTTCCCAGCAAGCCTTGGTGACCATGGCCGAGCCGGTCAGGTGGACCTTGAGGACGAATTCGAAGTCTTCCGGGGTCATCTTGGCAAAGGTCTTGTCGCGCAGCACGCCGGCATTGTTGATGAGGACGTGGACGCCGCCCCACTTCTGCTTGGCGTCGGCTACCATCTTTTCCATCTGCTCGAATTCGGTGACCGAGCCGCCGTTCGACATCGCCTCGCCGCCCATGGCTTCGATCTCCTCGACCACCTTCAGCGCCATGTCCGAATGGCCGGTACCGTCGCGCGCACCGCCGAGGTCGTTGACCACGACCTTGGCCCCGCGGCGGGCGAGCTCGAGCGCATACTCGCGGCCCAGGCCGCCGCCCGCGCCGGTGACGATGGCTACCTTGTCCTTGAACGAAATGGTCATGGCGATGTCCTCCTGAAAGACGTTGAAAGGGGGTTTGCGGACTTTACGTGCCCGTCAATCTGGCGGCTGCGTGGCACTTTCGCAGGTGCGTTGCAACACGCAATTCGGTTACGCCGGATGCCGTAGGGGCAGGGTGATTGGACGCTGTTACAATCGTTCGAGCGCGGGCAACAATTGGTCGAATCGCTCGATAATCGCGTCTCCGCCAAGCTCGTGCGCAGGCTTGTCGCAATAGCCGTAGGCGGCGACCACCACCGGCACATTCGCCCCCTTGGCCGCTGCGACATCGTAACTGGAATCGCCGACGAAGGCGAAGCTGCCCCCGCCGCAGCGCCGGCGAGCCTCGAGAACAGGGTCAGGCTTGGGCTTGGCGTTTCCCTTGCCCATGGTGTCGCCGCCGATGATGGTCACGAAGCGGTCGGCGAGGCCCAGCGTGGTGAGGATGCCGCGGGCGAATTCCTCGAACTTGTTGGTCACCACCGCCATCTGCACGCCCCTGGCGGCAAGCTCGTCAAGCGCCTGCTCCACGCCCGGATAGGGCCGCGAATGGACGGCATTGTTGGCGGCGTAGTACTTCAGCATTTCCTTGTAGAGCGTCTTGAACTGGTCTTCCGGCATGCCGCCCTGCTGCTCCACCGCGCGCGCCAGCATGATCTTGGCCCCGCCGCCGATCAGGTCCTTGGAGCTTTCCACCGGCACCGGCGCGAACCCGCCCAGTTTCAGCGCATGGTTCACCGCCATGCCGAGGTCGCGGAAGGTGTCGAGCAATGTGCCGTCGAGATCGAAACCCACGGCGCTGAAGCGGAAATCTGCCATGCGACGGGCGATGCCGGGATGCTATGGAAACTGCAACACATTGCTGGCAAAGGGCCAAGCCATGAACCAGACACGCGAATTCGCCGCCGTCATCCTTGCCGCGGGCAAGGGCACCCGTATGAAGTCCGACCTGCACAAGGTCCTGCACCCGATCGCCGGGCGTGCTATGCTCGATCACCTGATGGACAGCCTTGAGGCGCTCCACCCGTCGCACACCGTGGTCATCGCCGGCGACCGGCACGAGCAATTGCGCGACGCGGTGGCGGGCCGCAACGTCACCGTGGCGCTGCAGGAACCGCAGCTCGGCACCGCCCACGCGGCCTTGCAGGCGGAAGAAGCGCTCAAGGATTTCAGCGGCCTCGTCATGATCTGTTTCGGCGATACGCCGATGGTAAAGGCTGAGACGGTGCAGCGCATGATCGATGCACTGGACGACGCAACCAAGGTCGCGGTGCTCGGCTTCCGCCCCGCCGACACGCTGACCTACGGCCGGATCATCACTTCCGAGGACGGCAGCGTGCTGAAGATGGTCGAATACAAGGACGCCAACAATCGCGAACTCGAGTGCGACCTGTGCAATTCGGGCGTGCTGATCGCGCATAGCGACGATTTGTGGCGCCTGCTCAAGTCGGTCGGTAACGACAACGCGCAGGGAGAGTATTACCTGCCCGATGTAGCGACCAATGCCATCGCCGAGGGTGCGCGCGTGGTCGCGGTGGAGACCGATCCGGCGGAAGTGGCAGGCATCAACTCCCGCGCGGAACTCGCCGCTGCCGAAGCGCAGTGGCAGGCCTTCAAGCGCGAAGAAGCCATGGCCGCCGGCGTCAGCCTGAAGGCGCCCGAGACGGTTTTCTTCAGCTGGGACACGGAACTGGGCCGCGATGTCACGATCGAACCCAATGTCGTTTTCGGCCCCGGCGTGAGAGTCGCCGACGGAGCGAAGATCCGGGCCTTCAGCCATCTGGAAGGCGCCACCGTGGGCGAGGGCTGCGAGGTCGGCCCCTATGCCCGCCTGCGCCCCGGTGCGGTGCTGATGAAGGGCAGCAAGATCGGCAACTTCGTCGAGATGAAGAAGGCGACGCTGGGCGAAGGGGCCAAGGCCAACCACCTGACCTATCTCGGCGATGCCACCGTCGGGGCGGGCGCGAACATCGGGGCAGGGACCATCACCTGCAATTACGACGGCTACTTCAAGTACCAGACGGTCATCGGCGAACGCGCCTTCATCGGCTCCAACAGCGCGCTGGTGGCCCCCGTCACCATCGGCCGCGATGCCATTGTCGCGGCCGGCAGCACCGTCACCCGCGACGTCGCCGACGGCGAACTGCGCATGGAACGCGCGGAGCAATCGGTGAAGCCGGGCTGGGCCGACCGCTTCCACGACACGATGAAGAAAAAGAAAGCGGCGGAAAAGAAAGCATGAGCAGTCGCTTCGCCCTTGCTGCCATCCTGATAGCATGCGCCTCGCCCGCATTCTCGCAGGATTGCGAACTCCATGTTTGGCCGAGCGGGCAGATCAATGCCGTCGACAAAGACAACTCGGCGCACGTCCTTGGAGACATGATCACCGTCACATCGACTTACACGACGGTCGACCCGGTCGGGCGAAGCATCGGAGAAGCGATCGGTCCGGAACGTCAAATTGGACTCATTCGCGCATTCGAATTGGAGCGAGTAGCCGGCCTGGCCGCGTTCAGGCCGGTGTTCCACACCGGCGAAGTCGCTCCGGCTGACTTTTCGCGGCACTGGCTCGACAAGGATTTTGCTGAGGGAGGGAGGCTCTCGTCCTCGCAATCCGATTGCTATGCAGAACTGCATGTCGTGGCTGTGACCTACCTGGACCAACCGATGAAAGACACGCTGCACACGATTTTCGTGCTGCGCTACTTTGGCGATGCCGATATGGCGCGGCTGATTGCAACTGACGGGGGCTATCACAAGACTCAAAAGGTAAGCTGGACGAGTGATGAGCAGGCCAAAGACGGCCGGCGTGCGCTGGCAACGTCGTTCTCCGAAAACCTGCGAAAATTCTTCATGCGCCGCAAGGTAAAGCGGTTGCTGGCGCACATGGCTTCTTTCGCCGGTGACTGATACTGACGAAAGTCTGACCTGCTGGCTCTGCCATCGTCCGTTCGGGACGCTTCAGCAATGGCATCACACGGTGCCCAAGGCCAAGAAGGGACGTGACACCGTCCCGGTCCACCCTATCTGCCACAAGGCGATCCACGCCTGCTTCACCAATTCCGAACTGAAGCGGATCGGCGACGATCGCGGCCGACTGCTTGAAAATGCCCAGCTTGCCCGCTTCGTCGGCTGGGTCGAGGGGAAGCCGCTCGACTTCAACGCACCCTACCGGAGTTGAACCGGCCGGTCGTTACATGAATTTAACCGTCGTCAGCTAGGCGTTAAGACCGCAGACCGAAAACCGATCCGGGTCGCATAACACAAACCAAGCCACCGGACGGATCATGGAACGACGCATCGAAGCCCGCATGTCGGTATTCTCCAAGGTGACCTTGCGCATCGGCGAGGACCGGACGGACGTCCTGCTGCTCGACATCTCGCGCACCGGCGTACGGCTACTGATGCCGCAGGGGCAGGTGCTGATGCGCGGGCAGAGCGTCGCCCTGAAGATGGGCGTGCTGCCCGCCCTGATCGGTCACGTGGTGCGCTGCGAAGGCCGCGTAGCCGGGATCGCGCTGACCAACAGGCTGCACCCGAGCCTGGTCGAAAGCATCCGCCAGTTCTGCCGCACCGGCGATTTCGGCGACTACGCGCGCGCGTCCTGATCCCGGCCGGGGATACAGGGCAATCAGCTCGGCTCGAACTCGCGCGACCGGGCGGTGCGGCGGTCGGCGGCGCTGCCTTCGGCGGTGTCGACCTTGCGTTCCCAGGTCTCGAATTCCTTGCGGCTGAGCAGGTAACGCCAGCGCGCCTCGTCGAAAGTGATCAGCTTGTCGCGCACGGCCTTGACGACTTCGCGCTTGCGGCTTTCCGACCAGTGGATGTCGTGGCTTTCGGGCAGGCCGGCCCGCTTGATGCGGTCGGCGATGGTTTCATGCGGGGCATAGGGCATTCGTCTTCTCCTGCGTCGGCCCCCTGTGAAGCCAATCTTGCGGAGCAGACTTAATTCCATCCTACCATCTTGGGTGACCGGCGGGTTTACCATCCGGATGGAGGCAGGGCTGCGATGAAACGACGAAGGGCGACCCGATCGGGCCGCCCTTTGCATTGTCCGGTGAGAATGCGAGGTTCAGTCGGCCGCCGCAGCAGTCGGCGAATCCATCAGCTGCTGCATCAGGTAGACCCACTGCATCGCCTGCAGCTTGGCCCGCTGTTCGTTGTCGACGCCGCCCGAGTGGCCGCCCTTGGTCTCTTCGAAATAGAGGTAAGGCTGACCGTTCGCCGCCATCCGCGCAGCGGCCTTGCGGCCGTGGCTGGGATGGGTGCGGTCGTCGGCGGTCGAGGTGACATACATGATGCGCGGGAAAGTCCTGTCCGCGGTCAGCTTCTGGTAGGGCGAATAACCGTCGATCCAGGCCTTCTGCTCGGGGATGCGCGGGTCGCCGTATTCGCCGATCCACGAGGCGCCGCGCCCGATCAGGTGATAGCGCAGCATGTCGAACAGCGGGATCTGGACGATCGCAGCGTTGAACAGGTCCGGCCGCTGGGTGAAGGCGGTGCCGACCAGCAGGCCGCCCTGCGATCCGCCCTGGATGCCGAGATGCTCCGGGCCGGTGAAACCGCGCTTCACGAGATCGTCGCCGATGGCGATGAAATCGTCCCAGGTGCGCTGCTTGTTCTCGCGAATGGCCGTCTGATGCCATTCCGGACCGAATTCGCCGCCGCCGCGCATGTTGCCCAGCACATAGGCGCCGCCGCGCTCCAGCCACAGCTTGCCGGTCGAGCCGAGATAGCCGGGCAGGCGCGGTACCTGGAAACCGCCATAGCCTGTCAGCAGGGTGGCGGTCGTGCCGTCCATCACCATGCCCCTGGGCTTGACGATGAAATAGGGGATCTTCGTTCCGTCCTTGCTGACCGCCTCGTATTGTTCGATTTCCATGCCGGAGGCATCGAAGCGGCTGGGGCTTTCCTTGACGACTTCCAGCGTCACGCCGTCCCTGGCGTAATACCATGTGCCCGGCGCGAGGAAGTCGGTCGAGGTGAACATGATTTCATCGGTCTCGTCGGACGAGGTGGCGATGCCGACGGTCGAGTTGTCCGGCAGGGCGATCTGCTGGCTGCTCCATGCGCCATCGTCGAAGTCGAACTTCAGCACCTTGCCGCGGACATTGTCGAGCAGGCTGACATAGAGGCTCGACTTGGTCGAAGTCGCGCCGCTCTTGGTCTGGCGCTCGCCCGGGGCCCAGACGAGCGTCATCGGCACGCCATTGGGATCGGCCTTCCACGCTTCGAGATCGGCCGAGACGATCGAGTCCGCCGGGAAAGTGGTTCCGCCCCGCGTCCAGTCGACGTCGGTCGAGAACAGGATCTGGCCGTCGATGATGCCATAGGGCCCGGCCTTGGTCGGCAGGTCGAGCTGCAGCCACTGGCCGTCCTTCTCGAAATAATACTGCCGTTCGTGGAACGAGATGCCGCGATAACCCATGCGCCCATGGATGGTGGCGTCGCCATCGCGCAGCAGGTAGGCCCCGGCGGAGACATCGGTCTTGTCGCCGCGGAAGATTTCCTGGGCATCCTCGATCGGCGTGCCGCGCTTCCACAGCCGCGTGGTGAAGGGGTAGAAGCTTTCGGTCACGGTGTCCGGGCCGAAATTGCGGCTGACGAGCAGCGTGTCCCGATCGACCCAGCTCGCACCGCCCTGGCTCTCGGCCAGCTCGAAACCGCCTTCGACAAAGCTCAGCGTTTCGAGGTCGAATTCGCGGGCAACGCTCGCGTCCTTGCCGCCGTCCGACAGCGAGACCATGCAGCGCGTCCCGTCGGGCGGCAGGCAGTTCATGCCGCCATAGACCCATTCCTTGCCCTCGGCCGCGGCGAGCGCGTCGATGTCGAGGATCGTTTCCCATTCCGGTGTCGCCGTGCGCCAGCTTTCCATCGTCGTGCGCCGGACGATGCCCTTGGGATTCTTCGCATCCTGCCAGAAATTGATCAGGCCGTAATGCGTGAAGCTGACGCCGGGAACGCGGTCGTCGGCGTTGAAGATCGCCAGCGCTTCGGCCTTGAGCTGTTCGAAGCGCGGGTCGCTTTGCAGCGCCGTTTCGGTCTTGGCGTTCTCGCCCTCGACCCATTGCAGGGCGCGTTCGCTGCGCGTTTCCTCGAGCCAGATGAAAGGATCGTTGGCGGATTCCCATTGCGTATCGGTCACGGTGTTCGAATCCTGTGCGGCAAGCGGTGTGCCGGCGATTGAAGTGGCAAGAGCGGTGAGCGCAATGCCGATGGCAAAGGCGCGGGTCGAGACGGATTGCATTGAACTTCCCCCAGAAAGAAGGCGCTCAGGTCAGCAGCTTGGGCCGCCGCTGGCAAGCGCGAACTCTGCGAAGGGCGTTCAAGGCCCGACGTGCGCTGGCCGGACCGTGACGGTCGCCAGCACGGCAAGCATGACCGCGTTGATGAACAGCGGCACGGTGAAGAAATACACCCCGTCGAGCATCGAGGAGATCGCCAGCGCCAGCAGCACGGCGAAGGCGGGAAGAGCGATGTCGGGCTCCGCACGAAGCCGCGCCCTGAGGGAGGGCAGGAAGGGTATGACGGCCAGCGCCAGCGCCACGAAGCCGACCAGGCCCCAGTGGTAGGCGAATTGCACGATCGCATTGTGCGGTTCGAGCACCAGCATGGTTTTCGTTTCTGCGCCTGAAATGGGCGGGATGAAAATCTGACCGTGTCCGAACAGGGGCTTGTCGAGCGATCTTGCAAGCACCTCGGTCCAGATGTGTACACGATCGGACGAGTACCCCATGGATGAGCCTATCTGCTGTTCCGAAGCGATCCGGCCGATGACGGATTTGAAGCCGAAAAACTGATGATCAGGCGTCAGGACCAAGGAAAGCAGGTAGGCGCCAGCGGCCGAGATGTAGCACACTGCAAGCGCCTTCCAGTGCTGCCACCCGACAATGGCGACGATGATGACCGGCAGCAGCAGCGATATGCCGAACGAGGCGCGGCCACCGCTCCATGCGAAGAGGCAATAGGCAGCGAAAATGGCGCCTGAGAAGGCCACGCTCTCGCGCCGGGACCTGGCGGTGATGAAGAGCCCGAGGCCGAGGCCGAGCAATGCATCGGCGATGAAGACGTAGAGCCGCGGGTTGGACATGCCGAAGCTGTAGTATTCGAACGACAGGTCCGGCCGGCCCACGACCACGAAGGCGACGACATACAGCCCCAGCGAATGAAGCATCAGTCCGCCGGTGAAGGCGACGAGCAGCGGGCGGCGCGCCTCTCGCCATGGCCCGCCGAGCATGCTCCAGAGGGCGAGCGCCAGCAGGATATGCAGCAGCCACATGGACTGGAACAGGACCGATGTTTCCACCGGATCGGCAAGCGCCGTGGCGATCGTCGCTCCTGCCAGCCACACGCCAAGCGCGGCCTGCATATGCCGCGGCAGCGCCTGCAGCGTGCGCAAGGGACGCCACCCCGCTGCCGCTGCCACCACGACGGCAACCAGTTCGGCAACCAGCAGGTGCACCGCCAGCCAGCGCCCCGTCGACGTCTGGCCGCCCGCGTCGTAGCTCAGCACGGAATAGAGCGGGATCGCGAGAGCGACAGTCGCCACCGCCGCTGTTCGCAGCACCTCGCCTCGCGCAATGATCCCGGCCCCCATGGCCGCCATCATGCCAGCAGCCGAACGGTGCGCAACTCAAAACGAAAAGGGCGACCTGACAGGCCGCCCTTTTGCGTGGTTCAGCGAGGATCGGGCGCTCAGCCTTCGACGTGCTCCGCGAGCACCGTCAGGCCGTTTTCGCCCACTTCGGCGAAGCCGCCGCGGACTTCGATCAGTTCGGGCTGGGCGTTCTCGGTCTTGTAGACCTGCACCGCGCCGTCGCGGATGGTCGACATGAAGGGCGCATGGCCCTCCAGCACGCCGAACTCGCCTTCCGTGCCGGGGACGACCACCATGTGGACGTCCTCGGAGCGGACCTGACGCTCGGGCGTGACGAGTTCGAAGTGGAGTGCCATCGCGATCAGGCTTCCTCGGCCAGCTTCTTGGCCTTTTCGACTGCCTGGTCGATGCCGCCGACCATGTAGAAGGCGGCTTCCGGCAGGTGGTCGTATTCGCCGTCGACGACAGCCTTGAACGACTTCACCGTGTCTTCGAGCTGGACGAACTGGCCCGGGATGTTGGTGAAGACTTCGGCGACGTGGAACGGCTGCGACAGGAAACGCTGGATCTTGCGCGCGCGGGCGACGGTCAGCTTATCTTCTTCGCTCAGTTCGTCCATGCCGAGAATGGCGATGATGTCCTGCAGCGACTTGTACTTCTGCAGCGTTTCCTGGACCTTGCGGGCGGTTTCGTAGTGTTCCTGGCCGACAACGCGCGGTTCGAGCACGCGGCTGGTCGAGTCGAGCGGGTCGACCGCCGGATAGATGCCCAGTTCCGAAATCGCACGGCTCAGCGTGGTCGTTGCGTCCAAGTGGGCGAACGAGGTGGCCGGAGCAGGGTCGGTAAGGTCGTCCGCGGGGACGTAGATCGCCTGCACCGAGGTGATCGAACCCTTGGTGGTCGAGGTGATGCGTTCCTGCAGGTTGCCCATGTCGGTCGACAGGGTCGGCTGGTAGCCCACGGCGGAGGGAATACGTCCGAGCAGTGCCGACACTTCCGAGCCGGCCTGCGTGAAGCGGAAGATGTTGTCGACGAAGAACAGCACGTCTTGGCCTTCCTGGTCGCGGAAGTATTCGGCCATGGTCAGGCCCGACAGGGCGACGCGGGCGCGGGCACCCGGAGGCTCGTTCATCTGGCCGAACACAAGGGCAACCTTGGAGCCTTCGCTGGTGGCGTTGCCGTCGGCGTCCTTGGCGATAACGCCGGCGTCGAGGAATTCGTGGTAGAGGTCGTTACCTTCACGGGTACGCTCACCGACGCCGGCGAACACCGACACGCCGCCGTGGCCCTTGGCGATGTTGTTGATCAGTTCCTGGATCAACACGGTCTTGCCCACGCCAGCGCCGCCGAACAGGCCGATCTTGCCGCCCTTGGCGTAGGGGGCGAGCAGGTCGATGACCTTGATGCCGGTGACGAGAATGGCGGCTTCGGTCGACTGGTCGATGAAGGCCGGGGCCTCGGCATGGATCGGGGCGGTCATTTCCGCGCCGATCGGGCCGCGCTCGTCGATCGCTTCGCCGACGACGTTCATGATGCGGCCGAGGGTCTTGGGACCGACCGGGACCGAGATCTGCGCGCCGGTGTTGACCACTTCCTGGCCGCGGGTGAGGCCTTCGGTGGCGTCCATCGCGATGGTGCGGACGGTGTTTTCGCCGAGGTGCTGGGCAACTTCGAGAACCAGCGTGTTGCCGCCGTTCTTGGTTTCCAGCGCGGTCAGGATCGCGGGCAGCTCGCCCGGGAACTGCACGTCGACGACGGCGCCGATGACCTGGCTGATGGTGCCATTGGTGGTCTGGTTGAGGGCAGGTGCGGTAGCCATGATCTTACCTTCTTCTGACTGTTCGGGTGGCGCTATTCAGCGCGATCTTGTTCAGTGGTGGTGGCGGGTTCGGTCGCAGTTGCGGCCGGTTGTTTGGTAGAGGCGTCGTCGTCACTGACTACGCTGGCACATGAGGTGGTGCCCCGGCTGGTGATGCAGCAATTGGAATCCTTGCCCAGCGGGATGCAGGATTCAGCCGCCTTGAGATTTGGCTTGGCTACTTGCGTCGCGGCGGGCTTGGGCGCAGCATCGGCGGGCGCTTCGCTGCAGGCTGGCAGCGCCAGGACAAGCGCAGCCGCAACCAGCACGCCGAAGCGCGGTGCGGTTGGCTGGGCCATGCGGGATGCCGGGCCTACGATCATCCTAAAGCGCCTCGGCCCCGGCAATGATCTCGATCAGCTCAGTCGTAATCGCGGCCTGGCGGCTGCGGTTGTACTGGATGGTCAGCTTGTTGATCAGGTCGCCGGCGTTGCGCGTGGCGTTGTCCATGGCGGTCATCGACGCGCCCTGTTCGGAAGCTTCGCGTTCGAGCAGCGCGCCGAAGATCCGCGTCTTGACGTAACGCGGCAGCAGCGCCTCGAGGATTTCCTCCTCGCCCGGCTCGTATTCGACCACGGCGTCGCCGCCGGTCGCACCTTCGGGGGAGGGCACGGGGATCAGCTGAACCGTGGTCGGGTCCTGCGCCAGTGCGCTCTTGAAGGTCGGGTAGATCAGATGCGCGACGTCGAACTTGCCCGCCTCGAACATCTCCACCAGCTCGGCAGTGATGGCTTCGGCCTCGGCATAACCCGGGGTGCGGACCGTCGAGGTATCGAAGCCGTCGGCGACCTGCTTCTCGAAGTCGCGCTTGATCGGGGCGCGGCCCTTCTTGCCGACGAGGTAGAAGGTCACGTCCTTGCCTTCGGCGATCAGCTTGCGCGCCTGCAGCTTGGCTTCCTTGACGATGTTCGAGTTGAGACCGCCGCACAGGCCCTTGTCGGTGTTGACCACCACCAGCAGGTGCTTCTGGTTCGAACCGGTGCCGGCCAGCAGCTTGGGCGCACTGTCGCCCGAAACCTTGCCGGCGAGCGAAGCCATGACTTCGGCCAGCCGCGCCGCATAAGGACGAGCGGCTTCGGCCGCGGCCTGGGCACGGCGCAGCTTGGCCGCGGCGACCATCTGCTTGGCCTTGGTGATCTTCTGGGTCGACTTGACCGAGTTGATCCGACCTTTGAGTTCTTTCAACGAGGCCATGATGGCTCCCTGGTTAGCTCTTCAGGCTCAGGCGAACTGCTTGGCGAAAGCGTCGAGAGCGGCCTTGGTCTTGTCGGCCGTTTCGCCTTCGAACTTGCCGCTTTCACGGATGTCCTTGAGCACGTCGGCGTGTTCCGAACGCATGAAGCTCAGCATCTGGGCTTCGTATTCGGTCACGCGGTCGGTCGGGACGCTGTCGAGATAGCCGTTGGTGCCGGCATAGATCGACACGGTCTGCTCTTCGAACGGCATCGGCGAGAACTGCGGCTGCTTGAGCAGCTCGGTCAGGCGCGCACCGCGGTTTAGCAGCTTCTGCGTCGAGGCGTCGAGGTCCGAACCGAACTGGGCGAAGGCCGCCATTTCGCGGTACTGCGCC
>FWWL01002790.1_pt1 | contig 26652 bp, 29 predicted proteins | sample 2228331 | NCBI WGS metagenome assembly FWWL01 (sample SAMEA103939775, study PRJEB20133) | metagenome
GAGCTGCGTGTTTGTACTTCATACCCGCGGAGTTGTCGGATGCACATAAGGCCACGATCTTGAAATATGGATGACTCTCGAGAAGCTGGATAAACCTCTGACCAACCAGCCCAGTTGCCCCGAGTATAGCTACCTTTTTCACTTCAATCCTCCTTTCTGGTTTTACCAAAGACAGCTTCAAGCAAAGCTCTTGAGGATTGTCCTCTACCCATCGTGAAAACGTGGATTCCAGGTACTCCATAATCAAGTAACTTTTCCACGAGAGATGCCATGTACTTTGTACCGATGTTGAACTCCTCTTTCGGAGTTCGCGCTAGTTGCATCTGTTCGAGAAAATCATTGGGGATGGAGACAAAGAACTTCCTTGGTATGTCGTAAATCGATTTCAGACTTACAATGGGTTTTATGCCCGGTATGATAGGAATGTTGATATTCATTTCTCGAGCCATCTCGATGAATCTTCTGTAGATCTCAAAATCGAAAACCATCTGTGTTATTGCGTACTGAGCACCGGCATCGACTTTCTCTTTCAGGTGTTTCAAATCCTCAGCGATGTTGGGAGCCTCGTAGTGTTTTTCAGGGTAGGCTGCCACTCCTATGCAAAAATCGGTCTTCACAGCTTGTTCTCCTGGCAGAAGGCATTCTCCTTGATTCATTTTTGAGATCTGTCTAACCAATTCCAAGGCATACCTGTAGCTACCAGATTGTGGTTCGGTGTACCGGTTTTCATATTCACCTCTTATTACAAATACATTTTGAACGCCAATCAGATGAAGGTCTACGAGAAGTTCCTCTATTTGGTACTTGTTCATCCCGTAGCACAGAACATGCGGTACAACATCGATTTCGTATCTTTTCATAAGTGCTGCTGTGAGACCAACGGTGCCGGGTCTCTTAACTTTTGGAATCTTCACAATCCCCTCCTCCGTCTCGATGTACGTGATCTCTGGTGCATGGCGGGTGACGTTTATAAAGTCGATACTGAACTCAAGCAGGTTGTCAATAACGCGATATATCTCTTCAACATTTTGCCCCCTGCTTGGTGGTAAGATCTCAATTGAAAGGATCGTCTTCTGCTTTATCTTGTCGATTACCTTCACGGTTTGTACACCTCTCTATCATCGAGAAGAACCAATTCGTGCTCGCCGACGACACCCAGCTTGTCTTCAAGGATCACAACCAGCGTCTTGACATACCTTCGATTCACGGTGTGAAGTACCTTCTCTACGTCATCTTTGCTCTTGACCATGTTGCAGTAGGCCGTGGCAAAGGCATCGGCAATTGTGGCATTTTCACTAACCACAGTCACCGCATCAGCCCTGCCAAAACTCAACGAATGTCCAACGGTACCAGAACTTGTGCAAATACCCCATTGCCCAGGGGAAAGTTTCAGACCTACCCTGTGCGAAAGCGGCGAATTGCCTGCGTATATTGAAACAACCGTGTCTTGCAGATTCTTGACGTATATGTCTCCGCCGTTCTCAACAACTACTTCCTGACAACCAAAGCACGTGTTTAAGTACATACCAACCTTGTCGGCGATCGCACCTGCCACTGCTGCCATCGGTCCCACACCTGCCAGTTTGCAGGCTTCTGACATTGTGAAAACGATTTCTGGAGCATCGTCTGACACCTCTATCGGTTCAAGACTGGTCAGAAACTCGGGATGTTCTCGAATATACTTTTTTAAGATCTGTCTTAGTTGTGAAACGAACTTCAGCACCATTTCTTCCATCGTTTGCACATATCTGTCAACGGCTATCCAAAGGTCCGTTTCTTCGTCCTGAATTGTAAAACACCTTAGCCTCTCACTGTGCCAGTTTCTGTAGAATCTATCCAAGGCGGCAATTTCACCCCAATAGGGCAAGTATCGATGCAGATCAAACAATTCGTACATTTCTCAGGTTCAAATACTCGTTTCCCATTTACCATCGTCAACGCATCAAACTCACAAACTGAGACGCACGCTCCGCAGTGAACACACTCGGGTTCGTCTTTTGAGAAAGCTTGCATTTCTTTGAGCTCGGGAAGATTTCTCAGTACTCTTTCTTCTTCAAAGAGCACGCTTGGTTGTGTCAAGAAGAATTTGCCTTCGTTAATCAGGTTCTTTAGGACCTGGGCTATTTCCCTTGCCATCCAAAGACTTGACAGGGAGGAAGTCTTGACTTTCCTCCCGTTGATCTCGACAAAACCAGATCTGAGCTCCGCGTAACTGGTGGTTCGAACAACCGGTCGATCTGCTCTTCCATAGTCACGTATGATTGTCTCAATTTCCTCGTTGGATCTTGTGACATAGTAGGCTATTTCTTCGTTCAAAATGGGTATCGGAACGCCAATGCCAACGAAGAGTGTTACACCGTAGTTTTTGAAATAAGCAGCTCTGATGTACCTTGGGTTCATGTTCTTTGCATTTCCGATGACTGCAAGAGTACGAGCTGGTCCAGTTGGTATGCCGGCAGAGTTGAGCTGAACATCTGTTCTATACTGTGTTCCCATCCAGACAACATAACCCTCAGTCCCGCATAGAAATATCCTCGTGCCAAGTCCAATCGTCAGCAACTTTGGGTCTTTCAAAAGTGGACTGAGTTCACCGGAGGTTGCATACGTTACATTCCCAAACTGCGGCAGCAGCTTTCCCATATAAGTGTATAGAGTCCTATCTGAACTGTTGGTTGCAGCTGAGTAATTTTGATAGGCGTTTCTCGGGTTGAACAAGAAGAAGTCATTGATCAGGTACTTGTTTATGTAACCTTCAAAATTCTTACGTGGATAGCAATCCGTTCCCTTTCCAGAGGCTTTAATGTAAACATTCTTTCCCCGTATGAGGCCTTCTATGATGTGAGCTCCTCCAAATGTCTTGTCTTGTTCGGATTCCTGAGTCGCACCTATGTATCCATCGACTGCTGCTATACCACCATAAACATCCACACCTTCGATCTTAATCTTTTCCATTCTCATCGGCGGTACCGTATGACCAAAATTTATGAAAGCTCCGCTGGAGCACATAGGAGCAAAGGTCGCAGTTGTTACGACATCAACCTTGCTTGCAACGTCTTTGACTGAACTTTCCTTTGCCATTCTGACAACTTCTTCGGCTGTAAGCACAACCGCTTTTCCTTCTCTTATCTTCTTGTTAATCTCATCAATTGTTCTCAATTCTCTTCCTCCATTCCGAAGAACTCGTCGTGTATTGCTTGGAGTGCCGCGTTACGATCGGTTATTTTGACTATGAAGTACATTGTCACGTCGGAAGCTCCCGCGGAGATCATTTCAACGTTGACGTCCTTCCTGGAAACAGAACTGAACACTCTCGCGGCGATTCCGTGTTTTTGGAGAATGCCATTTCCAACAACTGCTATGAGTGAGATATCGGTCTTGTAATGGATCTCTTCGATTTCCGGAATATTTATCCTTGAACTTATCTTTTTACATTTTTCGATGTCCTGTCTGCTTATCAACAAATTGATACTTGTTTGAGACGTTACAACAGACTTTATGTTCAGTCCCTCGTTTCCGAAAGTGGAAGCGATTTGTCCAAGTATACCGGGAACTCGACCAACGTTTGTTCCTTTGAATTGAACAACTGCGATGTCATCTGTGAAAGATATACTTTTGATGATTCTGTTCGTGCAGCTACCATTTGACGAAATAATTGTATCAGGTTGATCGATAGACACAAAATTGTTTATATTGAAGATGTACAGCGGGATCAACTTCTTCCTGAGCGGATCGACTGCGGCATGATGGAGTATTTTGGCACCAAAGTAGGATAACTCAGCCGCTTCGTCGTAGTTCAACGTTTTAACAGGTTTAACTCCTTTCACGAACTTCGGATCGCAGGTCATGAAACCAGGAACATCCTTGTAAAGATCAACCCGTTGCGCGTCAACGCAGTACGCTACGGCGGTGGCCGTGTAATCGCTTCCACCGCGCCCCAGAATCGTAATCTGATCTTCGTGAATGCCATAGAACCCAGCTACAACGTAATTCTGGCCAATCTTTAAGGATTGCTTCAAGTTTCTCTCTGAAAGTTCAAGGTTTATAGAAGCGTTTCTAAACTTACCATCGGTGACCAAGCCAATCTTTTCAGGGAGGGCTTCATAACATTCCAAACCTCTTTCATTCAGCCATTTCGTAAGCATCAGTGAAGAGCATCTCTCGCCGTGGCTGACGACAAAATCATACACAAAGTCTGGAACTTTGTTCATCAATTTGACAGCCCTCAAAAAATTCTCTACTGAGAAGACTCTTTCTCTCATCTCGTCATCCTCATGTCCAAGAAAATCCGCATAGAGTGAATAAAGTTGGTTCAGAGATCTTTCAACATCGATTTCAGAAGGATTTCTCAGCAGCTCGATAAGTTGGTTCGTTACACCGTAAATTGCCGATACAACTATTATCACTGGTTCGTCGTACATCTTGACAACACCGTAGATCTTTTCCAGATCTTCTCTCGACCGAAGATTGGAACCACCGAATTTGAGAACGATACTTTTCATTTCTTGTCCCTCCCTCCGACTATTCTTTTACAAATTTCAAGAGCCTCGAGCGCGTCCTTTGCGTAAAGCACACCAAATCTTTCCGATAGTTCCCTATTCATCGAAGCTCCACCGGCAATCAGGAGAACATTGATGCCGTTCTTCGAAAGAAGATCCGCAACCTCCTTGACTCTTCCAACCGTCGTAGTCATCATTGCAGACAATCCAACAACATCTGGTTTGAGCTGCTTAACAGCATCAACGATTCTTTCTCCAGGAACATCCTTACCAAGATCGTAGACCTCGAAACCCCCGCTTCTGAGAACTGTTGCCACAATCTTTTTGCCTATATCGTGAATGTCACCCTGAACTGTTGCCAAGACCACCCTACCCAGTTTGTCACTGGAATCGCCAAGGAGACTGTTTAGATGTTCAAATGCAGGTTGAACAGTTTCAGCGGCAAGAATCAGATGTGGAAGGTAGATCACCCCGTCTGAGTAAAGTTTTCCAACTTTCTCCATCGCTTTGGCGAGAATTCTTTGACTGATCGTAAGCGGGTCAAGGCTTTGCAACTTCTCGTTGACGAACGTCATTATCTTGTCCTTTTGACCTTTGATTATCCATTCAACCAAAGGGTCATCAATGTTCAGCTGAGTTTTCGTTATCTGTTTTCCTTGAAGTGAGAGCATCCCTTCAACAACTCCCATAGTCATCAATTCTTTTGAGTTCAATATGGCTGCCTTTAGGCCTGCTTCCATGCACAGAGCCAGGAAGGCTGCGTTAACCTTATCCCTGTTTGGTAGACCGAAACTGAGATTGGAAAGACCAATAGAAGTTTTCAAACCTACTGAGTTCAAAAGTTCGATGGTTTTCAGGGTTACGTGGTAATCGTTTTTAGCACCAATTGGAAGCACCAGTGGATCAAAGTAAATTCTTTCAAGGCTTATACCTTCGTTTTGGATTAAATCCGCTGCTTTTAAGGCAATCTGAAATCTTTCCTCTGCTGTAGTTGGTATATCTTTTTCCATGGCGAGAACTATGAGAATTCCACCATAACGTTTTAGCAGAGCAAGTCTTTCTAAAAGGTGATCTTTTCTCGCGAATGCCGAGTTAACAATTGGCCTGCCAACATATTCCTTCATCGCCGTTTTCAGGAATTCGAGATCCTGAATGTCCAACGATAGGGGAAGGGATGAAACCCTGTCAAGCTCGATGATCAGATCTTTGAAATGATCATTTTCCAACAATTTTTCAATTCCAAGGTTGATATCAATCACCGCACATCCTTCAAGCTCTTGTTCATGTGCTAACTGGACAATCGTAGAGAAGTCTTTTTGTTGTATTTGTGCTTGGAGTTTTTTCTTACCGCTTGCGTTAATGCGCTCGCCTATGAGCAGAAAATCTCCTATCGGCTTGAGAATCGTTCTAGAAGAGACGTATTGATCCTTTGTAACCTCCCTTTTCTTAGGCTTTTGGTTTCCGACATACTTCACCATGGCTCGAATGTGTTCAGGTCCAGTACCGCAACATCCACCGATTATGCTTGCACCAAACTGAACAAAATCTCTCATGTACACTGCAAACTCATCTGGAGTAGTTTTGTACTCCAACAAATTCCCGCGCAGCACAGGTTTGCCTGCGTTGGGCTCAACAGAGAGAAACTTATCGCAGTACTTTGCAAGCTCGATGAAAACAGACAACATCTGACTTGGTTCGAGTGTGCAATTGATGCCGACAACATCCACATCAAGATCGTTCATCAAAGTGGCAAAGATCTCAACGGATGTGCCTGTAACAGATTTGCTGTTGGCTTCAAAAGTCATATGCGCAATCAAAGGGATATCCTCGCTTACATCCCTTGCCGCCAGGATAGCAGCCTTTAGTTCCTTCAAGTCCGTCATTGTTTCGATGATTATTCCGTCTACACCGGTTTCAACTAAAAGCTGTATCTGCTCTTTGAAAATAAAGTACGCGTCGTCAAAATTCATTTCTCCCAAAGGTTTTATGAAAGTTCCCGTTGAGGAAACATCGCCGAAGACCAGTTTACCTTGCGAAACAGATTTAGCTATTTTAACTGCCGCGATGTTGATCTGCTCGAAGAGGTTCTCATAGCCATGGGCTCTCAATTTTGCCCTATTTGCGCTAAAGGTATTTGTGAGCAGCAAGTCAGCGCCGGCTCTTACGTATTCCTTTTGAAGTTGCTCAACTGCCTGTGGTTCTCTTATGTTCAAAAGCTCTATTAAATCAACCTTGTGACCTCGCTTGAAGAACTCTGTGCCGTAAGCACCATCGAGAAAAAGCACCCTTTGTTCAAGCAATTTTCTGAACTCTTCTCTTTTCATTAGTACCACCCTATCATGCAAACAGTCGATTTTCGAGGTACCAAAATTCCCGTTTCGAGTACTTGAATTTCTTCGACTTTCAAAAGATCTTTCACAAAGTATTTGTTCATCCTGATGTCCACATTTCCATAACCAGGGGAGAACCTCACAGTCCCACTTCCAAATTCGTTACGGAGTGATTTGTCAAAGCTTTCGTTGAGTTTTTCGACAGCTTCCGAACCCCATGAATCCAGCACAAAAGCTCCAAAGATGTCGTCGTTTCGTAAATACTCTTCTAGAAGTTCATCAAAACGCATGCCAAGTGTGGAGGCGAAAACCGTTACTTTCTGCACACCACCAAAGACATGCGGGACAGCTGCCATATCAAATTGTTCTATAGAGAATGTTTCGTAATACACAACAGGCTCGACATGGGACAATCCTATCAAAAACAGTTCGTTGATTCGGCGAAGCAGATCTACATCGTTCAAGTTAGAGTACCTTGTCCCTGCACGCGCAAGAAATACTCTCTTGTCAGGCATGTATTCAAATTTCTCTGGAACGTATTTGTCGGCCATTTGTTTCCTCCCACTGACGATTTTTGCTTTTTAAACTAATCATAAACCTAAGAGTGACTCTATATTATGAAGAAAAACAGAAAGAACTTTGACAAAACTATTCCTGCCTGGTTGACGATCACATAGCTGCGCAAAGAGTATAGAGTATAATTATTTAAAAGAGGTGAAATCAGTGTTTGAGAAAATTCCAAAGGATACTGTTCTGCAAGGAGAAATTTGCAAACCCATGTACGAGAGGAGAGGTCCTCTCGGAGTTTTGCTTATTCATGGCTACACTGGCAGTCCTCACGATATGAGATACTTAGGAGAGCAGTTGGTCAAACACGGTTTCACCGTGTCGATACCACGACTGCCAGGTCACGGCACGAACCATATGGATTTTCTCACCACCAACCACAGAGACTGGCTGAGAAGGGCGATAGATGCTTACATCGAGCTCCGTTCAGATTGCGAAAAAGTTCACGTGGTAGGTCTTTCCATGGGTGGTCTAATTGCAGCCATAGTCGCAGCGAAATTTGATGTTGAAAAACTGGTTCTGGCTGCGCCCGCCTTTTTGGTGAGTGACAGAAGGATTTATCTTACCCCTTTGTTGTCTCTCTTCAAAGAGTACTTGCCTAAGGAGGAAACAGTTGACTATGAAGAACCGACCCTAAAAAGACTCGGGGAGGAATACTGGAACAAGAACTTCACAAAACCGGCTACAAGCTTGCTGAAGCTAAAGAAAGTTGCAACAAAATCGCTAAATCAGATCAATTCCAAGACGTTGTTGATACTTGCTCAAAGGGATAACTTAGTCCCATTGGAAGTGAAGGATTTGGTTGAAAAGAACGTGAGAGGTCAAGTTGAGACTGTAATATTGGAAAAAAGCAACCACGTTGTGGTAAACGACGTGGAGAAAGAATACGTTGCAGAGCTGATAAGAAAATTCCTGGAGGGGTAGCTGTGAAAAAATACATCGTGGTTGGGATTCCGTTTGACGCGACCACTTCTTTCATGCCATCGGCAAGGTTTGGCCCAACGTTGATAAGGCACGCTCTGAAATACCTTTTGGAGTCATATGTTTTTGAGTACGACGTAGATCTGGCAGATATGGAGCTCATAGATACTGGAGATAGCGAAATAGTTGCTGGTGACCCAATCGGGACTATAGAGAGATCAGTACGTCACATTCGAGAGAATTTTGATGATCCTGAAAATGACATTTTGATAGTTCTCGGAGGCGAGCACACGGTCAGTTATGCCGCGGTTAACTTTCTAAGGCCAAGGAGTTTTGTGGTTTTCGATACGCACTTTGATCTGTGTGACGAATATCAAGGTACTAAATGGAGCCACGCCTGCGTAACCAGAAGAGTTCACGAGCTTGGCATCGATGTCGTGATGGCGGGTGTGAGAAGTGCGATGAAGCAGGAGCTTGATTATGCAAAAAACAACAAAATACCCTGGATTCATTCGAGAGAATTCAGTTTGGAAAAGTTCACTAAGACTGTTGAAAAGCTTTCAGAACCAGTTTATATCTCGATAGACATTGATGTCTTCGATCTTGGTTTGGTGGGTGATGCCGGGACACCAGAACCTGGCGGGCTGAACTTCTGGCAGGTTGTGGAAGCTGTAGAATGGATTCTCTGCAACAAGAAAGTGGTTGGCTTTGACATCGTTGAGGTAGCAGGAACGGACCTTTCATCAAAGAGCGCAATAACTGGAGGTAAGCTGCTGAAATATCTGTTGGCTCTGTGTGAGAAGTACCAACTAAGTTGAGCGAACAAATCGAGGTGACTTTATGATCGATGCGCACGGTCGGAAGATAAATTACCTGAGGCTTTCCGTGACTGATCGTTGTAATCATAGATGCTTTTACTGCATGGACGAAAGCGCGAACTTTCTTCCGGAAATGGATCTACTGAGCTTTGAGGAGATAAAGCTCCTGGCCAAAGTGTTTTTTCATCTTGGAATCAACAAGGTACGCATAACCGGTGGGGAACCACTTCTGAGAAGCGATATTGTTGGGATAGTTAAAGTTCTGTCTGAAAGGTTCACCGTAGCGATGACCACAAATGGGTCTCTGCTTTCAGAACTTGCCAAGGACCTCAAGGAAGCCGGGTTGTCATCTGTAAACGTCAGTTTGCACAGTCTCAAAACGGATACGTTTAGAAAAATCACACGTGGGGATTTAGACAGAGTTCTGCGAGGCATCGATGAAGGTTTGAATGCCGGACTGAGCTTGAAACTCAACGCAGTGGTATGTGACGAAAATTTTGGCGAATTGCCTAAACTTGTGTTGTTCGCCTCTGAAAGAAGAATCCCCATCAGATTTATCGAGCTGATGCCGGTTGGTAGGGAAAACAAAAGCTCGTACTTTGAAAAACAAATTTTGGAGAAGCTCTCAAATTTTAGGCTGACTCCCACCGATGTAAAACTCGGTGAAGGTCCGGCAAGGTACTTCGTCACTGCGGACGGCAATTACGTTGGGTTGATATCAGCCATGAGCAAATCTTTTTGCGAAAGCTGTAACAAGATTAGGATGTCGTGTGATGGTAAACTTTATCCATGTCTTGGTTCATCTTTGTTCTTCGATCTCAGACAGTATCTAATGGATGTGTCTTCGATCGAAAAGATTCAAGATGTGATATTTGACGCGCTTAAAACAAAACCGCTCAGTCACACTATGAAAAGTAAAGCGGTGAGTAACAAGATGAACCAACTGGGAGGGTAGTGCATGGAAGATAAGCTTACTCACATTGACGAAGATGGCAATGTTTACATGGTTGACGTGAGTTCCAAGCAAGACACCGAAAGAACTGCTGTTGCTCACGCCAAGGTGAAGATGAAAAAAGAGACCCTGCAAGCTGTTTTGAAAGAAGACATTCCGAAAGGCAACGTCGTAACCACCGCAAAAATCGCTGGGATTTTGGCTGCCAAAAGAACCTCAGATTTAATACCTATGTGTCACAACATCAACCTGACACACATCGATTTACAGTTCTCTTTTAATCAGGAGGAAGGTTTTGTAAAGATAATTTCCACTGTCAAATGCATTGGAAAAACTGGGGCTGAGATGGAAGCGCTGACTGCCGCAGCTGTAGCGGCCTTAACAATTTACGACATGTGCAAAGCGATAGACAAGACCATCGAGATCACCGATATCTATTTACTCGAGAAAACAGGAGGAAAATCAGGTGAGTGGAAACGGTAGGGTTGTGGGAAAGGTTCTTTCTGTAAACGTCTCTTCTGTTAAAGGAGTTAAGAAAATCCCTGTTGATGAAATCGAATTGATAGAAAATTTTGGTGTCAAAGGCGATGCCCACGCTGGCAATTGGCACAGACAAGTGTCAATGCTATCTGTGCAGAGCATTGAAAAAGTCAGAAAATGGGGCATTCAAGTCGATTTCGGCGACTTTGCCGAGAACATAACTGTCGATGTCCCCAATCTATGGAGGTTTCCCGTTGGTACGAAGGTCTTCATCAACGATTGCGAGATGGAGATAACGCAGATAGGAAAGGAGTGTCACGACAAGTGCGCTATTGCAAGGGCTGTTGGCAAGTGCGTTATGCCATTGGAAGGAATTTTCCTGAAAGTGCTGAAAGGTGGAAAGGTGAGGAAAGGAGACCCTGTGATTTTTGACATATGAAAATCCTCAGCTTTATCCTGGTATTCGTTTTCTGCGCGACGGGTTTCGGTGACAGATTGTTCATGGCAACGACCACGAGCCTTTACAACACAGGTTTGCTAGATCTTTTAAAAGAGGAATATGAGAAACGTTATGCTCATGAGCTTGTCATAATCGCCGTAGGTTCTGGGATGGCCTTGGAGATGGGGAAAAGAGGTCTAGTTGATTTACTCTTTGTTCACTCGCCCGAGGACGAAGAGCTTTTCATGAAGCGAGGTTTCGGAGAGAAACGCATAAGTGTTATGAAGAACGAATTCATCGTTGTGGGACCGACGGAAATTCAGATTTCGTACGACGGTTTAGAAGATCTTTTCTCTCAGATCGTGGATAAAGGGTTCTTGTTTGTTTCACGGGGTGATCAATCCGGTACCCACAGGATGGAAATGAAGATATGGAACTGGATTGGAAAAATGCCAGTGGCGAGAAATTACATCTCAACTGGCCAGGGTATGGCAGCAACACTCCTGATAGCCAACGAGAAAAGGGCGTTTACACTCTCCGATAGAAGCACTTACGAGTTCCTGAAATCAAAACTCAACATGAGAATTTTCATAGAAGGAGAACCGAGGCTGGAGAACATCTACAGTATCATAGTGGTAAGTCCAAGAGCTGGGAAAAAAGTCAACTATCCTGCGTCGCTGACATTTGTTGATTTTCTGCTGCACAAAGACACCTTGAAACTCATAGATGAATATTCTATCGACGGCGTTAAACTGTTCCAAGTGGTCGAGCAGTAAAGTGGTGAGAAACTTGAACGAGATCTTCGAAATAAGCCTTCGATCAATCTACGTCAACACGTTTGCAACAGCTGTTGCCTCCTTGCTGGCGATCCCTTTTGCCCTTGTTGTTGATTTCTGGAAATCCAGTCTCAAGAATTTTGTTGTCCTGATCTTTCAGTCGCTCACGGGAGTGCCACCTGTACTTGTTGGGTTGTTTCTTTTTTTGCTTTTTTCAAGATCAGGACCACTGGGAGATCTTGATGTTCTTTTCACTTTAACCGCGATGATTCTGGCACAGGTTTTGATTGCTTTTCCTGTGGTTTTTACCATTTGCTACAATCATTTTGCAAGAACTGATGAAAAACTGAAATTGGTGATCAAGACTCTTGGTGCAAACGATTTTCAAACAATGGTAACCATAGTGAAGGAATCCCTACCAGGAGTGATTTCCGCTGTCTTGACGGCATTTGGGAGAGTTGCAGGAGAAGTCGGGGCAGTGATGATAGTCGGCGGAAACATTGCTGGAAAAACAAGAGTTTTGACGACGGCAATAGTTCTCTACACAAACCTTGGCAAATTCGAGGAGGCGATTTTCGCAGGTTTTTGTTTGCTTTCAATCGCGGTGGGTGTCAATTTGATTGCGACATACATTTCCCACAGGTGGCGATGAGGAATGTTCGTCTATGAGATTGAACAGCTGTCCTTCAGTTATGATGCGAAATTCTCTTTGAAAGCAGAACAGGTCCTGATCGAAGAAGGGGTCACGTGCCTCAAAGGCCCTATGGGAAGCGGTAAGACCACGCTACTACTCAATCTTGCCTTTCTTCTGAAAGGAAGGTGGCGGTCATTTAAGTTTTTCGGGGAAGATGTGAACGACGACAATTTCGAATTCTTCAGGAAAATCGTGACATACGTTCCCCAAAGCCCAATATTGCTCAGAAGGACTGTATTTGATAATATCGCGTATCCTTTGATACTGAGAGGGGAGAACAAAAGGCAAATCGCTCATAGAGTGCTGAGGATCGCAGAAAATCTCAGGATCAATGATCTTCTCGAAAAAAGAGCTGACCAACTTTCTGGCGGGCAAGCGAAACTTGTTTGTATTGCAAGAGCCTGCGTCTTCAATCCGAAAGTTCTCCTGTTAGATGAACCCACTGCTAACCTAGATGAAGTTGGCAAGAGAATTCTCTACGATTTCTTAAACGCCATTGTGAAAGATACATCGATAATCATCGTATCCCACGATGAAGAGATGTTTGAAAGCCTGCCTTGCGGTTCAGTGCTTCAGGTAAAGGAAGGAAGGGTTGTCAAGCTTTAACGACGTCAAGATCGATGATTATCATTGTTCCCAGATTCTGCTTTGAATGGATTGCCCATGTTACGCCGAACTTTCTGAACAAATGCTTGACGATCGCCAGACCAAGACCAGATCCACTGTGACTTCTGGCGTTGCTTGCTCTGTAGAAGCGCGATGTCACGTACTTTAAATCTTTCTCAGGAATGCCAATTCCATTGTCTTCGATAAAGAGAAAATTTCTTTCCGTTCGGATGATAACTCTGCCGCTGTCTTTGGAGTACTTTATCGAATTAGAAATCAAGTTTCTAAGTGCAATCTTGAAGGCTTCTTGATCTGTTCGAATCCACCCGGAAACAGAAACCTCAAATCGCAAATTTTTCTGCTTGCGCTTTGGTTCGAATTCAGCAAGCAGGACTTTGATAAAAGAATCAAGTTCTATGTCAACAAATGACGGATCGTAATCTTCTCGCTCGATCTTGGATAACAAAAGCAGTTGTTCAACAATTCTTTGCATCCTCAAAAGATGCCTTTCAATCTTCAATAGGTTTTCCTGCACATTCTCGCCTTCCTTGGCTATTTCAACCAAGCCAAGCATCGCTGTTATCGGAGTGAATAGTTCATGCGCAACTGCGTTGACAAAAAATATCTTGGGATCTTCCAGTCGCTGTCTTGTTTCATCCGGCAAGCCGTTTGAGGGATAAAACCACACCGCACTTGTTGTCACAAGAAGCAGGGGTCGAAACTTTTCAATTATCTCATCCCAGTTTGTACCCAATGCCATGTACAGTCACCAATCTTTCCTTTCCAAGTTTTCTTCTGAGCATGCTTATGTAGACGTCTACTATTCTTTCGTTTCTTTCTTCATCCCTCCATACATTTTCCAAAAGTTCTGTTCGTGTGAAAACCTTCTTTGGATTGCTGAACATCAAAAGAAGTATCTCAAATTCCTTACTTGACAATTCAACTGGTTCGTCGCCGATGTAAAGTATCCTTTCACCGACTGAGAGTCTCATATCCTTGTAAACCAGCTCGCGATTGTAGAACAGTTCCTTTCTTCGGAGAATGGCTCTGACCCTGGCTACAAGCTCTCTTGGGTGAAATGGCTTGGTGACATAATCGTCCGCACCCATTTCCAAACCCAGAATCTTGTTTCTGTCCTCCCTTAGGGCGGTGACAATGAGAATAAACGTTGAGGGACACATTACCCTTACATTCGAAATTTCATCCATGGCATCTCCATCTGGAAGTATCAAATCCAGTATAAGCACATCGACACATTCCTTTTCAAGTGCACTGTACATTTCCTCGATACTTGCTGCAGTCAGAACATCGTGCGAATCAGCTTTTAAATATCTGCTTATCACGTCTCTCACATCCACTTCATCTTCAACTACCAGGATCCTTGCCATTAGATCCCTCCACTTGAAATGATGCCACAAGACTTGTTAAAAACTTTTTATATCTTTACACACCTGCTAAACCTTTCTGTGAAAAAAATGAACCGACAGGAGGTGATTTTAGTGAGGAAAGTGTCTATTTTCTTGATGACAGTTTTTCTTGTCGGTGTTTTGATGGCACAAACCCTGGTCGTCAAAGGATCGAACACTGTCTACCCAATAGCACAGCTTTGGCTTGAGGAATTTTCGAAGATGTATCCACAAGTAAAAGTGACTCTTGAAGGTGCAGGTTCAACCACCGGAATCAAGGCCTTGCTCGATGGAACAGCTGACGTCGCTAATGCCAGCCGATTCTTGAAAAAGAGCGAAATCGACGCGATGATGAACGCTGGAAAGTATTTTGTCCCAATAGTTGTTGCGTACGATGGCATAGCTGCAATTGTGAATCCAAAGCTGCAACTTGACTCAATATCGTTGGAAACTCTTAAGAAGATTTACACAGGCGAGATCACACAGTGGAACCAAGTTGATCCAAAGCTTCCAAACAAGAGGATCGTGGTTTATTCAAGGAACACAGCCTCAGGAACATTCGAAACTTGGCTTGAAAGAGTTCTGCATGGAGCAAAAATGGCCGCCCATGTTCAGTTTGTCGAATCCACACAAGCTGAAATCGAAAGCGTTGCCAACAACGAGTACGCCATTGCCTATACAGGCCTTGGGTACATCACAAGCAAAGTCAAACCGTTAAAAGTAGAAGGCGTCACGCCTACTGTTGAAAATGTCTTGAACGGGACATATCCCATAAGCAGACCTTTGTACGTTTTCATAGATCTGAGCAAATACGGTTACAGCTGGCCAGAGAAAGGGATCGTCGCCGACTACATCAGATTCATTCTTTCCCCTGAGGGTCAAAAATTGGTTGAAAAGGCTGGCTATGTTCCTGCGTATGGGACGTCGAAATGACGTGAAAAAAGTGGGGGAATCATTCTTAATTTCGATCAGCAGTTTGGCCGCCGTGGCGGCCGCAGCTTTTTTGGTTGGAATAGCCCTAATGCTCGTCACAGATTCCGCGCGTGCAATCAAGGAAGTGGGAACTGGTTTACTAACATTTAACTGGTTCCCAGTTTGGTCAGAGCCCGAATTTGGCATCCTCACGATGCTCTTCAACTCATTGGCTTTGACAAGCTGGACGTGTATTTGGGTTTGGTCTGTAGGTGTGATGATCGCAGCCTATTTGCACTCTTACGCAACGAATTGGGAAAGAAACCTTATGCTTCGCACCTTTGAATACATAAGTGGTGTACCGTCAGTGGTACTAGGTATGTTTGGGGTCCTTGTCTTGGCAAAACTTTTTCTGAGATTTGGTGCATGGACAGGGCAAAACTTTTTGAACGCGTCGATAATGCTTTTTGTCCTGACTCTGCCAACGATGACGAGTTTAACTTTTCAGTCGCTTGAAAAAGTCCCAAGGGAGATAAAAGAAGGCGCAATCTCGCTCGGTGCCCGAGACATTTCCGTTGTCTTGATGGAACTGAGGTATGCTGCCCCAGGAGTTATGGCTGCGATGTTAACTGTACTGAATCGAATCTTTGGTGAGACAATGATCGTCCTGATGGTTGCGGGTGGAAGCAACATGCTCGTACGTTCTTTGTTTGATCCTGTAAGACCACTAACGGCTGTTATCGGAAGTGAGATGAGTGAAGTTGGTGTTGGAAGTTTGCACTACAGCGTGTTGTTCTTCATGGGCTTGCTGTTGCTTATTATTTCTCTTTTTCTCACAACTACTGTGAATTTCATCATTCGGAGATATGAAAGGTTGATAAGGGGTTGAAAGAGGTGAAATGGGCTCTTAGAATTGTCAGTTACGCATCATTGGCAACCGTTTTTTTTGTTATCTTGACGATCGTGTTGCCTGGATTGAAGTATTTCCTTAAGCCAGGTTTCTTCACAGAATTTCCAAAGACGGGTATGACCGAGGGTGGCATATTCCCCGCTCTGGTGGGTTCAATTCTTTTGATCGTACTCGTTTTTGCCATATCGATTCCCCTTGGTTTATTTGCCACAATCTTCATAACCGAATTTGCTCCAAAGAGACTCTCCCGTATTCTTCAGAATTTGAGTGCAACAATGAACGGCATCCCATCCATAATCTACGGTTTGTTTGGTCTGAGTTTCTTCTGTATCAAGCTTTCATTGGGCACATCTTTACTTTCAGCTTCACTGACGTTAACCGCAATGGCTGTGCCGTTTTTTATCTCAGGAGCTGCGGAATTCCTAAGGGCTGTACCGAAGGAGCTCAGAGAGGGAGTACTTGCGCTTGGTGCCAACAAATTTGACTTGACGGTCATGGTCCTCAGAGCGAGCAAGAACGGTTTGTTAACAGCTCTCATTCTGACCCTTGGAAGGGCTTTCAGCGAGACAGCTCCAATCCTTGTCACTGGTGCCGTTTTCTATGCCACAAAATTACCAACTTCATTGCGTGACCCGGTCATGACGCTTCCGACAAGCATTTACGCGATTGTGATGAATCTGGGAGAAAAGTCGCAGTGGATGGCTCAAGGGATGGCGAGTTTGATGACAATCATAATGATTGGCATATACTCGATCGTTCAAAGGATCAGGAGGCACAGTAAATGATGAGTACAGTATTCGAAATCAAGAATCTTTACGCCTATTACGGTGATCATCGAGTCTTGGATAACGTGAACGTTCAAATTCTGGAGAAAAAGATCACCGCAATCATGGGACCATCAGGATGTGGAAAGACAACTTTTCTTCGCTGTTTAAACAGGTTGAACGAACTGACACCGGGCTTTTCTATGAACGGGAAAATTTACTTTAAAGGTCAAGATATACAAAACGTGCGCAACATCAACGAGTATCGTCGCAAGGTCACGATGGTTTTCCAGAAACCCAATCCTTTTCCGCTCTCCATCTTCGACAACGTTGCCTATGGACTGAGATTGATGGGAATCAAGGACAAACACGAACTGTATTGGCGAGTGCAAGCCGCATTGGAAAAAGCTGCACTGTGGGAAGAAGTAAAAGACAAATTGAAAAAACCCGCTGTTCAGTTGTCCGGAGGTCAGCAGCAGAGACTTTGTATAGCAAGAGCCATAGCGATTGAACCAGAGGTCATATTACTGGATGAACCCACCTCAGCACTTGATCCTGTTGCAACTATGAAAATAGAAAGACTGCTGGAATCGTTGTCTGAGCAATATACGGTGATAATTGTTACTCACAGTATGTCTCAGGCGCTCAGAATAAGTGATTACATTCTGTTTTTTTACCAAGGTAGATTGATAGAATACGGTGAAACATCAGAAATAGTAAAATACCCCCAGCACGAAGTTACAAGACAATTCTTAACTGGTAAGATTGGTTGAGGGAGGATGTTCATGACAGAACGGACTATTCATTATGAAAAAGAAATGAAAATCCTTCAGGACAAATTGACGGAGTTTTTGAATGGAGTGGAAAATCTCTTTGAAAAAACTCTGCTTGCTTTGAAAACTGGAAACGAGATGCTGATAAAACAGATCGAAGAACAAGACGATTACTTTGACAAACTGGATCTTGAGGTGCAGACGATAGCCTTCGACATAATTGCGAAGTACCAACCTTTGGCTGACGATTTGAGATTTGTAGTGGCAATGATAGGTCTTTCAATCGATCTTGAAAGAATTGCCGACGAATGCGTAAACATAGCTCAGTTGGCAAGACAAGTGCAGCGTGGCATAGAAAGTTTTTCGGCTTGGCAATCGCTCAACGACATGATAAGAATCATCCTGGCTATGTTCATCGGTGCTGTGCAAGCGTTTTCAAGTAAAGATTTGAATCTAGCTGTGAAAGTCTGGAAAAAAGACGACGAAGTGGATATGCTGCACAACTATGGTCATCAAGTGCTCATTCAACTTGCTTGCAAAGAGACAAATCAGGACATGATGAGGATCTACCTTGAAGAGGCTTTCTTATTGAGACATCTTGAAAGAATCGCAGATCACTTGACGAACGTCATGGAAAAACTCTATTTCATGGAAACGGGCCAAAGGCTCAAAGATCTGATGTATCACAAAGATGAACAAGGGTGAGCGTTGCTCACCCTTTGTTTTTCAAAACCTGTGGGTTTACAAGATTTGGTGGCACTTCACCCTTCAATCCTTTAATCAAGTTCTCAGCGACCATTATCGACATTCTCATCCTTGTTGCATAAGAAGCCGAAGCAATGTGAGGAGCTAAGACAACGTTGTTCATTGTCAATAATTCTGGTTCAACTGCTGGTTCATTCTCGAAAACATCCAATGCTGCTCCACGTATCCAACCTTCTTTTAAAGCTTTAACTAAAGCTTTTTCGTTCACAACGGGTCCTCTTGCAGTGTTGATCAGGTAAGCCTCTTTTTTCATCATCTTCAGTTGAGGCTCGTCTATCAAATGGTAAGTCTCTTTCGACAGCGGTACATGCAGTGTCACGAAATCCGATTCCCTTAGCAAAGTCTCGAGATTAACATATGTCGCTTTTAGTTCTTTCTCTAATTGCTCATTTACCCTTTGACTGTCGTAATACAGAACTCTCATGTTAAATCCAAGAGCACGCCGAGCCATTGCTTGTCCGATTCTACCAAAACCGACTATGCCAAGTGTGGATCCGTAAACGTCGGTCCCAAGCAAAAGCATAGGTTCCCAACCTCTGAATTTACCTTCTCTGACGAATTTGTCCGCTTCAACTACTCTTCTCGCAACGGCCATCATCAATGCCCAGGCAAGATCTGCCGTTGTCTCCGTCAAAACTCCAGGTGTGTTGGTGACCATGATTCCTCTTCTGGTAGCCTCTTCGACATCGATGTTGTTGTAACCAACGGCATAGTTGGCAACTATCTTCAAATTTGGACCAGCCGCGTCGAAAACCTCTTTGTCGATCATATCGGTGAGAAGACTCAAGATCCCATCTACACCATGCACCTTTTCGAGCAAAACTTTTCGAGGAATGACTCCGTCATAATCACTTACCTCTATGTCCGCATGTTCTGCTAGGATCTTAAGTCCTTCTTCAAGTATCCTTCTTGTCACGAAGACTTTAGGTTTCTTCCTCATCTTCACAAACCTCCTTCAAGAAATTACGAAAGGTGAGTATAAGCTCGCAAAAAAGTTCTCTTTGCATTGGCGACAACAAGATCAGGATCTTCGCCAGGAAGAGGTTTGACTTCAAATGAAACAACAGGTTTTCGGGTAATCAATTTCTTATCGAAATACCCAAGTTTTTGGAGGGATCGTAAGAAGTAGACCAATTCATCCACGTCGTTTTCTCCGCCTTCTACGCCAAATCTTGGATGAAGATCGCCATACGCAGGATGATTTTCATTCAGGACAGCATTTCCGATATGAACGTGCTTCACGAAGGGTATCAACAAGGATAAGGTGTAAAAAGGATCTTCGTACAGAAGAGGTTGGTGCGATAGGTCGATCAGCAGACCAAAATTCTGGAAACGCGACAACACTTTAGATGCTATCTCGAACGCTATAGGTGCGGGACCCACCAAAGCCTTTTTGTCGACAAACCAGTCAAAAATTTCCAGGTTCAAGGCCAACGTATAACCGAATTTTTCTGACAGTTGTTTCGAATACTCGCACAGTTCTTTCAACGACAAGACAAGTTGACTTTTGGCTTTTTCAATAACATCAGTGTCTTCAGTTTCGGGCATTCGACCACTCAAAAACCCTATTCCCTTCGCTTTAGCTTTATAGGCTTTGTATATAATCTCCTTCATCACATTTACAGCCGTCGTCCTTTCCTGGTCATCAAGTGAGTTCAAATTCAACTTGCGTGCGAGCACTACGGGTTGAGCAGCGATAATTAGCTCAACTTTGGCAATTTCGCACATTCTTCCTATCTCGCTCAGGCAATCTTCGTCCAGCGCTCCGCTGACTTCGATCACCTGAAAGAATTCATCAGTCAGAACTTTTTTTATTGTTGCCAAGATTTCCTCACGAGTCTTTGCCTCAGGGTAAGCCATAAAATGAACCAGACCCATTTGAAATCGATCATACCATGGGTACATATTGTCGCCTCCTTGAATCAGATCATTCTTCTTAGGCTTTCTACGATCCTTCTTCCCTCATCGACCAGCAAATTTATATCACTTGAGCACATCAAAAGCCTCATTCCTTTTTCAATCCATCTTTGCATTGCTTCTGGATTCATAAGATGTATACCACAAGGTACACCATACTTCAAGCATTTTTCAACGAATTTCTCTATATATTCCTGAACATAAGGATGGTTCACATTACCTGGCATCCCCAAACTTTGTGAAAGATCGTTTGGTCCAATTAAACAGGCATCAACACCTGGGATGGTGATGAGCTCTTCCAAATGATCTATAGCTTCCTTGCTTTCGATTTGAAGAATAATCATAGTTTGTTCGTTTGCCATACGCAAGAATTCCTCGGGTTTCACAGCAGCAAAGTTGCTGTGAGTTCTCCTCAACGCTAATCCTCTATCACCAAGAGGATGATACTTTGTTGCCCTGATTATATGTTCTACTTCCTGTGCTGTTTCAACCTGAGGTACCAACAAACCTTCTGCGCCGCAATCCAAAGGTCTTGACAAGTTGTGGTGTCCATACCTTGTTGGCACCCTTACTATTGGAGTGATCCCACTTGCTCTTGCTGCCCAAACCATATCTTGAACAGTTTCCAGAGTAAACGGAGAATGTTCCATATCGATCACAAAAAAGTCGAATCCAGCAGTTGCAAACATTTGTGCTATGCCGGGTGTTCTTATCTCACTAACCATTATACCGATGGCGGATTTTCCTTCCTTCAGCAACTTTTTCGTTTTATTCTCTCTCATAATACCACCCCATCAACTAATGTTAAATATCAAAACCTAGGTCGATCAAAATTCGCTTCAGCTCTTTCCGCTTTTCCTCACTTATTGAACCCACAGGTTGTCTTGCTGGTCCGGCTTCTATTCCTATTAAATTCAGGGCCTCCTTGATTACCACTGGAAATGTACCTAGATCGAAAGCCAACCTCAGTGGTGTCAATCTGTCCTGCGATTTCTTTGCTTCTTCTATGTTGCCCGCGACAAAATGGTCGTAGATGTCAGCGACCAACCGTGGTACAACATTAGCTGTTGCAGCAATTGCACCAGTCCCTCCATAGAGAAGTGTGGCCAAAATCAACGTATCTCTTCCAGCAAGCACATGAAAGTGTGTACCCTTTGTTCTCATTATGTACTCGCTTGTAATGGTTAGATCTCCGCCACTGTCTTTTATGCCAACGATGTTGTCAATCTTGGACAGTTTTTCAACAAGCTGTGGCGTCAATCTAACACCACCGGTTCGCCCAGGGTTGTTGTACAGTAGAATAGGTAACCTAGTCCTTTTCGCTATCTCAGCATAATGCGAATAGAGTTCTTCCTGTGATGGACTTATGTAGTACGGAGTGATAATGGACACCGCGTCGACACCTATCCTCTCGGCTGCATCGTTTAGGTGTATAACCTCCCTTGTGGTAACACCACCAGTACCAGCATACACAGGAACTCGCCCGCTGACTTCTTCAACTGTGATCTCCATGATTCTTATCTTTTCATTTTTTTCAAGTGCATAGAATTCTCCCTGGCTGCCTATTACGAAAATGCCGTGAACGCCATTCTCAACAAGGTAATTCAGAAGTTTTCGAAGAGCCTGTTCGTTTAGTGACTCATCTTTGTTAAAGGGTGTAACCACAGCAGGAATGATTCCCTTTGGTACAAAACTCATGACAATCTCCCCTTTTTCTGTCAACAAATTTGCATTACAACTTCCCATATCGTTTCAGCAGCTCACAGTTAACAGGGAAACTTGGTTGTTTCCCGGAAAGAACCTCAATGACACCCTGCGCCGCACCTTCTGCCATTCTTATGACACACTCCTGTGTTAAAGCAGCCATGTGAGGTGTTAAAAGAATTTTCTCGCACTTTAAGAATGGATGATCTGGCTTTGGTGGTTCCTCTGTGAAAACGTCAGTTGCAGCCCCTTTAATCCACCCTTCGTTAATCGCCTTAAGTACTGCTTCCTCATCCCATACCTGGCCACGCGCCATGTTTATCACATAAGCAGTTTTCTTCATCATCTTTAGCTGTTCTTCTCCTATCAAATTTTCCGTTTCCTCCGTCAGTGGAGCATGGATGGAGATGAAATCCGCTTCACTTAGAAGTTCTTCCAAACCGACAAGCCTAACCCCAATCTCCTGTGCTTTTCTCGCATCAACATATGGGTCAAACGCAATAACTCTCATTGAAAAAGCAGCCTGGCATTTTTTCGCGACCAGTGTCCCGATTCGTCCTAAACCGATTATTCCCAGAGTTTTTCCTTCAACATCGATCGCTGAGAACTCGTCTCTTACCCTGAAGTTGCCTTGCCTGGTGGCTCTATCAACTTCAGGAAATCTTTTCGCCAAAGCGAGCATGAACATTATTGTTGCCTCCGCTACGGAAAGAGCATTTGCATTTGGTGTATTGACGACCCAAATCCCACGTTTTGAAGCTGTTTCAATGTCGATGTTATCCACGCCAACACCATGACGAGCTATGACTTTGAGTTTAGGTGCACTTTCGATAACCTTCGCATTTACAAGAGATGTGCGAACTATCAATCCATCTACGTCTGTTATTTCCTTCGCCACAATTTCTGGCTCAGTGCTACTGGCGAAAACCACCTCGTACCCTGCTTCCAAAAGCAACTTTACACCGTTCTCGTGAATCTTCTGAATTATCATCACCTTTGCCATGTCACTACCTCCTCAGGATCGGAATAACGTTTACGCCGTTTTTAACCACCAAGAATCTAGCTTTTGGATTTCCATTGAGGATGCTGTTCACAGCATCTTGAACTGTCTCGTATTTTCCAAGGAAGATACTTCTTAGTATCTTCTCATCGATTTCACAGTCAGTCATAGCAACGCTTGCATGTTCTAGGATTCTTTTTAAAACATATGCCTTATGCTCCCCGATACCAAAACCATGCTTTTCAACGTAAGTTTTGAACTCTGCAAAATGACTAAATCTACTCATGAAATCAACGAAATTCTGATCACCCACCCCATCCTCACATCTTGCGGGAATTAGAATCAGACCTCCTCGTCTAACCACAGGTGTTGGTCCCAGAACGGTCGTGTTTGCTGCCCTAGTGGCTTGGTACAAATTTTGACCCTTGGGGTAACCCGGACAGGAAATAACTACATCGGCTACTTCTGAAATGGGTATTTGAACATAATGCCTGACGAAATCCACTGCCTTCTCAAAAGCTTTTATTGGATGTCCAGAGAAAGCCCGTACGAGATTCTTCCGATCATCGAGAATTAGATTAACCACGAAGTCGATTTTGACCCTTTCTGCTACTTCATTGAGAAATTCTCTGAATATGTTGCCTTCAATGACCCCTAGTTTCGTGGATGGATGCGATAGAACTCCAATGTTGTGCGTAGCAGCTATCGTACTCAAACCAGCTAGACCGACACTTATGGTTTTCACTCCTCCACTGTATCCTGCGAACAAATGTGGTTCAACAACGCCAAGAGTAATTTTCACATCCGCAGACATCAAATCCGCATTTATCTCTATCGGGAACCCTTTTTTACTGTATCCAAGATGTACAAGATTTTCTTTACAGCTATGGTTTTTGACAGAAAACTCATTGGCGAGATGCTTACCAAGCTTTTCCTCGATTTCCAATTTCGTCAAAGGTCTGTGTGTGCCAAGCGCTATCAAAAAGAAAATATTGTCTTTTAATACGCCAGCATGTAACAATTCATCAACCAAGAGCTCGCAAACGAGATCATCCATTGCGTACCTGGTCATGTCGGTGATTACAATTGCCACCTTCTTATGCGCAGAAACTATCTCACTTAGCCGAGGAGATGCTATGGGGTTATCGAGCGATTCTCGTAGTACGTCACGAGGGTTCCTAACTGTAGCAGGAGAAGTCACTTTCAAAACTTGAATCAGATTTTCATCGGGTATCTCAACCATCAAATCCGTCGATTTATCATAAGGCAAATATACCCGCACAACTGCCCACCTCACGGTAGAAGAAGCCCGAGCAGTTTTTCAAAGACATACCAGATAGCAAATGCTGAGATGAACGAGTACAGCGAAGCTAACACGATCTTCCGTACTGTTAGTTGACCCTGTACCAACAAAACAGCTGCAACGGAGAAAACAGAGCTTGCGACGACGAAGCCACTGTATTTCAACAAAAACACATAGCCTACAAAAAGAAGTCCAAAAATCAATGTTCTAAAATTGAGTTTGACCTTCTTTTGCCACGTATCAGTTGCTTTTTGACGTGTGAAGAAAGTCGACTGGATGAATAATCCTACGGAAAAGATTATGATAAGGATGGATGCCATTATTGGGAACAATCGATTACCCAGCACGTCAAATTTCAATTCTCTTACGTTTGTTGCCTGAAGATACATCACTGTACCTACGATTCCGGTTACAGTAGCGAGCAACTGATCTCGTTTCACGTTCATCACCTATCTACGCCTTGAGTTCAACAGGGCCCAGAGAACTGGGCCCTGGTTCTTCATTTCTTCAACCCAGCCGCTCTTGCTAGGCGATCATACTTCTCGTCTTCACTCTTCAGAAACTCCAAGAGCTCCTGACCCACCATGAATCTCGGAATGGCATAGGCTTTTTCAGCCAGTTCATCCAGGCATTCCTTTACCTGTAGAACCTGGTGAATTGTATTTGCGAACTTGTCAATTATTTCCTTTGGGGTTCCCTTCGGCATTAAAAAAATTTGGTCTTGGGTGAAAACTGCATCTATGCCCAACTCTTTCGCTGTCGGAATATCAGGCAAGAACGGGTCTCTTTCAGGTGACAGAACCGCTAGCCCCCTGAGCTCTCCAGACTTCAAGAAGGGTACTGCAGCGGAGAGGGCGATAGGACTCAGCTCCATATGACCACCGAGTATCTTCGTGATTCGATCCATGTCACCCCCAGCACTTGCAGTTATTATGAATCCGTTGTTTGCAGCAAGCTGGATTGGAATCACCTGGAAGTGACTTGTTGCTCCGATCTCGGCACCTAATCTGATTTTTCCTGGCTGTCTTTTTGCATCTTCAACGGCGTCCAAAAGCGTTTTCCAGGGAGAATTCCCCTTGGCTATGACTATTCTGTTTGTCTGCAGCGCCATACAGACGGGCTCAAAATCATAGTAGTTAAAATCAGCGGTACCTACATGAAAGTTTGAGAACATCGACTGGTGATACCACAGAACAGTATACCCGTCAGGTTTTGCCCTCAGTACCTCGGACGCTCCAATGCTTCCGCCACCACCTGTAATGTTGACCACGGCAAAGTCCCAGCCAAAGAGATGTTTGACATACTTGCCAATGATTCTAACTGTCACGTCACTTGCTCCACCAGCTGCATAGGGGACCACAATTTTAATAGGCTGCACTGGGTAGCTTGCGAAGACGCTGATGAACAAGGCTGTAAAACCAACAACAAGAAGCAACTTCCTCACCATAGAAACACCTCCTCACAAACTTGATGAACTTTATCAGGAATTAGCATGCTCTTGGCCCTTCTTTGTCAAATACCTACCAAGGAAGAACAGGAGCGCTGCCATGCAAAGAAGCGCAAGGGAAATAGGTCGTGTAATTATGGGCAGAAAGTCACCTCTGCTCGCTGTCAATCCCTGCCTTAAGTTGGACTCAACGATCGGACCAAGCACAAAGCCAACAATTATTGGTAGAGCCGGAAAATCGCACTTCCTGAGCAAGTACCCGATGATACCAAATATCAGCATCACCCATACGTCGAAGAGTCTGTTGTTAAGACCGTAAGCCCCAACAACAGCAAGTACTGAGATCAGAGGCAGAAGGTAATGCTTTGGAAAGCTCAGCGAATAGATGAAGAATTTCATTAGAAGAATGCCAAAAGCAAACATGATGATGTTGCCAACAAATTGAGCAGCATAAACTCCATAAACAAGATTTGGGTTGTATCTGAATAACATCGGTCCCGGATTTATTCCGTGAATTAAAAAGCCCCCAAGTAATATTGCTGTAACAGCGTCCCCTGGTATGCCAAGTGCGAGTAAGGGTACCATTGCTCCTCCAACAGACGCGTTGTTTGATACTTCTGAGGCGATTATTCCATCTGGTATGCCCGTTCCGAACTTACCCGGATACTTGGA
>FWWL01003800.1_pt1 | contig 26652 bp, 26 predicted proteins | sample 2228331 | NCBI WGS metagenome assembly FWWL01 (sample SAMEA103939775, study PRJEB20133) | metagenome
CCTTCAGGCCCACCACCAGAAAGCGCAAGAAGGCCCAACACAACCGCCCCCGTTCGCGCCCGGCGGCGGGGGCGAGGAGGGGGACGAGGAGGTGGAACAGGAGGGCGCCGTAGAATCCCATCAGGGAGAGCCAGAGCCCGATGAGGGGCAGTGAGCCCTGCACCAGCCGGATCCATTCGATCAGGCTCATCAGGCTCGCGAGGAAAACGACCACCCGCCCCATCCAGGCCCACGCTCGCGCCTTCCTCATCCCCGCCTCCCACGGGGACCGCCTCGGGGCTCTGTCTCACGAGGGGAAGGTTCCCCCGGGAACCAAGCCCACCCTTTACGGCTATTGTAACGCATGATCCCCGGGGCGGGGCGGATCCGGGGCCGGCCTTCGGGGGAACGATGGTTGTTTTTGACGATCTGCCCTCAATATGTTAGGATAAGCCGCTCCGGAGGTTCACCATGGGGGAGCGACGACAGCGGCGGATCGGGGAGTTGTTGCGGGAGGAGCTGAGCGCGCTCATCGCCGAGCTGAAAGACCCGCGGGTCGCCGGGGTGACGGTGACCGCGGTGGAGCCGGCGCCGGATCTGACCATCGCCAAGGTCTATGTGACGACCTGGCCGGCGGACCGGGATCGGCGGGCGGAGGTCCTGGCGGGCCTGGAGCACGCCAAGGGTTACCTCAAGCACGAGCTGGCCGGGCGCGTGATCCTGCGCCGCATCCCCGATCTCGTGTTTAAATGGGACGACACGTTCGACCGCGCGGATCGCATTGAGCGGTTGATCTCTAAGCTCCACGATGAGGGATCGCCGGAGTAAGACGGGGGTCGGGGGGACCTGCTTCTGGAGCCGTTGGCCCATGGGGAAGCGGGGATAGGGCTTCCCCCGGCCGGAAGGATGAGGAAGGAGAGACCGTCCGATGAGTCGTGAGCAGGCTCGACAGGCCTTGGAGAACGCCCAGCGCATCGCGGTGGCCACCCATGTCTCGCCGGACGCCGATGCGATCAGCAGCGCCATCGGCCTGGTGCAGATCCTCCGCCGGTTGGGGAAAACCGCCGCGGCGTTCTGCGACGACGACCTCCCGGCGCGCCTGAAAGCCCTCCCCTATGCGGGGGAGATCGCCCGGGTCGCCCGGGGACCCTTCGATCTCCTGGTCAGCCTGGACGCCAGCGACCCCGGCCGCCTCGGCCAGGCGTTCGCGGAGCTGTCCGGGGTTCCCCTGTTGAACATTGATCACCACATCACCAACACCCGCTTCGGGACGATCAACTGGGTGGACCCCTCCGCCGTCGCCACGGCGGAGATGGTGCTCTGGCTGGCCGAGGACCTGCGGGTGGAGCTGGATGCGGAGCTGGCCTCGGTCCTGCTGGCGGGCATCGTGGGGGACACCATGGGCCTGCGCACCGCCAACGTCAACCCCCGCGTCATGCGCGAGGTGACCCGCCTGATGGAGGCGGGGGCCTCCCTCCCGGCCCTCGTGGATGCCCTTTTCAATCGCCGACCCTTGGCAGCCCTCCGCCTCTTCGGCCAGGCCCTCGCGGAGGTCCGCATGGAAGACGGGGTGATCTGGACGGTGATCACCCGCGAGATGCGGGCGGCCTTTGGGCTGACCCAGGCCAACGACCTCAGTCTCTCCAGTTTCCTCATCGGGGCCGAGGAGGCGCGGATCGCCGCCGTGTTCACCGAGCGGGACGACGGGAAGGTGGAGGTGAGCATGCGGGCCCGGCCTGGGTATGATGTCGCCCAGGTGGCCATCGCCTTCGGCGGGGGCGGGCATCCCCCGGCGGCCGGCTGCCTGCTCCCCGGCCCGCTCGAGGAGGCGATCCCGCCCATCCTGTCTGCCCTGAAGGCGGCCGTCCGGGACGGCCGGGAGACCTCCCCGGAGGCGCCCGGCGAGGCTGGAGGCCCAGTGGCCTCCCGTCCCAGCCCCTCCCTCTCCTGAAGGCGAGCGTAGCCCCGATCCCCGGCGGAGGCAGCGCGATGGAGCCCATCCGCGTCGGCGTCCTCACCATCAGCGATCGGGCCGCCCGGGGGATCTACCCCGACGAAAGCGGCGCCCTCCTGCGGCAGCGCATCGTCGAGCAGATGGGCTGGACGGTGGCCCAATACGCGGTGGTCCCCGACGATCCGGAGGCGATCCAGCGGACGCTGCGGGCGTGGTGCGATGAGGAGGGCCTGGATTTGATCCTGACCACGGGGGGGACCGGGCTGGGGCCTCGCGATCACACTCCCGAGGCCACGCGGCCGTTGCTGGAGCGGGAGGCGCCGGGGATCGCTGAGGCGCTGCGCCTCCACGGCCTCCAGCAAACGCCCTACGCCATGCTCTCCCGCGGGGTCGCAGGGGTGCGCGGGCGGACTCTCATCATCAACCTGCCGGGGAACCCTCGGGCGGTGCGAGAGGCGATGGATCTCTTGGGGCGGGTGCTGCCCCATGCCATCGCCATATTGCGGGGGGAAACCGGCCCGGCGGCGGAGCATTCCCCGCGCGTCTGAGCCGGCTCGCTTCAGCGCGCCAGCATCAGCACCATATCGTAATATGTGAGATTGGCCTCCCGCCGGCGCTGCACGACCTCCTCCAGCGGGATGGTGACGATCTCGCGGCCCTGGAGGGCGGTCATCACCCCGTGCTCCCCGGCCAGCAGAGCCTCCACCGCCTTCACCCCCATGCGGGTGGCCAGGAGGCGGTCGAACGCTGTGGGGCTGCCCCCCCGCTGGATATGGCCTAAGATCGTGATGCGCACGTCAAACCCGATGGGATGGCTCTCCAGGAACTTGGCCACCTCGATGGTCCGATAGGGCGCCCCCTCCGCGATCACGATCAGCGCGTGGGTCTTCCCCCGCTCGTAGGCGTCCATCACCGCGCGGGCCACCTCCTCCAGGTTGGTCTCCCGCTCCGGGATCAACACCATCTCCGCCCCGCCGATCACCCCGGCGATCAGGGCCAGATACCCGCAGTCCCGTCCCATCGTTTCCACCAGAAAGGCCCGCCCGATCGAGGACGCTGTGTCCCGCAGCCGGTCGATGGCCTCGATGATGGTGTTCAGGGCCGTGTCGACCCCGATGCTCATGTTGGTGCCCCAGATGTCGTTGTCGATGCTGGCGGGCACCCCCACCACGGGGACGCCGCGCCGGTGCAAGGCGAGGGCCCCGCGCATGGAGCCATCACCGCCGATGACCACCAGCCCCTCGATGCCGGCCTGGTTCAGCCGCCGCAACGCCTGGCGTTGCCCTTCCTCCGTCATGAACTCCTTCGAACGGGCGGTCTGGAGGATCGTCCCGCCGCGCTGGATGATGCCGCCGACATCGCGAGGGTGAAGCTCCACGATCTCCCCGTTGATCAACCCCTGGAACCCCCGGCGGATCCCCAGCACTCGCACGCCGTGATACGCGGCGGTGCGCACCACCGCCCGGATGCAGGCGTTCATGCCCGGCGCATCCCCTCCGCTGGTCATCACCCCGATGCAACGCATTCCGTCCACCTCCGAAAGCCGCGGCGAACGAGGCCGTCTCAAACTGTATATTTTGTTTATTTTAAAAATCCTTGCCCTCTCCCAGCAACATGCTGCGTCTTCTCGGCGCGTCAAGCGGCGTGCCCGGCTGGGCAAAGGTCTGGGAAGCCTGCCACGCGGTTGCCTCAACCGATCGCCCGGATTAAAATAAAACGAGAATCCAACAGGCGCGGTGGGCGCTTCGCGGGAGTGCATCTGGGACATTGTGAACTTCCACCAGGGGGAAGGTCCAATGGCGAGCGTGGCGTTCGAGAACGTGACCAAGCAGTTCGGGAACGTGGTGGCGGTGAAGGACCTGACGCTCTACATTCCCGATGGGGAGTTCCTGGTGCTGGTCGGCCCTTCGGGGTGCGGCAAGACGACGACCCTGCGCCTCCTGGCCGGCCTGGAGGAGGTCACCCAAGGGCGGATCTACATCGGGGACCGGGACGTGACGGAGATCCCCCCCAAAGATCGCAACATCGCGATGGTCTTCCAGTCCTACGCCCTTTACCCTCACATGAACGTCTACGACAACATCGCCTTCGGCCTGCGCATGCGCAAGGTCCCCAAGCCCGAGATCGAGCGACGGGTGCGGGAGGCGGCCCGCATGCTGGAGATCGAGCACCTGCTAGACCGCAAGCCGCGGCAGCTGTCGGGTGGCCAGCGTCAGCGGGTGGCAGTGGCTCGGGCCATCGTCCGCGACCCCGCGGTCTTCCTCTTCGACGAGCCGCTTTCGAACCTGGACGCCAAGCTGCGGGTGCAGACGCGGGCGGAGCTGATCAAGCTGCACCAGCGGCTGGGGACGACCTTCGTCTACGTGACCCACGACCAGGTCGAGGCGATGACCATGGGCACCCGCATCGCGGTGATGAAGGATGGGGTGCTCCAGCAGGTCGACACCCCCCAGAACCTTTACGAGCGGCCGGAGAACCTCTTCGTGGCCGGGTTCATCGGCTCGCCGCCCATGAACTTCTTCGAGGCTCGGTTGGTGCCTGAGGATGACCGGCTGTGGATTGACACCGGCGCCTTCCGCGTGCCGGTCCCCCCGGAGCGGGTGGCGGTGTATCGCCCCCACGTCGGGCGGCGGGTGATCTTCGGCCTGCGGCCGGAGCATATCTATGACCCCGAGTTCGCCCCACCCCTCAACCACCCGGCGGAGGTCCAGGCGCGGGTGGATGTGCGGGAGCTGATGGGGAGCGAGGTCCACCTGCATCTGGTGGCCGACCGCCAGTCCTTCGTCGCGCGGGTGGATCCGCGGACCCGGGCTTTAGTGGGGAACACGATCCGCGTGCTCTTCGATATGGACCGGATGCATCTTTTCGACGCGGCGACGGAGCGCGCGATCCGCTGAGCCTGGGGTTTTCAACGATCCCTCGCCGCGATGAACCGATCGAAGGCCACGCGGGCACCGCCCGGGGCCATCGTCCCGATGCTCACCCCCACCCGCCCCGGGATCCCTGGAGCCTCCCGGCGGATGCGCGCGATCTCGACGCCGTTGACCCAGAAGATCATCTCGGGCCCGGTGCACCGGACCCGCAGATGGTTGGTGGTCCGCCCCGTCCGGACGGCTGGGTGGGCCGCCCAGCCGGCGAGGGTCCGCCAGTTTCCTCCATCGTAGAAGAAGACCCCGTAATACCCGTCGGCGCTGACGGCGAAGCGATAGAAGCGACCCCCCTGGGCCTGGACGATCAGGCCGTAGTCCACGGAAGTGGGCCCCGCCAACAGCGTCCCCTCGACCTCCACCTCGCCGTCCCGGAAGGCGAAGGGGGACAGGGCCCAGCCGACGGTGTAGGGTGCCTGCAGCGTGAGGACCAGTTGGCCGTCCTCCACCTGGGCCGTGAGGTGTGCCTCCTGGGGGAGGGACCATCCCGGTGCCCCGTTTGTGAAGTCCGCCGTGTAGCGGGCTCCAGTGCCCGGGCGGCAGGCGAGGATCAGGGCGAACAGCCCGCCGAGGACGGCCCGCGATCCCAATGGATGCATCCCGACGAGGGGGCCGCCTTGCCACCGTGACATCGGGTCCCTCCCGAGGCGAAAGTCCCCACCCTGCGAACGCATCGGCTCGAACCAAGAGGAGGACGCTGGAGGCCACAACGCCATGTTCTATAATTCTCCCCGCGGGGCGTGTCGGGCGCATGGCTTGGAAACGGCCTGCGAGGGGGCCGGCCCCTGAAGGATAGGCGATCACGACCGGGAGGGGAGGCCTTGGCGGAGCGGGAAACGATCCCGCCCGCGCGGTTCCAGTTAGGGGATCCGCGCTGGTTGCTTGAGCTGCGGCATCTCCCCTGGCCGACGGATTGGGCTGCGTGCTTCAGCCGGGAGGGCCCACTGCACGTGGAGCTGGGGTTCGGCGATGGAGCCTTCCTGGCCGCCCTAGCCCGCCGGATGTCGGAGGCCAACATCGTGGGGGTGGAGCGAGCCCTGGAGCCGACCCGATGGGCGCTCAAGCGGCTGCGCCGGGAGGGGCTGACGAACGTCCGCCTGGTGGTGGGGGATGCCTTCGCTGCCCTGGCCTTCCTCTTCCAGCCGGGAACCATTGATGGGCTTTACATCAATTTCCCCGATCCGTGGCCGAAGGCCCGCCATCACCACCGGCGGCTGCTGACGCCGGAATTCCTGCACCTGGCGGCCCACCGCCTCCGCCCCGGCGGCATGCTCCTCATCGCGACCGACGACGCCGATTACGCCCTCTGGATCGCAGAGGCGCTGGGGCGGACGCCAGGCCTCCGGAGCGCCTTCGGGGATCCGTGGGTGCACGCGCTGCCGGATCGGGAGCCGACTCGATATGAGCGGAAGGCCCTTGCGGCTGGGAGGACGTGCTTCTATTTCGTCTGGCGGCGGGTGGAGCCGGTGCCCCCACCCGCGCTCCCCCGCATGATGTGCCCGGAGGGAACGATGCCGCACCGGATCTGGAAAGGCGCGCCCGCGCTGGACCGCGTGGTGGAGGCCTTACGGGGGCGTTTGTGGCAGGATGGGGGGACGATCTGGCGGGTGAGGGCGCTGTATCGCCCGGTGGAAGGGGAGGGATTGCTGATCGAGCTGTTGATGGCGGAGGGCCCGTGGGTGGAGACCGTGGCCCTTGTGTTCCGCCCCCATGGGCCGGGGGCCTGGATCCTGAAGCCGGCGGAGATCGGGGGGCTGCGGCCGACGGAGGCCCTCAAGCGGGGGGTGCAGGCCGTCGCCCGCGCCATCGAGGAGGCGGCGCCGGATCTCCAGGTCCTCTCCTCCACGATCTGAGGAGCTTCGGTTCACCGTCGGGCGTGGTCGGGGTGCCCCAGGTGGGCGCCCTGGGCAGGCGCAGGGAGGGAGGCTCTCATGAATAAGGCCATCCAGGAATTGACGTTCGAGGAAGCGCTAACGGAGCTGGAGCGGATCGTGCGCGCCCTGGAGGGCGGCGGGCTCCCGCTGGAAGAGGCCATGGCCCTCTACGAGCGGGGGCGGGCCCTCGCCGATCGCTGTCAGCAGCTGCTGCAGGAGGCCCAGCTCCGGGTCCAGATGATCGAGCGGGATGAATCGGGGACCATCCGCCTGATCCCCTTCGAAGGGTGAGCGATGAGCGCCGGCGATTTCGTCCGGAACCCTATCTTGGTCTCGGCGCTCCTGGCCTGGGGGGTGGCACAGGCCTCCAAGGTCCCGGTGGAGTGGGCGCGGCGCCGGCGGCTGAACCTGGGGTTGCTGGTCAGCGCCGGCGGCATGCCGAGCTCCCACGCCGCCTTGGTCTCGGCGATGGCCACCGCGGTGGGGCTGCGGGAGGGCCTGGCCTCAACGGCCTTCGCCATCAGCCTGATCGTCGCCCTCATCGTGATGTATGACGCGGCGGGGATCCGGCGCGCGGCCAGCATCCAGGCCCACATCCTGAACCAGATCCTGGACGAGGTGTTTGCCGGCCGCCCTTTGAGCGAACAGCGCTTGAAGGAATTGATCGGCCATACCCCGATGGAGGTGTTCATAGGGGCGTTGCTGGGGGTGGGGATCGCATGGCTGTGGTGGCAGCTGGCGCCGTAGGGCGGTCCGGATCACGGCATGGCCCTTCCCACGCCATCCGATGGGCGGATGCGTGGTTCGGGTTCTGGGGCGGGGGGCGGGCCTCCCGGACCTCATCCCTGACGATCCTCGCAGCGGTGGAATCGGGATGAAGATCTACACGCGGACGGGCGACGATGGCACGACCCAGTTGATGGGCCCGACCCGGGTCCCAAAGGATCATCCCCGGGTGGCGGCCTACGGGGCGGTGGATGAGCTGAACGCCTGGCTGGGGTGGCTGGGCGCGATGGGGATTCCAGCTCCCTGGCCGGAGCGCCTGCGGACAATCCAGCGGGATCTCTTCGTCATCGGGAGCCACCTCGCGCTGGATCCCGCGGTGGCGGATCGGTCCCCGGCGTTGCCCGCCCCGCCGGAGGGGCGGATCGCGGAGATGGAGGCGTGGATTGACGAGTGCGAGGCCGTGGCCGGCCCCACCCGCGTCTTCGTCCTCCCCGGCGGCCATCCGTTGAGCGCGGCCTTCCATGTGGCCCGCGTGGTCTGCCGGCGGGCCGAACGGACGGTGGTGACCCTCCACCGGCAGGAGCCGGTCCCCCGCTGGATCCTGGCCTACCTCAACCGCCTTTCCGATCTGCTCTTCATGCTCGCCCGATGGGCCAACGCGGTCCACGGCGTTGAGGATCTCCCATGGACCCCTTGAAGGAGAGCCTCCCGGCAGCGGCCCGGGCGCTGCTGGAGCAGATCCGCGCCCGGCGTTCTATCCGACGGTATCGCCCGGACCCGATCCCGCGGGCGTGGATGGTGGCGCTGCTGGAGGCCGCCCGCTGGGCCCCGTCCGCCCACAACCGACAGCCGTGGCGCTTTGTGGTGATGGAGGATCCGGGCATCCGCGCCCGGCTGGCGCAGGCCATGGGCGAGCGCCTGGCGGAAGACCTGCGGCGGGATGGGGTTCCGGAGGAGCAAATCGCAGGGGAGGTCGCCCGGTCGCGGGAGCGGATTGCCGCCGCCCCGTTGGCTGTTCTGGTTTGCCTCTCGATGGTGGAGATGGACCGCTATCCGGATGAGCGGCGCCAGGCGGCGGAGCGGGCGATGGCGGTCCAGAGCGTGGCGATGGCCGGGCAGAACATGCTCCTGATGGCCCATGCCCTCGGGCTGGGGGCCTGCTGGATCTGCGCGCCGTTGTTCTGCCCCGAGGTGGTGCGGGAGGTCCTGGGGCTGCCGGCGGATTGGGAGCCCCAGGGGATGATCCTGGTGGGATTCCCCGCGGGGCCGCCCCGGCCGAAGCCCCGTCGGCCGGTCGAGGCGTTCACTCGGTGGATCGGGGTGGCGCCGTAAGACACCGGTTTCGGGCCTCCGGCATGGCCTCTGGAGGAAGGGGTGGGGAGCGGCTTGATCCTGAGGAGGGCTCAATGTCGTTCACGGGTTCGGATCTCGAAAGTATGTTCCTTATGGAGAAACTATGCAAGCGGGCGCCTGCCTACTTCGGGCGGCCGGATTTCCGCAAGGTCCATGGCCTCTCTGCCTCGGAGCTGATGGAGGCGCTGGAAGAGGCCCTGGACGCCGGGGCGATTTCCCCTCAGGAGATGGATGACGTGCGGCTGGCGGACGTGGTGGTCCGGGGGGAGCGAGAGGGGCGGACGCTTCACCTGGTCTTGGCGGTGTCGTCGGTGGTGGATCGTGGGGATGTGGAGCGGGCGGTGCGCTGGGCGGAGATCTTGAGGAAGGTCCTGGGGGAGACCTGGCCCGGGGTGGCGGGGAGGGCGTTGATGGAGGGGGCCTGGGAGATGATCCGGCAGCTGCGGGAGCGGGGCCAACCCGTTGTGATCGTCGAGCGCGGCCAGGAGGAATGGCGAGTGGAATGGCTGGTATAGAAGCCTTTCGCGCGATACGCCAGGGAGCGGGCACTCCAGCGCCCGGCGGGCGGAGGCTTCGCCGCTCTTGGTGCGCTGGAGCGCCCGCTTTTTCCCAGGTCCACAACGGGACCGGCCCGGCGGATCAGCCGGACGCCCCCGGCAGCTGGTATTCCCGGAATTGCTCCCGCAGCACCTTCTTATCGAACTTGCCCACGCTGGTCTTGGGGATGGCTTCCACGAACACAATGTCGTCCGGCAACCACCATTTGGCGAAGCGCGGCTGCAGGAACTCCAAAAGCTCTTCTTTGGTGAGGCTCTCTTTGAACTCCGGCCGTGGGACCACCACTGCCAGGGGGCGCTCCTGCCACTTGGGGTGTGGCACCGCGATGACGGCCGCCTCCAGCACCTTGGGGTGGGCCATGAGGGCGTTCTCCAAATCCACCGAAGAGATCCACTCCCCGCCGCTCTTGATCAGGTCCTTGGTGCGATCCACGATCTGGATGTAGCCTTCCGGGTCAATGGTCACCACATCCCCGGTGCGGAACCAACCCTCCTGGAAGGCCTCAGCGGTGCGCGGGTCGTTGTAATAGGCGCGGATGACCCACGGGCCGCGGACCTGCAGCTCGCCCATCGTCCGGCCATCCCACGGCACCTCGCGTCCCTGATCATCCACCGCGCGGATCTCCACGCCGACCACCGGCATACCCTGCTTGGCGCGGACTGCGAAGCGCGCCTCCTCCGGCCACTCCTCCATGTCGCTCTTCAGGTTGGCCACGGTGCCCAGGGGGGTCATCTCGGTCATCCCCCACGCGTGGACCACCCGGATCCCGAAGCGCTTTTCGAAGGCCTCGATGAGGGCCCGTGGCATGGCCGAGCCACCCACGGGCATCACCCGCAGGCTCGAGAGGTCGTATCGCTCCCGCTCCAGCAAGGCGTAAAGCCCGATCCAAATGGTGGGCACTCCGGCCGTCACGGTCACCCGCTCGTTCTGGATCAGCTCTGCGATGTCCCGGGGCTGCAGGTGCGGGCCAGGGAAAACCAGCTTGGCGCCGACCATCACCCCCGCGAAAGGCATCCCCCAGGCGTTGGCGTGGAACATGGGGACCACCGGCATCAGCACGTCCCGCTCGCAGATGCCGAAGGTATCCGCCAGGCAGAGGGCCAGGGAGTGCAGAAAGATCGCCCGGTGGCTGTAGACCACCCCCTTGGGATTCCCCGTTGTGCCGGAGGTGTAGCACATGCCGGCCGCTGTGTTTTCGTCCAAGCGGGGCCACGGATAGGGCGCGTCGGGGGATTCCTCCAGCAAGGCTTCGTAGTCGAAGGCGGGCTGCAGCACCGTCGGCGCCGGCCCGGCGTCGCTCATGACCACAAAGGCCTTCACCGTGGGGATCTGATCGCGGATCCGTTCCAGAAGGGGGACCAAGGAAGCGTCCACGAAGATCACGCGGTCCTCGGCGTGGTTGATGATATAGATCAGCTGATCGGGGGCCAGGCGGATGTTGAGGGTATGGAGCACGGCGCCCATGCAGGGGGCAGCGAAGTAGATCTCCAGGTGGCGATAGGTATTCCAGGCGAAGGTGGCTACCCGATCCCCGCGCCCGATCCCCAGCCGCCCGAGGGCGTGGGCCAGGCGGTGAACCCGGCGGTGGAAATCGGCGTAGGTGTAGCGATGCATTCCGGCGGCGGTGCGGGTCACGATCTCCTTACGGGGGAACAGACGGGCGGAGCGGTCCAGGAAGTGGTGCAAAGTGAGCGGCCAATCCATCATCAGGCCCTCCATGGCTCCCTCCTTTCTGATTTCTGAACCATCCGCACAGGGCTTCCTCCTCTTCGACCCGGGAGGGCCGTCGAGGCGCTCCATTTTTTACATGGCCCGGTGGAAGCCTCATCCGGAGCGTCTGGAACCTATGGGTCCTGCCCGGATGCTTGGCACGCCGCTGGAGGTCCTTGTTCAAACCGCCTGGATGGCCTATAGGGGCCTGAGGGTGCGTGGGGAATGCACCGCACAGGCCCCCTACCGGTTCCACAGGCGAAGCCGGGAAGGGCAGACCGCCTACAAGGTTTACGAGAGGGACTCCGCCATCTTCGCGGCGAGATCGGCCACCCGCACCGAATAGCCCCACTCGTTGTCATACCAGGCCACCACCTTCACGAAGTTGCCGTCCACGACCATGGTGGAGAGCCCATCCACGATGGCCGAGTGGGAGTCGCCCTTGAAGTCAACCGAGACCAGGGGCTCCTCGGTGTAAGCCAGGATCCCCCGCAGCGCCCCCTCGGCGGCGGCCCGGAACGCTTCGTTCACCTCCTCCCGGGTGACCGGCCGGCTCACTTCAGCGGTGAGGTCGATCACCGAGACGGTGGAGACCGGGACGCGGAGGGCGTAGCCGTCGAGCTTGCCCTTGAGCTCGGGGATCACCAGGCCGATGGCCCGGGCCGCGCCGGTGGTGGTGGGGATGATGCTGAGGGCCGCCGCCCGCGCCCGTCGCAGATCCTTGTGGGGCAGGTCCAGGATGCGCTGGTCGTTGGTGTAGGCGTGCACGGTGACCATCAGCCCCCGCTTCACGCCGAAGGCCTCATGCAGCACCTTGACCACGGGGGCAAGACAGTTGGTGGTGCACGAGGCGTTGGAGACGATATGGTGATGAGCCGGGTCGTAGCGGTGGTCGTTCACCCCGAGCACTACCGTGAGGTCCACGCTGTCGGAAGGGGAGGCGGGAGCGGTGATGATGACCTTCTCAGCGCCCCCAGAGGTGCGGTGGACGGCGGCCTTGCGGCCATCGGTGAAGAGGCCGGTGGACTCGATGACGATCCGCACCCCCAGATCCTTCCACGGGAGGTTGGCGGGATCCTTCTCGGCGAAGACCCGGATCTCGTCCTCGCCGACGATCAGGAAGGAATCCCGGGCCGCGACCGGTTCCGGATAGCGTCCGTAGTTGGAGTCGTATTTAAGCAGGTGCGCCAGGGTGGGGGCGTCGGTGATGTCGTTGACGGCGACCACCTCGAGGCGACCGCGATACTTCTCCCGGATGGCGCGGAACGCTTGGCGCCCGATACGCCCGAACCCGTTGATGCCCACTCGAACGGCCATCGCGCGATCCTCCTCATCAGATATGGGGAGCCGGCGGCGAGCCGCCAGCGGTGTGCCGTGGCGGACGTTCATGCCAAGTATAGCGTAGAAGCGGGGGAAGGCTCCAAATACGGGGGGTGAGGGCAGCGGGGAGAGGATCGAGGCGCGTTCGCTTCCCCTTACCCGGCGTCGCCATCTATAAGGACCGTGGATGGTCAAGCGGCAAACGCGCGGAGCTGCTCGATGGAGACATCGCTCCGACCCGACTGCTTCGCGAGGGCCCGATCAACGAGAAGGGCCGCGCCAGACGGCCTGTAAGCCGGGTTCTGTCCCCCGCGGGGATCCGCGGGGTGGCGGTCATCTCTCTGGGACGGCGGTTACCCGCCGCCTCAAGCGGCCTACCCGCGGGCATTGGGCGCGGGGCGGCCCCGGCGCCCCGAAGGACGCCGCGCCCGCTGCTTGGCCTTGCTCCGGGTGGGGGTTGCCATGCGCCGGAGCGTTGCCGCCCGGCCGGTGGGCTCTTACCCCACCGTTTCACCCTCGCCTCCGTGACCCCGGGGTTCTCCCCGGGCGGATCGGCGGTCTGTTTTCTGTGGCCCTATCCACGGGTCGCCCCGTCCGGGTGTTACCCGGCACCCTGCCCCGCTGGAGCCCGGACTTTCCTCAGGCCGGGTTTCCCCGGCCCGCGACCGCCCGGCCTTCTGGCGCGGCCCTATTGTATATTTTAACTCGGATGGGCTTCGATGGAATTTTCCTTATGGGATCGGTCAGGGGAAGCGCACAGTGCTCCCGCCACCGCGTATCAGCGGGCGCTCCAGCCTGCGACGGGCGAAACGGGTGCGGTTAGGTTGTGGCCATCTGGGTCGGGGCGGCAAAGCCCTCTCAACTCTTGCGGCTGGGAGGTCATCATGACCTCATTTGCCATTGAGACCTTTGGGCTGACCAAGTTCTACGGCCGCTCGCGCGGCATCGTAGACGTCACCCTACAGGTGGAGAAAGGGGAGATCTTCGGCTTCCTGGGCCCGAATGGCGCCGGGAAGACGACAACCATCCGCCTGCTCCTGGACTTCATCCGCCCCACCCGCGGCCATGCTCGCGTCCTGGGGCTGGATCCACAGAAGGCCGGGGTGGAGGTCCGCAAGCGGGTGGGCTACCTCCCTGGTGAGCTGGCTCTTTACCCTGATCTTACTGGCTGGCAGCTGGTAGAATACGCCGCCCACCTGCGCAACGGTGTCCCCCGTTCGGAGATTGCCTCCCTCGCCGATCGGCTGGATGTGGACCTGAACCGCCCTATCCGCACCCTCTCCCACGGCAATCGGCAGAAAATCGGCCTGATCCTGGCGCTGATGCACCGTCCGGAACTGCTTATACTGGACGAACCCACCACCGGTCTGGACCCGTTGATGCAGCAGGTGCTCTACGAACTGCTGGACGAAGTCCGGCGGGACGGCCGCACCGTCTTCTTCTCCTCCCACATCCTGCCCGAAGTGGAGCGCCTCTGCGACCGGGTCGGCATCCTGCGGGAGGGGCGCCTGATCGCCGTGGAGACGGTCTCCGGCCTCAAGGCGCGCGCCCTGCGTCGGATGGACTTGGTCTTTGACCGCCCCGTGGACCCTGAACCCTTCCGCGCCATCCCCGGTGTAGTGGGGGTGACTGCCTCCGGCAATACGCTCCACATCGCGGTGCAAGGGAGCCTGGACCCGCTGATCAAGGCGGCCGCGCAACACACCTTGCTCAACATCATCACCTATGAGCCGAACCTGGAGGAAGTGTTCCTCGCCCTCTATCGGGGGGGAGAAGCTCATGTTGCGTAGCGTCTTCCTCAAGACCCTCTACGACGAGCGCAAGGCCATCCTGGGCTGGAGCCTGGGACTGGGTGCCCTGGGGCTATTCACCGTCCTCTTTTATCCGTCGGTCAAAGAGGCCGGAGCCTACTACGACCAGATGTTGCAACTCATGCCCCGTGAGTACCTGGCCTTCCTGGGCAACATTACCTCCTTCACCCGTATAGACGGCTATATGACTGCCTCTCTGCTCGTTTACCTGCCCCTCGTGTTGGCCATCTACACCATCGGCCTGGCGGTCAGGTTGGTGAGCGGGGAGATCGAGCGGGGCACGATGGACCTGCTCCTGGCCCACCCGCTGCCCCGCTGGCGGGTCGTGCTGGAAAAATACGCCGCCATGGCGGCCGCGCTGTTTGCCGTCTGCCTGATTTTCGGCCTGATCCTGCTGCTCAGCGGCCTGGCCATCCGCTCTCACACCCCCGACCTTCCCCCTGTCCGCTGGCTGCTGGCCGGGCTGAACGTCTTCCCGCTGACACTTCTTTTCGGGTCGGTGGCCTTCGCCCTCGCCTGCGCCGTCCGCGGGCGAGCCACAGCCGTTGCCACGGCCACCGCGATCGCTGTGGGCAGCTTCATCCTCAACGGATTGGTTCCCCTCTCTGAACAGCTGCGACCGGTAGAGAAGTGGACGATTTACTACTGGTATACTGCCAGCCAGCCGTTCACCACCGGCATCATCCTAGAGCACGTCCTGATCCTGCTGGGGCTCTCGCTCCTCTGCCTGGGGATCGGGCTCATTGGCTTTGAACGTCGGGACCTCATCCCATGAACTCTGGGCTCTGATGCCATCCTTGCTGGGCACGGATCCCACGCTCACCGCCCACCCACGGTTTGTTGGAGGGTCTCCAGGACCCGGCCCAGGGCCTCGATCTCGGCGCCGTAAGCCGCCCAATCCCCCCGCCGGATCGCCTCTTGGGCCCGCTGGTAATGGGTGTAAGCCTGCCGGATGAGCGCCGCAAGGTCCCCGCCGGGTCCGGGAGGTGGAGCCGGCGGGCCGGAGGTGGCCGCCGCGCCGATGGCCTGGGCGAGGGCCTGCTCGAGCGTTGGGGCCATCGCCACCCGTTGTTCCGTGGCCACAATCACCTGTTTCAGCTCCGGGATCTGGCCCTGCTCGGCCAGCAGGTAGAGCGGCTCCACGTAGAGAAAGGCCTCCCCGATGGGGATCACCAGCAGGTTCCCCCGAATGACCTGGCTGCCCCGTTGGCTCCAGAGGGTGAGCTGGGCCGAGATCACGGGCTCCTGATCGATCCGGGCCTCGATCTGCTGGGGACCGAAGATCAGCCGCTCCTTAGTCAACCGATAGAGGACCACCTCCCCATACCGCGGCGGATCGGAGCGGGCGGCCATCCAGGCGATCATGTTCTGCCGGCCGGAAGGGGTGAAGGGGAGGATGAGGGCGAACTCCACCGGCCCGCCGGGCTCCAGCCGCGTCCGCACGTAATACGGCTCCATCTCCTGGGTTTGATCCGCGAAGACCTCCAGTGGGATCGCCCATATGTCTTCTTTGTTGTAGAACGTCCGAGGGTCCTGCACGTGGTAGGTCCGCAGGATCTCCGCCTGGATCCGAAAGAGGCCCTCCGGGTAGCGCAGGTGTGCCCGGAGCGCCTCCGGCATCTCCGAGAGATCCCGCCACATGCCGGGGAAGATCCGCCGCCACGCCCGGATCAGGGGCTCGTCCTCCACCACATAGAACGTGACCGTTCCATCGTAGGCGTCCACCACCGCCTTCACGCTGTTTCGGATGTAGTTGAGGCCTCCGTGGGGCTCGCTGTAAGGATACCGATCGGTCCACGTGTAAGCGTCCGCCACCCATACGATGCGCCCGTCCACGATTACGGCGTAAGGATCCGGATCGAACCGCAGGAAGGGCGCGAGGGTGCGCAGGCGGGTCCGGATGTCCCGCCAGAACAAGATGCGGCTCTCCGGGGTGAGGGCGCTGCTCAGCAGGAGATTCGGGTCGCCGAAGTGCAGGGCGAAGAGGAGCCTGCGGACGAGGCCGCCCAGCCGGACCCCTGTCCGGCCTTGGTAGGTGGTGGTGACGTTCTCCTCGCCCCGCGGGTGATCGAACTCCGGCACCGCGGTGTTCACCAGGGCGAAGTCAACGGTCCGCTCGCCGAAGTAGATCTGCGGCCGGGTCAGGGGGATCACCCCCACGGGTGGGATGTCCCGGAGGAGGAACTCCGGCAGGCCTTCAGGGGTGAAGGCGCGGACCGGGACCATGACGACACCGTAACCATGGGTGAAGACCAGGTGTCGGTTGACCCAGGTGCGCGCCGGCGAGGGGAGGGCTTCCAGATCCAGCTCGCGGACAGCCAGCATGACCTGGCGGACGGCGCCGTTGATGGCGTAACGGTCCACGTCCACATCGGCGAACACATAGTAAGGGCGGATGCTTTGGATCTGCTGGAGGGTCTGAAGCAGCGGGCGGTAATCCCAGAGGCGGATCCCGTCCAGGATCTCCGCGCTCGCCTGGATCTCCTCCGGCGTGGGGGCCTCGCGCGGCGAGAAGGCCTGCTCTGTGAAGCGGTCCAACCCGTAGGCCCGCCGGGTGAAGGCGATGCTGTGGGCGAGGTAGGGGCTCTCGCGCGCCAGCTCGTTGGGCCGCACCACCAGGCTCTGGATTAGAGCGGGGTAGATCTCGAGGCCCAGGAAGGCGAGGGTGAGCCACACCCCGAAGCCAACAGCGAACAGGGCCGGCTGTCGGAGCCGCAGGTTGAGGAGCAGCGCGAGGGCGAGGACGACCATCAGGGCGGCGAGGAGGTTCAGGGTGGGGAGCTTCGCATGGATCTCCGTGTAACCTGCCCCGAAGGCCAGGGGCCGCTCCGCGTAGAGCAGCCGGTAGGCGTCGAAGCGATACCCCACGGCCATCAGCAGGAAGAAGAGGGCGGCCAGGGCCGAGAGGTGGCCCCAGCGCCACCGGCGGGGGACGGGCAAAAGGAGCGGGAAGAGGGTGGCGAGAGGGATCAGGCCCCATTGGGCCGTTCCCTGGAGGAAGGCCCACAGCGGCCACTCGAACACATACCAGCCGACGTCGAGGCCGAAGATGGGATCCGCGATCCCGAACCGCTCGGCGTTCAGGGCCAGCAGGGCCGTTTGCCATCGTCCCTGGAGGATCAGGCCGAAGAGGAACCCGAGGGCCATGGCGAGGCCCGTCCATAGGCGCGGCGAACGGCCCGCGGCCCGCGCGGCTAAGAGCGCGTTCCCACCCAGGAACAGGCCGGCGGCGGCCCAGCCGACGAGGAACAGCCCCGCCCGGGCCTGCCATTGGGTCCACAGGACAGCCTCATAGCCCAGGTCGCGGAACCATTCCCAGGTCACCCAGAGGCGGAGCAGCCGCCCGGGGAGGAACAGGAGCGCCGCCCACAGCCCGAACAGGAGCAGCCCCCACCTCAGCCATCGTTCCCACGGGAACCCACGCAAGTCAATCTCGATCGTCCGTCCCTCGAACCTGCCGCGCCGGCGCCACGTCATCGAGGCCTCCAATAGTATGATCGCCGGAGGATGCCCGCCCGGGCGTCCCTACCGGGAGAGGCGGAGCGCCCGCCCCCTCCGAATCCGCCACCACCCGACTCCCAGGAGGATCCCCAGCGCCAGGATCCCCCACGCGGCCAGGAGGGCGATCAGGCTGAGGCCGAGGGCCGCCAGATCTTCCAACGCGCTCAGGGCCGGCGTAGTGATGGGGGCGAGGGGCGGCGCCCCGGCCTGGACCACCCGGCGCAGGGTGGCCTTCAGGCCGTGGATCCCGCCGGCGATCAGCAGGCCGCAGGCCATCGCCAGGACGGGGTGGATCTCCCGAATCGCGCCGGTCTGAGCGCCGAAGAGGATAGCCCCCGCCGCCGGGCGGACGAAGGTCTGGATCCCGTCGTTGATCGCGTCCACCGCGGGGATCTTGTCGGCGAAGAACTCAACGAGCGAGAGGAGGAAGAGCAGGCCAATGATCGCCGGATGGGTCAGGGCGTCGTAGGGCGGGGTCAGGGCGATCCAGTCGGTGAAGCGGGCGAGTAGCGCAACCACCAGCAGGGGGATATACGCGTTCAGGCCGGCGGCGGCCGCCAAGCCAAAAGCGGAGAGAACAGTGCCTACGGTTTCCATCATCCCCTCCTCGCCGCCGGGATATAGCCAGCCCGGCGCTCTGAGGATCCAGCAGCCCGAGGACCGGCGGGACGCATTCCAAGATCCAATCCTGAGTGACCTTCTCGCAGGGAGGTCGGGAGATCCGGTCTCCTCCCTGAGGATTCTGTCAGTGGGGGCGCAGGGGGCGTGGGAAGCGGCCGGAGCGTCGGGCCTGGTCAATGAGTTTCTTCACCCCCACGGTGGGCAGCAGAGCGACGGGATAGAGGAGGCGCTGGAGATCGCGCCCCAAAAGCAGCACCAGGAGCGGTAGCCAGATCATACCGACGAAGAGGCTCTCGTCCCAGCGGCGGGTCAGCCGGTAGGCCAGCAGGAACACCGCGATGGCGAACAGGGTCTCCATAGGGAGCAGGGCCAGCATCACCCCCAGGGTGGTGGCCATCCCCTGCCCGCCGCGGAAGCGGAGGAAGGGGGACGTGTCATGGCCCAGCACCGCCGCCGCCCCTGCCAGAAACGCGTGGGGCTCCGGGAAGCCCAGGACCTGGGCCCCACGCACCGCGGCGTAGCCTTTCCAGATGTCGAGAACCGCCACCAAGACCCCCCATCGCCAGCCTAAGTGGAGCCACACGTTGCGGGCCCCCGGGTTCCCATCCCCCACCGTCCGGATGTCCAGCCCCGCCACCCATCGGGCCACCAGATAGGCCGTCGGGATCGCTCCTAACAGATAGGCCGCCGCCAGAACCGCCAGCATGGGATGCTCCTTTCGATCGGCTGGGCAGGGGGGCCGCGGCGGGCCTCGGGCTCAGGCCGCGCCCCCCGAGATCACCGCGATCAGCTTGACCTCGTCGCCCTCCTGGAGGACGGCGCTCTCATGGAGCAGCTTCCCATCCCGCACGGCCAGCGTGATCTCCGGGTTCAGGCCGACCTGCTTCATGGCCTCCCGGACGGTCAGGCCGGCCGGCACCTCGAACACCTGGTTGCGGTAAATCAGGCGAACCATCCCTCCCCCTTTGATCCGTGAAGGCGAACTCCCCTCGCCCCCACATTATAATGGGAAGGAATCCCGGATTCCTACAAAGAGGAGCGGAGATGGAGCCTCGTCTGCCCCGCGGGATGCGGGACATCCTTCCGGATCAGATGATGCTGCGCCGCTATGTGATTCGTACCTTGGAGGAGATCTTCGAGGTCTACGGCTTCGAGCCGCTTCAGACACCGGCCCTGGAGCTGCGGGAGACGCTGATGGGCAAATACGGGCCGGACGCTGAGAAGCTGATCTACGACGCCCGCCACCGGGAGGGCCGGGAGGAGCTCAGCCTGCGCTATGATCTCTCCGTCCCCCTGGCCCGGGTGGTAGCGATGTATCCGAACCTCCCCCGGCCGTTCAAGCGGTATCAGATCGCCCCGGTCTGGCGGGCGGAGCGGCCCCAGAAGGGGCGCTACCGCGAGTTTTACCAGTGCGACGCCGACATCGTGGGCGCCGCCTCCATGGCCGCCGACGCGGAGATCATCGCCCTCATTAACGAAGCCCTCACCCGCCTGGGGTTCCGGAACTTCACTGTTTTGATCAACGACCGCAAGCTGCTCACCGGCCTCGGGCGCTATTCCGGGGTCCCCGAGCCTCTCCTCGGGGGCCTCTACCGGGCCATCGACAAGTTCGACCGCCTGGGTCTGGAGGGTGTGCGGGAGGAGATGCGTCGGTATGGGATCCCCGAGGAGGCGGCGGAGCGCATGCTGGAGCTGCTACGCATCGGGGGGGAGAATGCGGAGGTCTTGGAGGAGCTGGCCCGGCGGATGCAAGGGGCGGAGATCCCCGAGGGCCTGGAGGGGATTGAGGAGCTTCGGACCTTGATCCGGTTTCTGGAGGAGATGGGGGTGGCCCCGGAGCGCTATCGGATCTCGTTCACGATGGTGCGGGGCCTGGAGTATTACACCGGCCCGATCTTCGAGACGGTGGTCACCGAACCGAAGATCGGCTCCATCACCGGGGGCGGCCGCTACGACGGCCTGGTCGGCCTGTTCGCGAAGCAGAGCGTCCCGATGACGGGGACCAGCTTCGGGATTGAGCGGATCATTGATGTGATCCAGGAGCTGGGGATGGCCCCTCCGGATCTGCCCCGCACGCCGATCCAGGTGCTGGTGACGGTGTTCGACGAGCCCCGCATGGGAGCGTCCATCGCCCTCGCTCGGGCGTTTCGGCAGGCGGGGCTTCGCACGATGCTCTACTTCGAACCTCGCCGCCTGGAGGTCCAGTTGCGCTATGCCCACCAGAAAGGGATCCCCTTCGTCGCGATCGTGGGCCCCGATGAGGCGGCGCAGGGGGCGGTGACGGTGCGGGCGATGGACAGCGGGGAGCAGCGGACCCTGCCGCCGGAGGAGGCGGCGCGCTGGATCCAGAACGCCCTGGGAGGGGGGCGCGATGGCGGATGAGCGGGTGGGGGTGATCGGGCTGGGGTATGTGGGGCTGCCGCTGGCGGTGGCCTTCGCCGAGGTGGGGTGCGAGGTGGTGGGGGTGGATGTGGATCCCGGGAAGGTGGCGGCCCTGATGGCCGGGCACAGCCCGATCCGGGATGTGCCGGCGGAGGCGCTGCGGGCGGCCCTGGGGAGCGGGCGGTTCCGGGCGACGACGGACTATGAGGCCCTGGCGGGGGTGGAGGCGATGTTCATCTGCGTGCCCACGCCTTACGACCCGATGCGGGCGCCCGATCTGTCGTATGTGCGGGCGGCGGCGGAGGGGATCGTGCCCTATCTGCGGCGGGGACACCTGGTGGTGCTGCAGAGCACCACATATCCGGGGACGACGGAGGAGGTGGTGCGGCCGATCTTGGAGCGGAGCGGGCTGGTGGCGGGGGAAGATTTCGATCTGGCCTTCTCGCCGGAGCGGATTGATCCAGGGAACCGGGAGTGGACGGTGCGGAACACGCCGAAGGTGGTGGGGGGCGTGACCCCCCGGAGCACGGCGCGGGCGGCGGCGTTGCTGAGGCGGTTGGGGGCGCCGGTGCACGAGGTGTCCTCGCCACGGGTGGCGGAGATGAGCAAGCTGCTGGAGAACATCTTCCGGAGCGTGAACATCGCCCTGGTGAACGAGCTGGCGCTGCTGTGCGAGCGGATGGGGATTGACGTGTGGGAGGTGATCGAGGCGGCGAAGACAAAGCCCTTCGGGTTCATGGCCTTCTATCCGGGGCCCGGCGTGGGGGGGCACTGCATCCCCGTGGATCCCTATTACCTCTCCTGGAAGGCGCGCGAGTATGACTTCTACACGAAGTTCATCGAGCTGGCGGCGGAGGTGAACCAGGCGATGCCCTTCCACGTGGTGCACAAAGTAGAGGAAGCGCTGGATCGGTTTGCCGGGAAGGGGCTGCGGGGGGCGCGGGTGCTGGTGCTGGGGGTGGCCTTCAAGCGGGAGGTGGACGACGCCCGCAACAGCCCGGCGGAGCGGATCATCGAGCTGTTGCTGGGGCGCGGGGCGGAGGTGGCCTATCATGACCCCTACATCCCGCGGTTCCGCGTGGGAGGGGATGTGTTCCGGCCGGAGGCGCGGGAGCTGACGTCGGTGCCGCTGGAGGAGGAGCGGCTGCGGTGGGCGGACGTGGTGGTGATCGTGACCGGGCATCGGGCGGTGGACTACGGGAAGGTGGTGCGGGAGGCGCGGCTGGTGGTGGACACATGCAACGCCACCGTGGGGCTCCCCCACGCCTCCGCCGTTGTCGTCCGCCTCGGCGCCCCGATGCCGGAGCCGTGAAACGCGGGGAACGCCCCGATGGGGCGCCCCCTCGATCCAGGAGGGCCCATGGAGATCCAGACCGCAACGGCCCCCCGGGGGCGTTTGTGGGCGGCGCGGGCGGCGGTGGTGATCCTCCTCATCGGCGCCGTCTGGTTCACGTTGCGCTATCGGGATCATTTCCAGGAATGGGCGCGCTTCGGCTACCCGGCGATCTTCGTGATCAGCGCCCTGACGAACGCGACGCTCATCCTCCCGCTGCCCGGCCTGGCGGTGACCACGCTGGCCGGCGGGATGTTCAACCCATGGCTGGTGGGGGTCGTCGCCGGGCTGGGGCAGGCGGTGGGGGAGCTGACCGGATACCTGGCAGGCTACAGCGGCCAGACCCTAGCGGCGGATCTCCCCCATTACGACCGGCTGGCCCGCTGGATGCGCCGCTTCGGCCCGTGGGTGATCTTCCTCCTCGCCCTGATCCCGAACCCGCTGTTCGACGTCGCCGGGATCGTCGCGGGCTCCACCCGCACGCCTGCGCTGTATTTCTTCCTCCCCTGCGCGGCCGGGAAGATCCTCAAAAACCTGATCGCCGCCTGGGCGGGGTTCTATGGGATCGAGCTGCTCGCGCGCTGGTTCGGGGGGATGTAGGGGCGGGCCCTCCGCCGATCCCCCTCAACAGCGAAGGCCATGAGCGCACCCCCTCAAACCGATGACGGCCTGCGGATGCAAGGACGACGGGCCGCATGGGGCGCGGCCTTGGCGGCCTCGGGCCTGGTGTTCCTGGCGTGGCTTCCCCTGGCCCTCTCCCCCGGCATCCTAATGCGGGGGGATGTCGCCCTGTATTTTTACCCTTACTGGGAGGCAGCCGCACGGGCCACGCGGGAGGGACGCATTCCCCTATGGAATCCCGATCTCTTCGCCGGGGTGCCCTTCCTGGCGAATCCCCAGGTCGGCTTTTTCTATCCCCCCAATCGGGCGCTGTCGTGGATCCCGGTCCCCCTGGCGTTGAAGGTTTCGGTCCTGCTCCACGCCCTGTGGGCTGCCTGGGGCATGCTGGGGCTCGCCCGCCGGCTGGGCTACCGGACCGGCGGGTCCCTCGCGGCGGCGGTCGCCTACGCCCTGGGCGGCTACTTCCTCGCCCAGGCGGAGCACATCAACCAGTTCCAGGCGCTGGCCTGGCTGCCGTGGATGGCCTGGGCCTGGGCGGCCGGGCGGCCGGCCGGTGTGGGCCTCGCCGGGGCCATGCAGATCCTCTGCGGCCACGCCCAGACGGTGCTGCTCACATGGGCCGCCTTGTTGATCTTCTTCGCGCCTTCGCGGGCCGAGCGATCCCGCCTCTCGGGCTGGGCGCGCGCCTGGGGCGCCGGCGCGCTGGGCGGGGCGCTGGCCCTGGGCCTGAGCGCCGTCCAGTGGCTCCCCACCCTCGCCCTGGCCCGCGCCTCCATCCGCGGGGGCGGCCTTCCTTTGAATGAGGCGCTTTCGTTCTCCCTTCCCCCGTGGCTGCTCGGCCGCTCCCTGCTGCCCGGGCGGGAGGCCCCCGCCTTCACGGAGTTCACGGCCTACGTCGGGGTCCTGGGGCTGCTGGGGCTGGTGGCAGGGGTCGGCCGGCCGGGCTGGACCCGCTGGGCGGCGCTGGCAGGGCTGGGCGGGTTCTTCGCCCTGGGGGGCTATAACCCCGTGTATGGGCTCCTGGTCGGAGGGATCCCCCCGCTGCGCGCCTTCCGGGTCCCGGCGCGGTGGCTGGCCCTCTGGGCGTTCGGGGCCGCCCTGGGGATCGGCGCGGGGTTCGATCGGGGGTGGATGGGGCTCGAGCGCCGGCGCCTCGCGGCCTGGGCCCTGGGGGTCCTCGCCCTGACCGGCCTGGCGGCTGCCGCTGCGCCCGTCCGCCCGCCGGGGATGGCCGGCCCGCTGGGCCCGGCGGATCCCGTCGGGCTCGCGCGCGGGTTAGTCCTCCTCCTGGTCGGGCTCCTCGGGGCCTGGCGGCGCCTCCCCCGCGCGGTCGGATTGGGGCTCTGGGCGGCGGAGCTGGTCGGGGCCGCGTGGGCGCTCCCCGGGAACCGTCTCACAGCCCCTGCGGCCTGGTCGGATCCCCGGCCGCCGGCGGTCGTGCTGCGGGATCTTATGGCGCAAGAAGGGCCGTGGGCGGGGCGGATCCTGAGCGTCGTGGATCTGCGCTTCGACCCCGGGGATCTCGGGGAATGGCGGAGCGCCTGGGGGGGCTCACTCTCGTCGGAGGCCTTCACGGAGTTCGTAATCGCAACGAAATACAAGGAGGCATTGGCCGCCAACTTGCCGATAGCCTACGGCCTGCCGACGGTGGACGGCTACGATGGGGGGGTGCTGCCGTTGGGGCGCTACATCGCGCTGGCCCGCCGCTTCGTCCCGGCGGAGCGCCTGCTCATGGATGGGCGGCTGTGGGAGGCCCTGCCTGCGCTCCCGGAGCCCCGCTGGCTGCAGCTCCTGGGGGTGCGCTGGATCGTGACGGATCGCCTGCGGGATGAGTGGGTCGGTGGGGTGTTCTACGATCGGGGTATCGTGGCAAACGCCTGCGGCCCGGAGCCGATCGAGGCGGGGCCCTTCCCCTCGTTCGAGGCGACGGAGCTGCGCCTGCGGGTCCGTTCCGCGCTCCCGCCTCGGACGCCCCTGGGGACGGTGGAGGTGTGGGCGGCCGATGGGGAGGTCCTTTCCTTTCCGGTGGAAATGGGGGAAGAAGGACGGCCCACGGTCGCGCGCTGGGGGATAGCCCGGAAGGTCCGCCATCTTCTCTTGCACCCGGACCCTGAAAGCTGCGCGCGGGGGGGATGGTGGGTGGAGGGCGGGGCGCTGGTGGACGGGCGGACCGGGGCGTTCCAGGCGCTGGTTTGGAGCGCGGGCGGCGCCTTCGCCCTGCGCTACGCCGGGGACGTGAAGATCTATGAGTTTCGGGAGAGCCTGCCCCGTCTTTACGGGGTCTGTGCGGCGATGTTCGCCCGAAGCGCGGAGGAGGCGATGGACCGTCTGGCCGATCCCTCTTTCGATCCGCTTCGAATGGTGGTGGTGGAGGGGGAGGGCATGGGGTCCGGCGGCCCCCCTCCTTCGTGTGCGGTTGAGGTGCGATGGATCCGCTTCACCCCAGAGGTCCGCGAGGCCGAGGTCCATTTCGAGCGGCCCGGGTGGCTGGTGCTTCTGGAATCCTTCGATCCGGGGTGGCGGGCGGTGGTAGATGGGACGGCCGTGCCGATCCGGCCGGCCAACGGCCTGTTCCAGGTGATCGCCGTCCCGGCGGGCGCGCACACAGTCCGCTGGGAATACCAGCCGGTGACGTGGCGGGCGGGGATCGCGCTGACCCTGGCCAGCGCCCTGGTGGCGCTGGGGGCGTGGGCGCGCCAGGTGGCGAGGAGGCCCGAATCCGGGATGCCCCTGTAAGGCCGTGCGGGTGCCTGGGATCGAGGCAGGCGTCCGGACCGACCCTATAGTTTCTCCGGCGGCCGCCGGAGGTGGGCCAGCAGTTCGCTCCGGTGCCGGGGATCCGTGCGGAAGACCCCGGTGAGGGCCTGGGTGACCATGCGGGCGTGGGATTTGCGCACCCCCCGCATCATCGCGCAGAGGTGGGCCGCCTCCACGATGACGGCCACGCCCTGCGGGTGCAGCACCGCCTCCAGGAAGCTGGCGATCTGTCGCGTCATGCGCTCCTGCACCTGCAGGCGGCGGGCGAAGAGCTCCACCACCCGCGGGATCTTGGAGAGGCCGATGATCCGGCCGTCCGGGATGTAGGCCACGTGGACGCGGCCGTAGAAGGGCAGGAGGTGGTGCTCACACATGCTGTAGAACTCGATGTCCCGCACCAGGACCAGGTCGTTGTCCTCCCCCTCGAAGATCGCCCCGTTGATCAGGTCCGCCGGGTCCATCCAGTAGCCTCCGAGCACCTCCTGCAGCATCTCCGCCACCCGGTCCGGGGTGCGCTGCAGGCCCTCTCGTCCCGGGTCCTCCCCCAGTGCCGTTAGCAGCTCCCGGATCGCCCCGGCCAGCCGCTTCGGATCTGGGGGCTGAGCAATCGTCTCCGCCTTCGCGATCCATTCGTGGGACTCCATCCGCACGCCTCCTGACCCGTTTTGTCGTAAGGCCTCGGCCCCTTGACTCCTTAAGAGATGGACGCTCCCCCGCGCGGGCGTCGGGCAGGCGGTGTCGAGGCGGGGACCGTCAGTTTATTGGATCTTACATGATCCCGGCGCTTTCGTTCAACAGGAGAGGAGCGCGGGCGCCGGGGGAATGGGAGTGCTCATCCCCGAATCTTGACGACTATTCGGTCTGGATTTGTGATAGCTCTCATTTTTTTTAATGAGGCTTGTCACTTGTATCCCAATCATCTCGGAGTCAGAATGACTATGGGAGAGGGACCGGTTTCCAGACATTGTGGGTCTGTTCCGCGGGGGTGGGGGGAGCCCATGGGAACGGGGTGGGCTGGGGCGCGGCCGCAAAAGTTCCCTCACCGCTTTGGGGATAGCCGTGGAGGTGATGCGATGTGGACTCATGGGATGAGGTTGTTGGTTTGGCTTCTGGTTGCGGTGGTGGGCCTGGTGGTGGGACTGGGGGGGTATACTTTTTACCAGGCCAAGGGTTACTCCTACCTCAGCGATGATCCTGCGGCTTGTGTGAACTGTCATGTGATGCG
>FWWL01003802.1_pt1 | contig 26635 bp, 18 predicted proteins | sample 2228331 | NCBI WGS metagenome assembly FWWL01 (sample SAMEA103939775, study PRJEB20133) | metagenome
TGCCGGATCGTCTCCCCCTCATCCTCACCTTCTCCCCCAAGGGGGAGAAGGGACCATCGAGCCGCCATCTGGTGCATGCAAGGCGGTCTGGAACCTCCCCTTCTCCCCTCCAGGGGAGAGGGCCGGGGTGAGGGGGGATGAGAGGCCGTCAGGCGCCGCCCTGCGCGGCGCGGATCTCCGCCTGCGACGGACGTAGGTATTCCGGTACAAGCTCCATCGGGTCCACCAGGCAGCCCGCGGCGGCGTCCTGCAGGGCCGCCGTCAGAACATCCGCGATGCGCACCCGCGCCGCATCCTCACGCACCCGCGCCATCCCCGCCGGAAGATGTCCCGCCGCAGCGGCCGCAGGACCCACCACCTCCACGGGCTCCTCCACTCCGGCCCCGCAGACCCACTGCTCCAGCGCCTCCACGCTCAGCGCGGCATCCGGCCGCACCGGCTGCCAGACCCCGTCCGCGTCCGGACGGTACAGCCCCGCGTACACCTCGCCCGGCCTGCACGGCGCGAGCGCCAGCCGGGCGCAGGACCCGCCGCCCCCGCCCGCCATGCAGAGCGCCCGGAGCGTGGAGACCCCCGCCATCCGCGCGCCGCAGGCATCCGCCAGAGCCCGGGCCGCCGCCACCCCCACCCTGATTCCCGTGAACGAGCCCGGCCCGCGCGTGCAGGCCACGACATCGATGTCCGACGCGCTCAGTCCCGCCTCCCCCAGCACGTCCCGCACGAGCCCCGCAAGGCGGCGGAGCGCGTCGCGCTCGTGACGGAAGCTGCGCTCCAGGACCCTTCCATCCGGCAGAAGAAGACCCACCGACACATCATCCAGCGCGGTGTCCAGACCCAGCACCCTCATCCGGCCGGCTCCTCCACGCGGACGATGCGCTCGCTGCCCGACCTGCGCTCCAGCCTCACCCGCCAGACCCGTCCGCCCCACTCCATCGCCCCCGCCCGCTCCGGCCACTCCACCAGCACCACGAACTGCCCGTCCAGATACTCCTCCAGTCCCAGGTCCTCGATGTCCGCCGGTCCGCCGATGCGGAACAGGTCCGCGTGCGCCACCGGCGCCCGCCCCCGGTACTCGTGGACCAGCACGAACGTCGGGCTGGAGACGTGGTCCGCGCTGCCCAGCCCCCGGACGATGCCCCGGGCCATCACCGTCTTGCCGGCGCCCAGCTCGCCTTCCAGCAGCACCACGTCTCCCGGCCTCAGCCACCCCGCCAGCTCCCGGCCGGCGGCCTCCGTCTCCTCGGGCGACCGCGTCAGGCGCTCCAACGCTCCCCCTCCCCGTCCCGGCTCCACGCCAGCCTTCCACCCGCCCATACCGCCTCCACCAGACACGCCGAGCCCTGCCACACCACGGCGGGGACCACATCATCCGCCTCGCAGCCGCCCGGCAGCCTGAGCACCGCCGCGTCGGCGCGGCTGCCCGGCCGGAGGGTCCCGCGGTCCCGGAATCCCAGCGACGCCGCGCCCTCGGAGGTGGCCATGGCGAACACCTCCCGCTCCGTCACGGGCGCCGACCGCAGGCGCGAGCCCATCACGGCCATCCTCATCTCTTCGAACATGTCCATCCGCTCGCTGGAGATGGCGCTGTCCGTCCCCAGTCCGCAGAACAGCCCCGCCCGCCGCGCCTCGCTCACCGGAGGGATGCCCACCCCCAGCGCCGCGTTGGACACCGGGCAGAACGCGGCGGACACTCCGCGGGCGGCCAGAACGGCCAGGTCGCCCCGGCTGGCCTGCGTCAGATGCACCGCCTGGCTCCCGGGACTCCAGTACGACCGGTTGTCCAGGTATTCCACGGGGCTCATCCGGTGCGCCCGCACCTCCATACCCCGTTCCCGGCGGCGCAGGGCGATGGGCCCGTCCCCGCTGCGGATGAACGCGGACTCCTCCGCGCTCTCCGCCACATGGATGGAGCGGGGCACTCCCCTGAAGCGGCTGACCACCCCGTCCAGCGCGGACGGACACGCGTTGTAGGGGGCATGGCAGGAGAGTCCGACCCGCACGTCCGGTCCGGCTTCGGCGCTCATCCGGCGCATCTCCGCGGCCAGCTGCTCGAGCGCGGGAGAATGGTCCGCGGCGGGGTCGATGCAGAACACCTCGCGGAACACCACGCCGGAGAGGCCGGCCTCCGCGATGGCCGCATGCGAGACTCCCGCAGAACTGTGGTCGGCCACGGTGGTCACACCGCCCCGCAGCATCTCCGCCGCCCCTTCCCGGGCGGAGCGCTCGAAGAAGTCCCGCCCGCGGCCCAGCACCTCGCGGGTCACCTCTTCCAGCCAGGCGGAGAACGGCAGCCCGCGGGCCATCCCGCGGAGCGAGGTCAGCTCGAGATGAGTGTGGGCGTTGACCAGCCCCGGGATGATGACGCATCCGGGATAGCAGACCAGGCGCCCGTCCGGGCAGGCATCGGCAATGCCCGGCCCGGCGTGCGTGACCCGGCCTTCGCAGAAGCGCACCTCTCCGCCGGGGACGGCCTGTTCCGGGGACAGCACCAGCCAGTCGCCGCGCAGGATGACCGCGCCCTTGGGGTCCCGGCGGTCCTCTCCGGGCATGACGGCCTCAGCCTCCCTCCCGCTCCAGCGTCTCCCGCGTGATGAGCCGGGTGGGAAGGATGACCTGCTTGGGGACCTGTTCGCCGTCCAGGATCTTCAGGGCGTATTCGATGGCCTCCTCGCCGCAGGTGGGATAGACGAACGTCGCGTCCAGGATGCCCTCCCGGACGTACTTCACCCCCTCGGCGGGCAGGCCGTCGATGCCGATGAACTTTATGGTCTTCTCGCGGCCCTTCCCTTCCTGCTGGGCGGCCACGTAGGCAGCGTGCGCGCTGGGGTCGTTGTGGGCATAGACGGCGTCGATGTCGGCGAAGCGCGACAGCGCGGACTTCATCTCCTTCTGGGCGTCCGGCGCCAGCCACTTGCAGTCCGCGCTGAAGATGATCCTGATGTCCGAGCCCTTGATGCCCTCCATGAACCCCTCATGGCGGTCGATGGCGGGCTGCGAGGTCATCAGCCCCTTGAGCTCCACCACGTTGCCCTTGCCGCCCAGGATCTTGACCATATGGTATCCGGCCTGGCGCCCTATCTCCCGGTTGTCTCCACCGATGAACATGGTGTAGTCATCCCCGGCGAGCGCGCGGTCCAGCACGATGACCGGGATGCCCTTCGCCATCGCCTCCGCCACGGGCCGGGTGAGCGGCACGGACTCCTTGGGCGAGATGATGATGAGGTCCACCCCCTGCTGGATGAACTCGCGCACCTGGTTCTGCTGCACCTCGGTCCGGTTCTGGGCGTCCTTGTAGAAGACGCGGATGCGGTCTTTGTGCTTCTCGGCGGCCGCTTTGAGGTCGGCGTTCATCTGCACGCGCCAGGGCTCTCCCAGGTTGCACTGAGAGAATCCGATGTTGTAGATGCGCTTCCCCCCGTCGCCCCCCTTCTGCGAGGACGTCTCCGGCTGCCTTGCGCAGCCCGCGACGACGAGAGCGGCCAATGCTGCAAGCCCGAACAGCGATATCCTGCGATCCATCCCGGTATCTCCCCCTGCAGCCACCGCTAGCTCCTCCGCTTCTGGATGAGCACGGCGGCGACGATGATGAGCCCCTTGGCCAGCAGGCGGTACGCCTCCGGCACATTGTTGATGCTCAGGATCTTGTTGATATAGGCGATGATGAGCGTCCCGATGAGCGTCAGGAACATCCCGCCCTGTCCGCCGCTCAGAGCGGTGCCTCCGATGACGACGGCGGCGATGGCGTCCAGCTCGTAGGTCGCCCCGGCCTCCGGGTCCCCGATCTGGATGCGGCAGGCGTTCACCGCGCCCGCGATGGCCGCGAACAGCCCGCACAGACTGTAGGCGGCCAGCTTGACCGCCCCCACCCGGATGCCCGAGAGACGCGCCGCCTCCTCGCTTCCTCCCACCGCGTAGAGCCTGCGCCCGTATGCGCTGTAGCGCACCACCACCAGCATCACCGCGATGGACAGCAGGAAGAGCAGCGTGGCCGGCTGCAGCCCGGCTCCGCCCAGCGGCGACGTCATCCAGCGGAAGACGTCCGGCGGCGGTCCCTGAAGAGCATACCACTCCTGGGCTCCCGGCTGCACCTTGATGCCCCCGGACAGCAGCTTGGCCCCTCCCCGCGCGGCCACCATCATCGCCAGCGTGGCCACGAACGGCTGGATGCGGAACCGCGCGATGAGCCATCCGTTCACCAGCCCCGCCGCCAGCCCGGTCAGCATGACGACGGCCAGCGCGGGCCCCGCCGACCACCCGTACCCGATGAGCAGGACGGCAAACAGCGTGGCCGCAAACCCAAGGACGCTCCCGACGGAGAGGTCGATGCCGCCCGTCAGGATGACCAGCGTCATCCCGCACGCCAGCAGGCCGTATTCCGAATACTCGAACAGGATGTCGCTCTGGGTCTGCCAGGTCAGGAAGACCGATTGCCCGGTGGCCAGGTTGCGGGGCGTGAACAGCACCCCCAGCAGGAACACGGCCGCCAGCGCGAGCACTCCACGGAACTCGCCCGCCAGCGCAAGCGCCCGCGGCACGGAGAACCTCCCCTGCAGCCCGGACGGCTTATCCATCGGCCAGCCGGGCCAGCCCGGCGAACCGGTCCCGCAGGGCCGCATACAGGGACGAGTAGAAGGCGTGCAGCGGGGCGTAGCGCTCGACAGCCTCCGGGTCAGGGTCGTCCCGGTCCACGGTGGACAGCGTGGCGCGGCAGGCCTCCTGCACGCTTCCCCACGCCCCCTGAGACACGCCCGCCAGCAGAGCGACGCCGAACGCCGGGCCCTCGTCCACGTTCAGCGTGACGTGGGCGCGTCCCACGATGTCGGTCAGGATCCTCCGCCAGACCGCGCTGCGGGCGCCCCCGCCCATCACCCGGACCTGCGTGGCGTCCACTCCGATGGAGCGAAGGATGTCAAAGCTGTCCTTGAGCGCGAACCCCACCCCCTCCAGCACGGCGCGCGTGAAATGCGCCCGCGTGTGGGCGAGCGTCGCGCCGAAGAAGACCCCCCGGGCGAACGGGTCCGGATAGGGCGTGCGCTCTCCGGAAAGATACGGGAGGAAGAACAGCCCGTCGCACCCTGCCGGGACCCCGGCCGCCTCCGCGGTCATCAGGTCGTACGGGTCCACCCCCGCGGCGGCGCTCGCCTTGATGTCCTGGCAGAAGGTGTCGCGGTACCACCGGAGCGACCCTCCGGCGGACAGCACCACGCCCATCACGTGCCACTTCCCCGGCACGGCGTGGCAGAACGTGTGGGTGCGCATCTGCGGGTCCACGAAGGGCTCGTCCGCGTATGCGAACACCACCCCCGAGGTCCCCAGAGACGAGCTGACCAGGCCCGGCTCCACGATGCCGGACCCCACCCCTCCGGCGGCCTGGTCGCCGCCTCCGCCGACCACCGGCGTCCCCGCGCGAAGGCCCAGCCGCTCCGCCGCCTCCGCGCCGACCTGCGAAGACGGCTCCACGGATTCGAAGCACTCCGGGAGCCATTCCGGCTCCACGAACGCCGCCGCCATCATCTCGGGCGACCATCTCCGCTCGCGGACGTCCAGAAGCGACGTGCCGCTCGCATCGGAGACCTCCGTGGCGAAGGCTCCGGTCATCCGGTAGCGGATGTAGTCCTTGGGCAGAAGCACCTTGCGGACCCTGCGGAAGGCGTCCGGCTCGTTGTTCCTGAGCCAGACGATCTTGGGCGCCTGGAACCCCGTCAGCACCGGGTTCAGCGTGACGCGAGCCACCGCATCGGCTCCCGCGCGGGCTGTTATCTCCTCGCACTCGGCGGCGGTGCGCTGGTCGCACCAGAGGATGGCGGGGCGGATGACCTGGCCCGAGGCGTCCAGGAACACGGCTCCGTGCATCTGTCCGGAAAGCCCGATGGCGCCGATGTCTGCTCCGGCGACCCCTGCCTTCCGCATGGCCTCCGGGACCGCCCTGACGACGCCCTGCCACCAGTCTTCGGGCTCCTGCTCCGCCCAGAGAGGGCGGGGCGTGGACAGGGGATACTCCGCCGTCGCGGAGCCCTTCACCCGCCCTTCCGCATCGATGACGAGGCACCGCGCGCCGCCGGTGCCGATATCGATCCCCAGGAAGTGACTCATCAGCATTCCGCTCCCAACACGCGAAGTGTGCGCGGCGGCCGCTCCGGCAGCGGCCCTGCGGCCGCCGGTCTCTTCAGATGAACTGCTTCAGGTGCCGCAGGCCCATCTCCATCCCCTGCTCGCGTCCCACCTTCCCGTCCTCGTGCTCGATGGAGAGCACTCCGTCGTAGCCCGCGAAGCGGAGATGCGAGATATACTGCCCCCAGTCGATGACCCCGGTGCCCGGGATGACGTATCTCCACCATCCCCCGTTCAGCGTCCCAATCCAGGAGCGCTGGTAGTAGCGGATCTCGGTATCCTTGGCGTGGGTGTGGAAGATGCGCTCCCTGAAGTGATCGACCGCCTTGAGGTAGTCGATCTCCTGGTGCACCAGATGGGACGGGTCGAAGTTCAGGCCGAAGTTGGCGTGGGGGATGACCTCGAACATCCTCTGGAAGTGAGCGAGGTTCTGCAGGTTGGTGGCGAACCAGTTCTCCAGCGCCACCTTCACGCCCTTTTCGCCCGCATACTCCACGAGCGGCGTCAGGGCGGCGCGGCAGTCCTCCTCGATGGTGGCGAACCGGTCCTTGCCCTCCGCGGGCATCCCACCCAGCGTGCAGACAACGTCCACACCCATCCTGACCGCTGCATCCACCAGCTGACGGAACTGGCGGCCGCGCTCCTCGCGGGAAGCGGGCGCCACCAGGTCCGTGTACCAGGCCAGACTGCTGATGCGCAGTCCGTGGGCGTCGAACAGCCGGCGCACCGCGTCGGCATCCGCATCGGACGCCGCCGTGAGATCGAAGTGCCGCGACCCGGGCCCGCAGGCGACCTCCAGGCAGTCGAATCCGGCCTTCGCGGCGAACTCGACCACCTTTTCCAGCGGTTCTCCCGCGAAAGGCGCGGTAAGGAATCCTACTTGCATGACATCTCCTGTCGTATGAACGCGAGACGATGATGACGGCCGGGCCTCAACATCCGGCCGCGGAGAAGGTTCGCCGGACCGGCCGCATTTTCCCTTCCCCGGAGCTCAGCTGCGCGCCGCGAAAGCGAGCACGCGCTCGCGGAACAGCTCCTGAAAGCCCGCGATGTCCGCGTCCACGGCCACCTGGACCGTCTGCCCTCCGCGCGTCCCGCGCCGGAACGTGACCACTCCCGCCCCGTCCCCGGCCGTCTGCACCACCGGGACCAGCGCCTCCCACCGGAACAGCTCCGGGCGGAAATGCGCCGCCACCGCCAGCGCGTCGTGCATCGGGGTGGAGTCTCGGCCGGTCAGACGCAGATAGTGCGCTCCCGCGCGGGCCAGCAGCCGCCCGGTCTCCGTGCCCAGAGAGTCCAGCTCTTGGAGAAGACCGCGGGAGAGCGCGGTCCGCCTCGTGACGTTCAGACCCACCAGCCGGCACGACGGCGCGGCCGCAAGCGCCCGCGAGGCGGCCTCCGGGTCGCAGCGGAAATTGTGCTCCGGCGTCACCGGCCTTGCTCCCGGAGGATGGTAGCTCCCGCCCATCACCGTCACGGACTGAAGGGAGCGCAGGGCGTGCGGATGGTCGCGAGCGAGGATGCCCGCATCGGTCATCGGTCCGATGGTGATGAGGCCGACTGCGCCCGGCGTCGCGCCGATCTGCTCCAGGATGAAGCTGACGGCAGGACGCGGGTCCAGGCGCGAGGGCTCCGGCGGCTCCAGCTCCAGACCGTGCCCCTCCTGACCCGTCCAGTAGACCGAAACGCCGTACTGCATCGGCTCAGCGGCACCGAGCGCGACCGGGATGCCCGCGACTCCCGCCGCATCGAAGAGCTTCAGGACGATGGACGCGCGAAGGCCCACATCCCCGTGGACCACCGTCACCCCGCACAGCTCGAGCTCCGGAGAGCCGAGCAGGAAGGCGAGCGCGAACAGGTCGTCGACGTCGGTCCCGATGTCGGTGTCCAGGATGACTCTCTGTGCCAATGGCCGCCTCTCTTCCTTCTCCCCGAAGTTCAGCGGGTGACCGTGACCTTGGTGAGTCCGCGAGGATGGTCGGGGTCCAGACCCTTTGCCACGGCCAGATGGTACGCGAACCGCTGCCCCGCCACGATCTGCGCCACCGGGTCCAGGAACTCCATCTCTCCGGCCGTGATATGGACCGGATGGTCCGCCAGCGCGAGCGCCTCGCGGTCGCTCGAGATGACCATCATCCGGGTGCCGAGTTCCCTCAGGCGCTCGGCGGTCTCCAGCACGGCCTGATGCGCGGCATCGCGCGGAGCGTAGACGATGCACGGGACGGACTGAGCCGCCGCCACCGGTCCGTGCAGCAGGTCGGCCGACGAGTAGGCGCGCGCCCGCGCGTAGCTGGTCTCCATCACCTTCAGCGCCGTCTCCAGCGCCGTGGAGTAGTTCAGCCCCCGGCCGATCACGAAGCACTCGCTCTCATCCGCGACCTCCGCGGCGACCTGCGCCAGCACGGCGGTCTCCTGCACCGCCCGGGCGATCAGTTCGGGCAGGGTGGCCAGCGCCTTCAGAGCCTCGGGCCGCTGGCACATGCAGGCGGAGATGAGGGCAAGAGCCGCAAGCGAGGCGGTGTAGGTCTTGGTGGCCGCGACGCTGTGCTCCTGTCCCGCATCCAGGTCCAGCGTGATGTCCGCGTTCTGTCCGAAGCCGGACTCCGGGTTGTTGGTGATGGCGACCACGGGGCTGCCCTGCTCGCGCGCCGCGGCCATGTACTCCATCACATCCAGCGCCCGCCCCGACTGCGAGATGCCGATGACCATGGTGCTGCGCAGGCGCGGGCGGCTGTTGTAAAGCGTGACCACGGAAGGTGTGGCCAGAAACGCCGCCAGGTGATTCTGTATTTGGAAGAGGTACTGCCCGTAGACCGCCGCATGGTCCGAGGTGCCACGGGCCGCAAGCACGATCTGGGTGATCTGGCGGGACTCCACCAGCCGGCCCACCTCCCGCGCCGCCGACTGCTGATGGTCGAGCAGATTGGCCACCACGGCCGGCTGCTGCAGGATCTCCTGATACATATGGTGCATCGCCGGATACCTCCGCCGGCGGCAGTCCGCCGGCCCGCCCGTCACGGATAGAGCAGCAGTTCCTCCCGCCGCTTCTCGAACTCGCGCAGCCCCGCCTGCCAGTCCGCCTCGATGTCCGCCGCCGAAGCGCCGTCCAGCACCATCCGGCGAACCTTGTCCGTCCCCGTCAGCAGGTCGAAGAACGCCTTTCCTCCCGCGGCCGGCTCCCGGAACTTGAAGTTCGACGGGTACAGCCTGCGGATGAGGATGAGCAGTTCCAGCCCGGTCCTGACGGGGCGGAAGGCGTCCCGGTCCACGACATGGACCTGCACCGCCTGGCACGGCTCGTCCCGGTACTTTGAAAAATACGGGATGAAGTGGGTCGGACGGAAGCGGACTCCGGGCAGACCAAGAGCGTTGGCCGCTTCGGCAAGCTCCGATGCCTTGACCCACGGCGCGCCGATGGTCTCGAACGGTCTGGTGGTCCCGCGCCCCTCGCTGACATTCGTCCCCTCGAAGAAGCAGAACCCCGGATAGACGGTGGCGGTGTCCAGCGCAGGCATGTTGGGGGACGGCGAGACCCAGACCAGCCCGGTGCGGTCGTACCACATGGAGCGCTTCCACCCCTGCATCGGGATGACGCGCAGCGCCGCGAACCCCTGCTCCAGGTGCGACGCGACGAACCTCGCCACCTCGCCCATCGTCATGGCCGTGCGGACCGGCACCGGATACAGCCCCACAAAGCTGGAGAACTGCGGGTCGAGGACCGGCCCTTCGGGATGAAGCCCGGTGATGGGGTTCGGACGGTCCAGCACCACGAAGGGAAGGCCGTGCTCCGCCGCCGCCTCCAGACAGTGAGCCATGGTCCACAGGAACGTGTAGAACCGGGCTCCCACATCCTGGATGTCGAAGATGAGGACATCCAGGCCCTTGAGCATCTCTGCGTCCGGCTTGCGGGTCTTCCCGTAAAGGCTGAACACCGGGATGCCCGTCTCGGGGTCCACCCCCGACTGCACCCCCACTCCGTCCGCCACCTCTCCCCGGATGCCGTGCTCCGGGCCGAAAAGCGCCTTCACCTTCAGCCCGCGCCCGACGAACACGTTCACCAGCGAATCGAGGTCGCGGCTGACCCCCGTATGGTTGGTGACGAACCCGATGTTCCTGTCGCGGACGAAGTCCGGGATATCCTCCAGAAAGACTTCCGCGCCCGTCCTGACCACTGAATCCGGCATCGGCATCCTCCGACAGGCGGCCGCGATGAAGGCAGACAGCGGCCGGCCAGGAGCACCTTACGCGAACGGCCCCGCTTCTCCTGCCGCGGCACGTTCCCGATGCCCGGGGTGAGCGGGCGGCATGGTAAACTGGTACGGGTGGAATACTGACGAAAGGAAGACGGACTCTTGACCAGAGTGATTCTGGGCGCGGCGGCTGCCGCCGCAGCTCTGGGCGGAGCCAAGCCCGCCACCGCCATCGAAGTGTGCATCGACCCGGGGGCTCCCATCTCGGCAAGCACCGGGCAGATCTACCTCAACGCGAGCCTGGTCAAAGCGACCGGCGCAAAATGGGTGCGCGTGAACTTCATCCTGGGTCCCTGGTCTTCGCCCACGGACACCACGCGCCGCGGCCCGGCCAACCTGACCTGGAAAGAGACCTACGACTCCATCATCAACGCGCTCAGGGCGCAGGGGATGGAGATCTACGCCCTCATCGGGGCGGAGGCGGTTAAGACGCCGCATCCGCTCAACTCCCAGGGATACGTGGACGCCTACGTCCAGAACTTCCAGACCATCGTGGGGCAGTTCCGGGACAGGATCCGTGTGTTCGAGTCCTTCAACGAACCCAACGACTGGGCCGGCGGGACCACCGCCCAGGTGCAGCCCTACTGGTTCGCGAAGATGCTGAAGGACATCTACACGGCTGTGAAGATCGCCGACGGGCGCCGCGACGACCCGAGCTGGCAGGTGACGCTGGTCTCCGGCCCGCTGTTCACGCACGACCTGGACACCGGGGCGTCCTACATCACGCAGACGTATCAGGAGGGCATCTCGAAGCACGGGTGGAACGCCTTCCGCTCGCAGTACGGGACGTATCCGCTGGACGGGTTCGGGTTCCACGTGTATGTCCGGCAGGGGCCGAACACCGAACAGGCCGTGACGAACGGGCTGAACACCAACCTGAACGCATTCTGGAACGCCGTGACCGCGTTCGAAGGCTCGGGGACCCCGAAGAGGCTGTGGATATCGGAGTTCGGGTGGAACACCGCGCACGTCTCCGAGGCGGAGCAAGCCCGGAACCTGACCCTTGCGTTCAATCTGTTCAAGAACGACAGCCGGGTGCATCTGGCGAACTGGTTCCAGATCAGCGACTTCGGGCCCAACGACAAATGGGGGCTGTTCCGCGGAGCGCCCTTCGACGAAAGCAGCAAGAAGCCGTCCTGGCAGGCGTTCTACGACTTCGCCACCGCCCAGCTGCCGCAGGGGAGCATCTCCGGCTTCGTCCGCGATACCGCGGGAACCCCGGTACCGGGGGCCCGCGTGGAGATGGCCGGAGACGGCCGCCACGCCCTGACCGGCCCTGACGGAGCATACACCCTGGATGGCCTTTCCGCCGGCCAGTACACCCTCGAGGCGAAGGCCTTCGGCTACCGGAGCCAGACGCGCATCGTCAACCTGGCGGCAGGCGGCTCCGCGACGGCCAACTTCAGCCTGCTCAAGGCCTCGACCGTTCCCTCCCCCGCCGGGGCGAAGACCCTGCCGAACACCTTCTTCGTGAGGATGGATGGGCTGGTGGTCTCCGCGGTCCTGCCATCCGGAAGGGTCTACGCGCAGACGCCCGACCGCGCATCCGGCATCGGCCTTGTGACTGCGGCGACGCCGTCTCCGGGGGACGTGATCAGCGCGACGGGCTACATGCTCACGGTGGACGGCGAGCGGGTGGCGAGCCAGGCGGACATCCTGGTGACCGGGCAGGCGCCGTCTCCGCCGGAACCGCTGTTTTTTCGCGCGGCCCATCTGGGAGGGGGGCCGTCCGGGAACCAGCCGGGCGTGGTCGATGACGCGACCGCCTCTCCCCCTGTCATCTCCACGGCGCTGAACAATGTCGGTCTGCTGGTGCGGGCGGCCGGCCGGGTGGCGGCGCGGGACCCGTCGCTGAACGTCTTCTATCTGGACGACGGGAGGAATCTGCGCGACGGCTCCGGCGCCGCGGGCGTGAGAGTGCACGTGGAGGGCGGGGCCCTTCCTCCTGCGGGCAGCTTCGTCCGGGTGACCGCCGTGTCGGGCGCCACGATGGTGGGGCCGAACGTCGCGCGCATCCTGCGGGTGCCCTCAGACGGATGGGTGGAACCGGTCGCAGACCCCTGAAACAGGCAGAAAACAGGTATATTTGCCGATTCCCCGGAAGGCCGGCGTGCTATAATATCAACAGCCTGCGGCAGCGGCGGAAGCACCGGTCTTCGCGCGCTGGAAAAGGGAAGCTTGAGCCTGCTTCGGCCTGCGACCTTGCCTGAAGCGCCATCCGGTGCGACTCCCTCCTGACCGCAGGGCGACATTTGGTCTCCCTTGCCGGGGTGGATATCCGGACGGGGAGGCCGGTGACAGGAAAGGAGACCTACGAACGATGCGCACGAGCATTCTTCTCTGCGCGGCTCTCGCGGCTCTGCTTGCCGCTGTCCCTGCCGGAGCCTACAACGTCGTCGTCTATCAGTCCATCGACGAGCCCTCCCTTGCTCTTCAGCCCTCGCCGGACTCCGTCATCCGCGGGATGATCGGGACCCTTCTGATGGGCGGATGGCATCCGGTGAACACCAATCCGGCCGACCAGCTGGCGGCGTTCACCGACGGCGCGCTGATGAGCGCAAGCGGGCTCTCCGGCCTGCTGAACGACTTCCCCGGGTCCGGCAATCCGGCAAATATGGTGCAGTACGACCTGCTGGCCCCGGTGGATGTGGCGGAGATCCGGGTGTTCTCGGGGAACCACTTCGACGGCCGGGCCTACCACACGTATACGGTGGAGTTCTCGGACAACGGCGGCTTCACGTGGAGCAACCCGATCTACGTGCAGTCGCACCCGTCCGGCTACACCAACAACAGCAGCCAGCCGAACCTGAAGCGGGCGGTCTCGGTGCTGTCCGATACTTCGGGCACGCTGATGGCCGGGGTGACCAACGTCCGGTTCAGCCTGTACTCCACCAGCAACACTCAGGGCTGGATGTGGGACCCGTTCGACGGCGTGAACCCGTTCACCGGCGTGGATGACGGCTTCCCGGCCGCCTTCGAGTCGCCCCTCATCCTGGAGCTGGAAGTCATCCCGGTCCCTGAGCCGGGGACTCTCGCGGTGCTGGGCAGCGCTCTGCTGGGTATGGGCGCGATGCTGCGGCGGCGGGCGTAGAAGAGCCGCGTCGCCGGCTTCTGAACAGTCACGCAAGGGCGGCGCGGGTGCGGATCCGTGCCGCCCTTGTCACAGACGGGGCCTCCCTGACGCAGTGAATACAAGACCTTCGCGCCGGGGACTCAGCCGCGCAGCCTGCCTGCAACGGCCCCGCCCCGACGGCCGGGACGCAGCTCCCGGCCATCTGCCGGAGGAGCAGTCATGAAGCGATACTTTTGGAGCATCCTCGCCGCGGTCGCGGCGGCCGCCTGCCTGCCGGGCGCATCTCCGGGCGTCCTGGCGGCCGAGGGACCCCTGCTGACCGAATGGACGGACCGGTCCACCATGGCCGGCAATCCAGTCATGCCCCCCATGCCGACTCCGCGCTACAACGTGGCGGCGGTGGTGGTGTTCGACCATCTGGTGGTCATCGGCGGCCAGACGGGACCCGCGCCGGAGAACATCGTCGGCACGGTGGAGGCCTACCGGTCTCCTCTTTCCGGCCAGACTCCGCGAAACGTCTGGATCGGCGACACCAGCACAGGCGGCATCCATCAGCCCATGCCCGCTCCGCGGGCGGGCGCTTCCGCCGCCGTGGTGCCTGACCCGTACGACACGCTGCGGCGCTACATCGTCGTCATCGGAGGCATCGGCCCGGACGTGTTCGACGAGGACGAGGACGGCGACACCACGGAAGTCATCCCGTCCCGGGCGGTCCAGGTGTATGACTTCTTCAACCGCACCTGGGACGTGACCAGGCCGCGGAAGGGCATCCCGGGATGGGGAGCGGCCCTCGTGCGGGTGCCCGAGCCGTTCACGGACCAGAACAATGACGGCGAATGGAACGTCGGCGAGCCGTTCGTGGACCAGAACGGCAACGGCACATGGGACGCCTATCTGCACGTGATGAACGGGGTCTGTTCGATAGACCCGGCGGGGTGCACGTTCCCGAGCAACATCGCCTACGAGGTCTACTACAACGGGCGGCGCGACAACCCGGCCACCGGACAGGTGAACGAGTACATCGCGCCCGCCTGGCAGGACCCGGGCGTCTCTTCCCCCGTCCCGGAGCGCGAGGCCGCAGGAGTCCTGACGCGGCCGCTCGCGACTCAGGACACGAGCCCGCGGTTCATCTACAAGTTCGGCGGCGGCACCGGAGGAGTCGTTGCCACACAGAGCGCCTACCGGCGGGACGCGGATACCCCGTTCGCGCAGTTCGAGGAGATAAAGGCCATGCCGGCGGCGCGGACCGGCCACGTGGCAGCGGTGCTGCAGGGCATCGGGCAGAACGGCTACGCGCTGCAGTACCCAGCGGTCATCGGCGGCTCGAGCAATGGCTCGACTCCCACGGACACGGTCTACATCTATCATCCCGACGCCCAGGGATGGACGCTTGCGAGCAGGATGATCGTGAACGGCGAGTCGCGTCCGCGGACCGGACGATTCGCGGCGGGCATCATCGGCAACGACCTCTACGTCTGCGGCGGCATCGGCGCCGGCGGCGTCGTGGACGGCTCGCTGGTGCGCGCGACGCTGATCAAGACCAACACCCCGCCCGCCCCGCCGGTCGACAACCCGCTGGTGGGCAACTGGGAGAACATGCAGCAGAGCATCCCCACCTGGCGCACGCGTGTGGCCTACGCCCAGCTGGGTTCCAGGCTCTACGTCTTCGGCGGGGAGGACGGCACCAAGGACAGCGTCTGGCGCGATTCCCTGAGCGACGCGGTGGAAGTGTACGACATGGCCACCAACACGTGGACCACGTCCGACGCCAATGTGGGAACGAAGACCGAGACGCCGATGCCGGTGAACTTCGCGCGCGGCGTGGCGGCGGTGCTGCGGGACGCCCAGGGCAGGGAGAAGATCTACGTGGTGGGCGGCCGGGTGGACCCGGAGAAGCGCGCCAGCTGGCCCTACGGTCCCGTGGAGGGCAGCATCGACCGCGTCCCGCCGAGCAATACGGTCTACGTATACGACCCGGTGCAGAAGACCTGGTCCACGGCCGCGCCGATGCCCACCGCCCGCACGTTCCCCGGGCATTTCGTCCACCAGAACCGCCTGCACGTGGTGGGCGGAGTGGTGCCGGACCCGCAGAATCCGGGTCGGGAGATCGTGACCGGCGCGCACGAGGTCTACGACCCCGTGACCGACACCTGGACGACCCATCCGTCGGGCACTCCGTTCGGGGCGCGGCAGGGGGCGGCCACGACCGTCGCCGACCACGGGCCCAACGGAGTGTGGGCCTACTGGTTCGGAGGCTCCACGAACGACACCCAGACGGCCAACTGCGCCCGCCTGAACCTGAGCATTCCGGGCTCGAGCTGGGAGCAGATCCCGAACCTGCCGGTGGGCGGCGTTTCCGGAGCGAGAGCCATCACCGTCGTTGACGGCGCCGACCAGATTCCCGTGGTGCTCGGCGGGGACTTCGGGCCGGTGGCCTGCGCATACGACAAGGTGTTCCACTACTTCAGCCCTTTCTACGGAGACCCGGCGCTCGCCAACAGCTGGGTGGCCGACCCGGTGATGGATGTCCCGGGCGAAGGCAGAGTGGTCCGCAGCGGCTTCGCCATCGGGCAGTGGCAGGGCTACATCTACCTGGCGGGCGGCGACGCAGGACCCTGCGACCTGGTGAACCGCACCATCCGGGGCCAGATCCTGACCACCGCCGTGGTGAAGACCCCGGGCATCGGCGCGGCGAAGGCGCAGGGCGACGGCACGAAAGTGGAGATAACGCAGGAGAAGGTGGTCACCCTGTCGCCTGTCGGCGAGACCGGCTTCTTCTATATGCAGGACGCTGACGGGACCGCGGGCATCCGCGTCGAGACGGCGGACATGCTGCCGCCGGTGGGCGCCACGGTGCTGGTCTCCGGGCGTCTGGGCACCAACGCCAACGGTGAGCGCGTCATCCGGGATGCCACGGTGACCATCAAGGGCGAAGGCTCCACGCCTGTCCGCAACATCACCCAGCGCGACGCCGGAGGGGCCGGATACGTTGGGCCCGACGGACAGCCTCTGACGCTGGGCGCCTCCAACGAAGGGCTGCTGATGCGCGTGGCCGGCAAGGTCACCGACATCGACTTCTTCGAAGGGGCGTTCTGGCTGGACGACGGCTCCGGGGTGGACTCCGGAGTCCCGGCGAAGGGCATCAAGGTCATCCGCACGGAGACGTTCCCGCTCGTGGGGCAGTTTCTGGCGGTGACGGGCGTGGTGACTCCGGAGATCGTTGGCGGGAAGAAGGTCCGCGTTCTGAGAGGACGCGAGGGCCTGTTCCCTGGAGACATCGAGCCCGAGAACTGAGGCTCTTCCGCCGGCATCGGGAATTGCCGCGAGCGGCGGGGGCCGGGGCCGCGAGGTCCCGGCCCCTTTCTTCGGGGCTCCGGTCCCGGCTGACCGACGGGCGAAGGATGCGGCAGGGATTCCCGGGAGGCAAAGCGAAGCGGACCCCGGTCATCAGAATGTCCCTTCCAGAAGCGCAGCACGAACAGGGACCGGGAAACGGCGGCGGAGCCGGCCAGGGCCCGGCGGAGTCCGCGCAGGAGCAGGAGACCCGGACGTTCCGGCTCTGCACGAGAGTGGCGCGCGACCGGGCGGCGGCCGGGATGGCGGTCTGCGCGGCGGGGGCCGTCCTGACGGGAGCGTGGCTGCTCTTCCGCGCGGTGGCGGCGCCGCAGGACCTGTCCTGGCTGGACGCGGCGCTGCCGGCGGCAGCGGTCCTCGCGTTCTCGCTGCTCCGCCGCGTCACGTCGTGCCGCCTGACCGTCGGTCCGGCCGGTCTGGTTCGCGGGCCGGGGGCCGGGCGACGGGCCGTCCCGTGGAGCAGTGTGGAGGCCGTGGAGCTTCACGGCCTCCCGGGACTGCGCTCCCCCGCACCCGCGGGACCGGTGCAGGAGACACTGCTGCTCATCAGGATGCGGGGCGCCCGCTGCATCGCGGTCCGCGGCGACATCGACGGCTTCCACGACCTGCAGCAGATGCTCCGCCGACACATCCCGCAGGAACGCTGGCGCGACCGGCGGAACGCCTGAGCCGGAGCTGCTCCGGCTCAAATCTCCAGGACGGGAGGCATCACCTCGACTCCCACGGGCAGCGTCAGCTCCACGGCTCCCACCGCAGCCTTCAGGAACATCTCCCTGCGGCCCCTGGTCTCGTTTTCGGGGATGCGGGTGCGGAAGCGGAGCGTGGCGGGGTCGTCTCCCGTGATGCTGCTGCCGGTCCACCCCTGCGGGAAGAGCAGACGCACCTGCTGCGCCACGGCCGGAGAAGCCTGACGGCAGACCACCTCCACCTCCTCTCCGGGCCGGGCCGAGCCCGGCACATCCACTGACAGCAGAGGCCTTGCCGGGCGCACTTCCAGCCCCTGACCGGAGATGAAGACCGGACTGCCCGCGGGCAGCGGCAGCAGCCACCTGCCGCCGGCCCGGGCCACCTGAGCGCGGTCGCCCATCAGGTCGCCAAACGAGGGCTCGCCCCGCTCCGTCCGCGCGTCCAGAGTGAGCAGGACGTCACGGTCCGGAGCCCAGATGACGGCCGTCCGCTCGCCGCCGTCCTTCGCGTAGACGAAGCAGAGCACCCCCTCGCCCATGTCCACCTCCCGGACCAGAGATGCTCCTGCCAGCGCGCGGCAGACCGTCGCGAGCGCGCGGTAGCCGGGCTTGGGGGCGAGGTCCGAATGGCGCACCACGCCGAAGTTGTGCTCATTGTAGTAGCGGTTCTCGCCGTCCTCCCGGAAGTTGTACCAGGAGATGTTCGTCTCGACCCCCGAGGCCACTGCCGACAGATAGCAGCGCGCGAGGAACTTCGCCTGGTTGCGTTCGGACAGGCCGCCGTAGAGATGAGTGGGCAGCCCCATCTCCGTGATCCAGACCGGCTTCGGGACCCCTTCCCTGCTCCCCGCAAGCGCGGCCGCGTCCTGCAGCTCTTTCACGAACCCCCGCTCGTTCAGCGTCCCGCGGTACGGATGGATGGTGAGGATGTCGAACGGCGCGCCGGCGTCCAGCACCATCCGGATGAAGCCGGAGTCTATCCCGGCCGTCGAGCAGCCGAGCACCAGGGCGTCGGGGTCGGCCTCCTTGATGGCGGCGTAGGCTGCCTTCAGCAGGTCCGCATACAGCTCCTTCGGACCGGACCAGAAGAAGATGTTGGGCTCGTTCCAGATCTCCCAGTGCTTGATGCGGTCGCGATAGCGCGTCACAAGGGCTTTGCAGAAGCGCGCGTAGTCCTCCACGCCCTCCTGAGTGTAAGGCTTCGTCCACGCGGACCAGTAGGCGATGAGGCCGTAGACGCTGATGCCGTGGCGGTGCGCGGTCTCGATGAGGCGGTCATAGTAGTCCCACGCGAACCTGCCCTTCTCCCACTCGATGCGGTGCCACTGGAACTCCTCCCGGCTCCACTTCACGCCCGCCGCGGCCGCCATCGCGGCCGCCCTGTCCATCATCCGGTATCCCTCTTCCGTCCCGGGATAGCGGTACATGTAGATGCCCATGCCGAAGGGCGAGGAGGGGTCCAGGCGCGTATCGGCCTCCAGACGCAGAGGGAGCACGGCTGTCGCGGTCAGCGGGCCGTAAAGGTGGCCCCCGGCGCGGTAGTCGAACCGGCACTCCAGGAAGGACCGGCCGGCCATCGGCTCGGTCAGCTCGAACTCGGCAATCCTGCCCGGCTCCAGCGGCAGGGGCTCGGAGCCGCTCTGCACCGGGCGTCCGGCCCAGTCCACCAGCTGCCAGTGAAGCTCGCCATCCACCTTTTCGGGCAGAAAACTGAGGGCCCGCACCCGGAAGACGCCGTTCCGGTAGACGGCCCGCCCGGAGGGTTCCAGGATGATGCCCAGCTCCCTGGGGACCGACGTCTCCACTTCCAGGGACTCCAGCGTCACCGCGGCGGAGTCCCTGGCTCCCTCCTTCCGGTCCAGGATGATGCCCGTCAGCCTCAGGGGATACTGCGGGATGCCGTCGTTTTCGCCCCCGTAGAACCGCCAGTCCTTCAGAGCGCCCATCGGGGCGGTGAATTCGAGCATACCCTCACGGTCCAGCACACCCACCACGCGGTCGAAGCTCTGGAAGTGCGAACCCAGCCGCACCCTGACCGCGTGACCCGAGCCGTCCGAGCGCAGGCGGAGCTTGAGGGACCCCGGCCGACCGTTGATGGCGATATCCGTCTGGATTCCGATGGCCGACGCGCCACGGCTGAAGTCGCAGCGAAGCTCCGGCGCCTCCCACCGGCTGGCGCCCGCGTCGCCGGCAGAGGTCACGCCCCAGCGCTCGCCGCCCCGGAAGTGCGCCACGGTGTAGGTCGCGCGGAACACGGCCGCCTCTCCGCCCGGACCGGGGAACGCGCGCACATCATCGATATACACGGCCCCCCGGGGGACCCCCGTGTTCTCCACGATTACCCCGAAGATGGCCGGAGAGCCGCGGAACACCCCGTCGTTCGCCCCGCCCCAGTGGGCGGCCCATCCGTCCAGGGAGACGGAGACCTCCTGCCAGCCGCCGTAGTCGTATTCGAAGCCCTTCTGGAACGTCTGCCCTTCCGAGTCGGTCACGCGGACGGTCATCCGGTTCGGGACGTCCTTCTTCAGCCAGAAGCGGATGTGTCCGATGTCCTTGCCGCGGGGCAGCCGGACGAAGGCGTGCACGTAGTTGCCGCCCTGGAAGTCGAAGGAAAGCTTCCCGGAGAACCGCCCGGAGCGCGCCTGCTCCGCGCTTCGCTCGAACGCTCCCCGGGCGCCCGGAAACTCCGGACCGTCGGAGAACCCCCACGCTTCGAACGCACCCGCGTCCTCGAAACCATCCTCAAAGACCGCCTGCATCTGTGTCCTCCCCGGGGTCTGCGCCGCCAGAACCAGCGCGGCGAGCACAACGCTTTTCAGGACTCTCATCCGTCACTCTCCCCGAATGTGATGACGCGGATCTCCCGCGGCTGCAACTCGACGTCGCCTTTGAAGGCCGGCCTTCTTCCCGGCCCGTCCTCCGGAAACACCCGGACCGGCACGCGCACCCGCCTCTCCCCGGTGTTGAACAGCAGCACCCTGCCGCGGAAGAGGGTCGCCAGCACGCCGGACCGTCCGCCCGAATCCACATACGCCCTGCCGGGCAGGGCGGAATACCGGCACAGGTGCCGGTGGAAGTGCGCCGCCACGGCAGCGCGTCCCGCGGCCGGCCGTAAAGACATCTCCGGCAGGGACAGGATGAATCCCTTCCCCACCCTGCGGGACCGGGCCTCCCAGATTCTGCGCCATCCTTCCGCCTCGCCGTCAATGCCTCCGGGCATCCCGGCTGCGCCGGATGACGGATGACCGTCCGAGGACGGCCACTCCGGCGGCGGCGGACCGTTCACCGTGCTGCCCGCCGGAGCGAGCAGGATGAGCAGGCCGCCCTCCTTCACCCACTTCCGGACGGCGGCAAACGCCCGCACGTCCAGCGGGTCCGCTTCCACGGCCACCAGCGTCCGGATGCCCAGCCGCTCAAGGGCTCCGTCGCGCAGCATCCGGTCGTCCACCACCTCGTAGTCGGCGTACGGCCGCAGAGCGTCGGCGGTCTCCAGAGTCTCCTTCGGCCACCCCTGCTCCGGCCGCAGCCAGTGGTGCGCGGTGGGGAGCCAGACGGCGAGCGAGCAGACCGGAGCCTCCCCCGTCAGCACGTCGCCGTAGCGCGCGAAGACGGCGCGGGCGCGGTCCAGGTTCTGAGGATAGTCGAACCAGCTCTGCGTGCCGTTGGAGGCATCCATCCAGATGCGGGCGACCTGCCTCTCCGGAGGGACATCGCCGGGAGGCTCGGTGTAATACGGGACGCCGTAGGCCCGGCACGCGCTGGACACCCTCCGGGTGGCGAAGTAGCCGATGTCGCCCGGGCTCTGCACCGAGAGCCCCAGGCGCGCCGCCTCCGCGATGAAGCGGCTCTGGTCGTTGCCGTACGGCAGGGCCTCGCTTCCGTAGCCCAGGCTGATGGTAATCTCCTTCTCCGGGAAATGCCGGCGCACGACAGCCGCCGACCGGCTCAGAAAGTCGCGCCAGCAGTCGTTGTACCAGCCGGCGAAATCCAGCCAGCGGCGGCGCGAGACTTCGTCCCGGCGCCAGTGCTCCGATGGCAGCGTGACATCCGGCGGACGAACGTCCCCTTCGTGCCGGAAGTCCGTCCCCCAGGCTGCGTTCAGCCGCTCCAGAGCGCCGTAGCGCTCCAGGAAGAAGCGGCGGAAGGCGGCGAGAGCGTGCTCGTCCCCGCACCAGTATCCGGGCTTCGCCGCGGGCTGCGGCCGGAGCCAGGACGTCATCCCCGCGCAGTAGCCCACCTCCCCGTATTCGCTCGGCATGGCCAGCCGGATGAAGTCGACGCGTCCGCCGGCCGCGCCGGCCAGCCGCCGGTAGAACTCCTCATACAGCTCCAGAGTGAAGGGGTTCCACAGGGAAAGCTGGGGAACCGTCTCGCCGGTCCCGAGGTTGCGGTACCAGACGCAGCGCGGGTCGCTCTCGAACCACTTCGGCGGGAAGTGCAGCCACGCGAAGACGTGCCATCCCAGCCCGTCCTTCTCCAGCACCTCGCGATTGCGCAGGTAGAACGAAAAGTCCCAGACACCCGGCTCCTTCTCGATGAGGCACCAGGCGAGATAGTCGCACATCGACGTCACGCCGCAGCGCCTCAGCAGGGCGTTCTGCTCTGGAGCGGCCCCGGAGAACTGCCCGGCCCCTCCCGTCCCCCAGCAGGCCATGAACTCCGAGACGCTCAGGTTCCCGGAGCAGAAGCGGATGCGCGGGCGGAAGGGCTCAGCAGTCACGTCTCCTCCGGAGGGGGCGCAGAGCGCCGCGGCGGCGGCCGCAAGAGCCGCCGCGAACGAAAGAGTCAGACCGGCACGGGTCCTGCCAGCCACCTCTACTCGGGCTTCTTCACGACGACCCTGGGAAGCCAGGCGTCGAAGTGGTAGGGACGTCCCTCCCACACGCAGTACAGGTCGCAGTAGGCCCGGATGCGCTTGCGCATGTCGGTCCGCTCGATGGTGTCCAGAGCCGGGTCGTAGGTCACCTCGTACTCCAGCGTGACCGTCTCCCCCGGACCGATGGTCTCGGGAGGAGCCTTCCCGATAAGCTTCGCACGCACCAGGTGCTCCGAAGACGGCTGGGCGTGGGTGTGCAGCGCGCCCTGGACGAAGGCGAACGCATAGCCTCCCGGAGCGTCCTTCTCGCTCTTCTCGGACAGGCTGAAGCGGCAGTGCGTCATCGGGCTGTTCTCGCGGTTGGTGAAGGTCACCGTCACCCGGTAAGGGGTGTCCGCCGTCACCTCCGGCGCCTTCCAGTCCGGCTGACGCTGAACGTACGAGACCATCTTCAGGTCGGCGTGCAGCTTCGCCTCGAAGCTGTGCTTCGGGATGTAGGGAGGGAAGGCATAGACCGTGTCACCCTTGGGCTTTCCGTCGATGTCGATGAGCCCCCACGGACGCAGGATGGGCTTCAGATAGTCCGGGTCCGACGTCCCGATGAAGTATCCGTCCAGAAGGAACCCCTTCAGATTCCCCTGCTCGTCGTACTGAGCCTTTCCCCGCTTCTCCCAGCCGCGGCCTCCCCAGTGGTCGTTCAGCACGAAGTAGGTCGCGCCCAGCACCCATTTCGGGTCGTACATCCCGGGACGCGGGGTCGTCAGATTGCGCCACCCGTCCAGCACGCTCTGGCGGTAGTGCTCGATCTCTGCGTCGGTATACGGCAGGCTGCCGCCGCGCCACCGCCTGTCCTTCTCGATGGAATCGGGCAGAGGGAAGGGCGACCACCCCTCCGTCAGCACGATGGGGATGTGGGTATCTCCCATCGCGTCCATCCCCTCGCGGGCCTCGATGATCTGCTCCATGTCCACGTGCGAGCCTCTCGGCCCGTAGGCGTGGATGGCCAGGATCTCGAAATGCCCCTTTGCACCGGCGGCGTACAGCGCTCCGATGTGGTCCCTGTCGGTGTAGCACATCTGCCCGATCATCAGGCGGTTGTCCGGGTGGGCCTTTTTCATCCCGCGATGGATGGCCTTTACCGGGTCCATATAGAAGTGGTGCCAGTCCGGATAGTGCGGGCGGTAGGTCTCCGGAGCCACCAGGTCCCGCTCGTTGCCCCCGCACTCGAAGATGGTCACTCCGAACTTCTCACGGGCGAAGCGGCAGGCCGCCTCGGCCCACTTCTCCAGGTAGCTGTTGTAGGTCTCGCGGTCCTTGAACTGAAGGTCGGCCATCCACCCCCCGAAGTGGACGAGGTGGCAGATGACATATTTCTGCTTCAGCTCCCACGGGTCCGGGACCACCTTCGAGAAGTCGTACGTGTGCTTGCCGTCCACCGGCGGATTCGGCTCGGTCTCCGCCCAGCTGATGCCGAACCCTCCCATATTGGCCCCGGACTGCTCGATGTAGGCGCGTCGGATGGCCGACCAGGTGCCGACATCGTCGCAGTCCTGCCCCGGGTCGCAGCCGGGGTCGGCGAAGCGCAGCCAGAATCCCTCCGGGACCTCTCCCCGGCGGGGCATCTCCTTCGGAGCGTGGCTGCGGACGAATTCGGCGGCCTCCTCCGGAGAAGGGGCACGGTCGAACTGGGCGAGGACGGGGACGGTCCCCGCCGCGATGAGGAAGGCTGCCGCTGCCCAGATGCAGACAGCCTGCTGGGTGAGTGTCATGTCTGTCCTCCCGGTACTGTTCGCAGGCGCGCCGCCCCCCGGCCTCCCGGCTCGCGGAAGACCGCGCCCGGCGGGCGGCGTCAGGATAATGGGAATGCTTCGACCGGGCAGGCGCCGGAACCTTCCACCCGGGCGAGACTAAGACCGCTCCGCGGCGATGATGCGCCGCACCTCGTCGCGGTACAGCTCCATCAGGCGCCGGGTGACGGGGCCCGGCCGGGGAGCGGCGAACTCGCGCTCCCCCACCCTTTTGACCGGCACAAGCTCCCAGGTGGAGCTGGTGATGAAGACTTCGTCCGCCTGCAGAAGGCGCTCGGGAGGATAGCGCCCCTCCTCGACGGCGATGCCTCCGCGCGGGGCCACCCGCAGGACCAGCATCCGGGTCAGTCCGTCCAGGATGCCCAGCTCCAGCGACGGCGTGTACAGTCTGCCGTCCTGCACCCAGAAGATGCTCGCCGCCGTCGCTTCGCCCACGGCCCCGTCCGGTGTCAGCAGGAGGGCATCCTGACAGCCCTCGTCGAGCGCCAGACGCCGCGCGATGATCTTGGACACGATGCCGGTGTGCTTCACCCCGCGCAGGGGGCTTTCCGGGTCCACCCGGAACGGCGAAAGCGCCAGCGAGAATCCATCCCCGTAGTCCCGGGGCGGCAGAGGCCGGGCCATCACGAGGAGCACGGGGCGGCAGGGCTCCAGAGAGGTCCAGTCGTCGGGAAGGACGCCCCGCGTGAGGGTGATGCGCAGATAAGCCTCCTGCAGCGCGTTCGCCCGGATGACGCAGTCCACGGCTTTCCGTATGAGCCCGTCCTCCGGGACAGGCATCCGCAGGACCTGGGCGCCTCTCCTCAGGCGCTCGATGTGGTGGTCCAGCAGGAACGGGACGCCGGAATAGACCCGCAGGGTCTCGTAGAGGCCGTCTCCGTAGAGCAGGCCGCGGTCCAGCGCGCTGACGGCGGCCCGTCCGGCCTTCACGGGCCCGTCGTCCAGCCAGACGGTCCCCCAGATGTCATCCAGACTGCTCTGTCCGCGCATCATCCCGCTGCATCATGACGCCCGCCGCCCGGCGGCGCAACAGCCTCAGACGGCGCGGGCCCCGCCTGAGGCGGGGCCCGCCGGGCATCTCCGGAGCACGGCCCGGAGCCGTCATTCAAGCAGGCGCCACTTTCCGCTGCCTTCCAGATACAGGACGCCCTCCCCGAAGGACAGAGACGGGTAGCCGTAGACCTCCGCCAGAGCGCCCACCGGCGGCCGGGTCCAAGTGGACTCGTGCGTCACCCGGAGTCCGCCCGGCAGCGAACCGTCATCGATGATGAACGATGTGGAGTCCGGATGCGACACCACCCTGCCCGTCGTCCGGACGTAGAGCCCGACATTGTTCAGTCCCCTTCTCCCCGGGGCCCCGGCCTGTCCGGACCCTCCGGGACCGGGCACGAGGAAGAAGTCGGTGCCCACGACCTCGTTGTTGCGCAGCAGGAGGGGACGCGGAGGAGCGGCAGTCCCGGTGATCTCCACCACCGGCTCCAGCACCCTGCGCTGCCCCCCGGACAGCCGTCCCATCACGCCGGTCACGTTCACCAGCTTCCCCTTCTCCAGGTCGATCGCCGGCAGAGACCCCGACAGGCTGGAGACAAGGATGCCCGAGGAGCGGTCCGGCTCCTGAATGTAGAAGAAGTAGAACGACGCGTCCCGGCTGGCCACCTTTCCGGTGAGGCGCACCCAGGTCCCGTCCGGAAGCATCTTCGCCTCCGCGATGCGCGTCGCCCCGTTCACCGCCCGGATGCCGTCCGACACGCCGACAGGACCCCACTCGCCAGCGTGGTTCCTGGCCTGGACGTAGATGTAGTAGACCGTGCCGTTCTGGAGCGAAAGCCCGGTCTCGGTCATGGACCGGGTCCCTCCGGACACGGTCTTCCACGGGACCACGTAGCCGGAGCCGGGGTCGGAGGGCGAGGTGCCGATGGCGTAACGGTAGTGGCGGATGCCCGACTCCGCGTCCTCCGCAGCGGTCCAGGAGGCTGAAAGCCGGGTGCTGTCCGTGGTGAAGTCTCCCTCATCCGTCACGGTCACCGACGACGGACCGGTGTAGTCCACATACCCCCAGATCTCCTTGACCCCTCCGAGGGTGGCATCGTAGTATGCGATCTTGATGTGGGAACCCCTGATGCCGATGCAGGCCCTCTGGCCGACGTCGCCTGCGGAGTCCAGCCTCCTGATGTCCCAGCCCGTCCCGTTGAACCAGGCATACTTCAGGTCCCCCTGGCCGCGGTCGTAGTATACGATATGCGGATTGCCGGCCGAGTCCAGCGCCAGGCTGGTGAACTCGCCGACGTTCCCGGAATCCACCGTGACGATGGACCACGAGCCGGCCGGCCCGCGGGCGTATTTCAGGGCACGGTTGGTGCGGTCATAGTAGCTGATGTGCGGCCGGTTGGAGCTGTCATAGGCCAGGGAGGAGTATTCTCCGACGTCTCCCGCGCTGTCCACCACAGAGAGCGCCCAGGTCCCCAGCGCGCTGACACGGGACGCGAACTTCAGGTCGCGGTTCGTCACGTCCCAGTAGCTGATGCGGGGCTCTCCGC